>Ga0307994_1002325_pt1 | contig 10750 bp, 11 predicted proteins | sample EllFjometagen261_FD_203171 | JGI IMG/M metagenome (GOLD analysis project Ga0307994, IMG submission 203171) | Marine microbial communities from Ellis Fjord, Antarctic Ocean - #261 | ecosystem: Environmental > Aquatic > Marine > Unclassified | place: Southern Ocean | collected 2014-11-02
TGCGACTGCACCTATATCTGAAGCATCCGCTGCAACAGAAGTTACGTCAGAGCTAATACCGGCAACCGTAGTTACGTTAGCACTTATTCCTGCTACTGTAGTTACATTAGCTTGAATACCTGATACTGTATTAATATGTCCTTGATTAGCGCTTGTAGGTATTAGTGCTGCCCAAGCAGAACCATCCCAAGCAAACATTTGATCAGAAGTACTGTTCCAATATAATGCCCCATCTATTAAAGCATTGCTATCATTGTCTGTTGTAGGAGCAGATGATTTAGCTCCTAGATATCTATCGTCAAATGAATCATAAGATGCTGCAGCATTAGTTGCGCTTGTAGAAGCACCACTAGCACTTGTAGATGCAGCTGAAGCACTACTGGCAGCATTAGTCTCTGAAAGAGCTGCTGCTGCAACTGAATTGTCAATAACAACTTCAGCACCTGCATCACCTGAATAAAAGGAATTTCTTGCCATAATTTCTCCTAAATTGAAGAAGAACTAAAATGATGAGTAAAAATACCACCTTTTAAATCAGCTCTTTGTTCTTTACTATTTAAAGCCAATATTTTTCTTGACGATAAATCATTAAATTTTTGTTCCATCTCTACGTCCCCTATAAATGTAGAGCCAACTGTACAAGCTGCATACAATATAGTTTCATATTCTGTACCTAAAATCCAAGGTATGTTTTCTATATAAGCTGTCCCGGTTCCTGAACCTGCACCTGTTGCTAAAAATATAGTTCCAACATTATTATTAGCCGCACCTATTCCTGTAAAACTTGTATTACCAGCAGATGCAATTTTGTAATAATTACCAGCCACAATAGCAGTTGAAGCTGTAGTTGAACTTGCATAAGTCCCTATTGAATCCCCTGCTTTGTAATATTTAATTGTATATTCACCAGATGCTTTTTGTTCACCCTCGTTATCTGTTAATAAGAAATTAGTCAGTTCTCTAGTGTATGCGTTTTGAATTTTATTGTTGTAAAATGCTCTTGAGTCAATTCTTTTTAAAACAATATCATCATCTTTATCACTGTCTGTCCAAGTCCCACTTGCAGCCGAGCAAAGGGCTCTAGTTGTATTAGTAGTTTGGTTTACATTGCAAGTTCCGCCTTTAAGATGTTTTAATTCTATTATTTCAATAAAACCAGCAGGTATAGTAATACTTGAGTTAAGAACTGCTACTGAAAAAGCCTCTGTCGATTCTAAAGTAGGAACCCTTAATTCTTCATAAAGCCTAGCTTCCGCTATTTCAATAAATTGATCAATTTCAGTGTCTGTTAGATCAGATCTATTTAGCCAGCTAGCAATACCAGATCTTAAAGTGACTTGGTTTTTAATTGATGCCATGTTATCTCCTAGTTACACTATTAATCATATTGTTTGTTAACAAGTTAGGGTAATGTGTTTTTATTATTTCTGATATTTTAGTTAATACACTTTGATCATTTTCAGATGAGTGTATATCTAATCCAAATCTATTAAGTATGTCTACAGCAACAATATCTGGAACTATTGCCAAACTTCTGTAGCTTGTCCTTTTATTGTCAAAAGCACTTCTTCCCATAGCTCTTGATTGTTGAGCATAGTCTAAATAAGCACTTACATCTTGTTCAGCTTTGTACTTACCAGCTTGACTATAGTCATAATTAATAGATTTCATAAAACCCCCTTTGAATAAAAAAAAGGGGATCCATAAAGGACCCCCTTATTGGTATTTAATTTCTAATAATTAAGAAACTATTACACCTATACCACTTATTAGCGCAGAACCATGTGGGTTACGACACTCAAGCGTAGTCTCTTCAACCATCATACCTACTGTAGAGTCACCTTTCTGACCTACATCAGTTGTTGAAAGAGAACGCAAGTTAGCCATTGACCACCAAGATGGATCATAAACTATTACGTCAGTAGTACCACCAACTCCATCAGAGATGTCTACACTAGTAGCTAGACCTTGAATAAAGTTAGGAACTACTTTTACGACACCAAAATCTGACTCATAAAGTTCAACAGATTGTCTAAGTGAACCTTTCTCGTCAAGATTACGTCTTGTATTACTACCAGCACCTTGTGCTAATGTTGAGAATGCACGCTTATTGCTTGGAGACATCATTAGTATTGATGCTTTTCCACCTTCTTCGTAAACTCTCTGCATTACTTCATCAATATCTGTTAATGCTAAGACGTGAGTACCTGCTGTAGGCGCTGTGTGAGCAGTTGCTCCATTACCACCAGCTGCACTTTGAAAAGCCGGAGTACTTGCAGAAGCATCCCAGTTATTTTCCTTAGGAACCCATGATTGGTATCCACCCATCTTACGACCAGTGTTATCACCAACTGCGTCAGCAACTCCTGATCCGTTTGTAATTTGCCTAGTACCAATTAATGCGTGCTCTAAGTCACGTTTAAGCTCAGTACCTTTTTTCTTCATTTGATAAGCAAATTCAGAATTACGACCTGCCTTAGAAATTGAATCCAAAGTCTTTGAGACCTTGATCTCTTTAACAAGAATTTGAGAATAGTTTCCAAGTCTAGTTGTAGTTGTTGGTGTATCTGCTGCAGTGTAATCGAGACCTTCAGCTTTAGCATTTGCTACAGGTGCTGCTAATGAGTCGGTTTGCCACTCGTGAAATATACCAGCTGCCTTCTTTGTTCCAATTGATGACAAGAAAGGAGTTTCGTCCCTTGTAATCATCGAGATGAAAGATGCGAGGTCTTCCTTTTTACCCTTCGTATCTTCCGTTTTAAAAATTGCCATTTACAATTTCTCCATTTAAAATGTTAAATTAAAAAGAAAAAGTTTTAGTTGAGCATGTTGCCTGCTAAATTGCCTAGGAACTCGTCCTGTTGATTTTCGCTTGCTCCACCCTCTAACACCTTCTTTCGAAGGCTATCTGCTTTCTCTTTAGTCTTTGCGTTTTTGTTAACAGATTTGTTAGCCTTTACATTTTTAACAGGAGCCTTCTTCCGTTTATTAACGGCAGATTTTTTACCATCTTTAAGATTTTTGTAATCATACATTAGTGCGATTACATCAGGATCAACTACGTCAGCAAAATCTGGAAGACCTAAGTCTCTTACGGCCCAGTTGACAACATCATCGTATGTTGTTTCCCAGCCCGGTACTTTACTGTTTAATTGTTCCACTGCTTGTTCTTTATAAGCTTGTAGATTTGAATTATAAGACATCTCTTGTTCTACTCTTGACTCTTTATCGAGTTTGGTAGCTTTGGCCTTAGTTTCTGTTATCTCTCTTGCTTTGACTCTACGTGCTTCTTGCCATTTAGGCAATTCGTACATATCATCATCAGCAATTAGCTGTTGAATTTTCCTATCATACGCTGCTAGTTGCCTTTCTTCGGCATCTACTGTTGTATTAAGGAGTTTAGCATTCTCTTCTTTAAGTATAGTTGACTCTTGTGCTAATGCTTGTGCTACTTTTAACTGTTCACTTGCATCTATGGATTTTTTATTGGCGTGAGCTGCTGTCTGATAACCACGGATCAATTCTTTCATAGAAACTTCAGACTCTTCACCGTCAACCTTGACAGCTATTAAGTAATCTAAATCTAATTCAGTATCTTCCTCAGAATCACTTTCAGGTAGGTCTTCACCATCATCTTTTGATTCTTCTGCATCTTCCTCTTGCTCCTCTCCCTCTAGTTCTTCAGACTCATCTGTTTCGGCATCATCTCTTTCCTCTACAGACTTCTCTGTGTCATCCATTTCTTGCTCAGGTAGATCTTCTTCTACAAAGAAGTCATCCGCAAGTACGTCTAACATTTCATTTTCAGATAAACCTTCGTTCACATCCGATTGGGTAGTTTCTTTTGGCATCTTATTAATCCTCCTCGATTAATTATTTTTTAGCTTTTTTAGCTACTATAAGTTTTGCTTCTAAACGGTCCATGACCATTTCTAAAGCGTTTAATTGTACTATTAGTTGTCTAACCATAATTCCCCCACGAGAACCTCTAACTTCTCTTAGCATGGCTTTTTTTTGTAATACATAAGTGTCATAATCAGCCTGTTGGCCTTCTTTTATTTCTTGTTCTGCTGTCATTTGAAATCCTCCATTTCTTTATTATATGCAACATTGTCACCAAGTGTGGCAACAGATTCTATTTCTTTTTTTACATCAGTAAGGGCTACAATAGTATTATACAATCTTTCTCGTAGATCCCCTTGTTGTGGCTCTGTACCTGCCCACATGTTTTGATACTTGGTTCTAACTCTATTAAACATTTCATCAAAAACTTTATTGTCTTTAATTAGTTTAGCATGTTGACCAAATTCTACATCATCCATAATCTCCTCCTAGATTAATTATCCAATTTTAGTTGGCTCACCAAGGGCTAACTCTAACTGCAATTCAGCAGCATCTTTAGTCTTTTGATATTCAAACTTCTCTCTGTCTAGTTCCATGTCAGATTGTTTCTTCTGAATGTCAGCCATTTGTTTTTGAAGTTGAAGCATTATTTTTTGCTGTTCTACCTGATCTTCTTTTTGTGCTTGCTCTTGTCCTTGTTGAGCTTCTTGCATAGCAGCTTGGGCTTGTTTTTGCCCTTGCTCAGTATCTGGATCTACAAGAAAATCTACCCAGTTATCTATACCCATAGACTCTAGCAATTGTCTTGCTATAGTAAAAGGGGCCTTAGGATTTATAATACCTTTAGATTCTGGCGATTGATATAGCATAGGCATAACCTGTTGCGCCATCATCATCATATTTTCTTGGGTATTAGCGGAGCTGTTAGCACCAACATCTATATCGACTGTTAAGCTTTCTAACGGCATAAGAGACTCAGGAGTTATATTATAATAACTGTAATCTTTCAGGATTGATTCTGAATTCTCTAGTATAAGGTTATACACACCTTTACATAGATCTTTAAATCCAGTTTCAGCAAATCTGCGTGCGACATAAGCTATTCGCTTCTGAGCAGCCTGCTCCACCATTGCAATCTTGCCTGCAGAGTTTCCTGAGTCAAACAATTTTTCATTTACACCTTGGGCTGCTCTGGTCATCCCAGTAGCCATTTCTTTTTCGGTGTTCATGAACTCTAGTAAAGAAAAGGTAGACGGTGCTAATTGAGCTGGCACCAAAGTATGCACAGAAGACATCGGAGACCCATTAGTTGGGATAATCTGATGTGGTTCAGGACTTTGTAGTGCTCTAAAGTCTACCGTATTTGGATCGGCCAGTACTCTGCCATAATTAGACAAATATACATTCTCGATCATACCTCTAGTTATGGTTGTCTTAATTTCAGTTGCACTTTTAGTAGCATCTGCTATTGACATACCATGAAAAGCGTATGGAATTTCTATTGGGTTTAAAGCAGCCAAAGGTATGCTATCTGCATACTCTTCTAATAAAACTTCATCGCCAACTGTTATAAATCTTTTTAACTCTGCTACACCATCTCCATCTCTATCAATTTTAATCCAAGACTCTGTAACAATAACTTCTCTATTAGCAATACCCATAAAATCTTCATGAAAGTTTTGCTCTACTTCGTTTATAGACTGTCTTACAGAAGATTCGTAATCAAAGCTAAAATTACTAGCCTCTGTACCCTCTGCTATATCATCATCAACATCAAAACCCATCTCTCTAAGTTCTGATAAAGTCATTTCTGTTTGTACTCCAACAAACGATGCGTTAGCTATGCTTGTGGCACCTCTATTAATCATAAAAGATTCAGGAGGTATGTTTTCAAGAGCTATTTTAGATTTATCAACTTCTCTTCTTAAAGATACGTATTCATAAACCTCTTCGCCAGTTTCAGGATCTAAACCCTCTCCAACTCTCATTTCTACTATCTCAGCATCACCTTCTGCTAAAAGAGCGTCAACTTCAGGGATACTAATGTTTTCATATTCTTCAACTTTAGTATCTGATAATTCTTCCCATCTCCATCTAATAATAGAGTTCTTAAATAAAAGCGCAGCTTTAATCCAAGTGTTTAATTCTACCCAACCGTTATTTTTACTAAATATACAATGGTTTGTAAGTTCAGAAGCAAGACCTGCTGCAACTGTTTGACTTGGGTCTGATGGATTAAATTTTGCAATTTTTTGATTAGATAACATTAGCTCAGATATTACAGCTAAATAAGAATCTACAATCTCCATAGTGTCTGACGTAACTACTTTTGATACACCAACTGGTCTTAAATTACCTTTAGGTTGCTGCGTATAATAGTTTATAGCTGCTTCTCTTTGTTCCTGTAGTTCAGAACCAGACGAAAAGCTACCTACCGCTTGTTTAATAGAGTCATTAATAATACTCGTTATTTCTTCGTCAGTTACTTTCTTGTTTTTCTTATCCATAATTAAATCCAATTAGTTTGTCTTTCAGGAATAAATACGCTATCAAATCCTATTCTGTCAGTACTTAGTCTGTGAATATGTGTTCTATAAACTTCTGCAGCAATTGCAAGAGACATTACTGTATCGTCTGTAGATCCTCTAGATGCATTAGTTTTACCTTTATCATCTGATACATAATCTCTTAACTCACCTACAACATCAGAAGACCATATAGCTATCTCATCGTTGTCAATCCAATTTTTCAAATTAGATATTATAGCTGGTTTAGAAGCACTTGTAGTTCTAAAACCCAATCTTACACCATCCTCGTCTGTCAGGTTGGCAATTTGAGTTTGATAATACAAATTAACATATTTCATTTCTTTAAGTTTTTGCAAAGTAGATATACCCATAGAGTTAGACTCTACAGCAAGAAGGGCGTTATTATAATACCTTCCTAAATAAAACAAATCTCTACCAAACATTGCTGGATCTACATGGTTGTCTCTGTAGACAGCAACTACTTCTCTTTTTACATTTAATACAACTGCAGCTGAATAGTCTTGACCAACACCTAATGAAACGTCAGCGCCTATAATAAATTTTTCGTCAAATCCGGGAGGTTGCCATATAGATAAATTACCTTCTCGCTTCTCTTCCCAACTAGACATTTTTACATCAAATTCTCTTAAAGATTTTGGAGCTTGAGTCTCAAGTTTATTTAGTTTTTCTACATTAAATACATTCTTACCTGATACTACAAAAGCTTCTTCAGCTGTAGACGGGTACTCCTGTCTAAATTTAGATTCCCCACCCTCTCCAATTTTCATCCTGCGCCACCATAGTTGGCCGTTGTCAAGATCGTATTCTTCAGATAATTCTTCTTCTTGTACGCTTCTCTCAAAATTACTTGGAGGAGTCATAGTGTATTCTTTAGTCATAAACCAAGGGAGGAATATAGGAACGTAATCGTTCTCACCTCTCTCAGCCGCTTTCCACATTCTGTAAAAAGCACCAGTAGCACCGTTTGCAGTGGACTCTAAGATTATCTCTGTACCATCAGCTGACGATACACCCTGAAATAATCCAGCTAAAATTTTCTCATCGCTTTGCCAAAAAGCACACTCCGAACAATGCAATATAGTAGGTGTAGTTCCTCTACCGGCTTCTGGGGACCCTGCTGTGTACAGTCGGAATCCTGAATCGTTATGAGAAAACTTTACTTCTTTTGCATTAGATCTAATTAATTCTGGTTTAAAATCTTCTGACATTCTGTCAATAAAATTCTTAGACATAGTAAACAAAGCATCAGACGTTGCACTATCGTGTGCAATTACAACTGATCTTGTGTGTGGAGTATAGAATGTTTTCCAAAATACTCTTCCTGCAGTATAAGTAGATATACCCTGTTGTCTAGCTTTTAATACTAAAGCTCTTACTCTTCCTTTTTGCTTTATTTGTTTTTCAATTGCTTCGTGTATTTTTTTCTGGGCATCGTTAAATTCAAATGGTACATAACCCTGAGCAGCATCCTTAGTAATTATTCTAAGTTGCCTTCTTGCAAAATCTTTAAAATTATTTTTACTTTTTTCTATCTTCTTACGTTTGTCTATTTCTTTCTTTATTTCTAATTCTTTTAACAGTTTTACTTTATAAGCCTGTTCATCTAAATTCATATCTCCTCCTCAGAAGTGCTGGTTCCCTGACCTTTACTACCAGCGGAGTAAGTCGGAGGAGTGGTCAATTATTATAACTATTCATAAATGTATTATAATACCTCAGATCGTTATCTTTACCTTTCTTACTGTTTACTCCAAATCTCCAATCACCTATAACACTATGAACAGGATCTCTTCCGGGACCATTACCGGTCATGCCTGCTCTACCCGGTGTTTTTACAACTTCGTTTTGAGCGTTCCTATAATGATTAGCTATTATAACTTTTGCCAATTTACCATAATCTTCTTGGTCTTGTGGCGTAGTTAAATGCCCACTCCCACCATAATCATATTTTGGATCATAACCTTTTAAACCTTTCTCATTACCGTACTTTAGAAATAAATCAGATTGGTCTAAAAATCTACTTGAGTAATCTTTTAGGTCATCTGGGATTATACCTTTGTTTAACATATCTCTTACTAGAGTTCCAGTAATTTGAGCAGGTCCATAAGCAGAACTTCCACCTTTAGTATTTCTAGCTTCAGTTCTTATAAATTTCTTATCTCCCTGCAAATGTCCAGTCTCTGCATCTACAAAAGAACTGTACAATTTATCAGTTATACCCATATCTTGAGATACACTTGCTAATCCTTGTGCCATGTTATCTCCTAATAGGGTCTTCCCATAAACATTTTTATTTCTCTAGGAGTTGCAGCTCCACCTGTTTGACGTCTTATATAGTCTGCTTTTTCTTTAGCTTCGATTGCTTGTATTCTTTTAAGGTACTCGGCCTTTTCACCTGTAGTATAACCAGCTCCTGATTCTTCTCTTGCCATTTCTCTAAGTTTATCCATTGTCATTGGGACTTGTGGTTCCATAAGTCTGCCTGTATTAAAAGGGTCACCTACCTTATTATCCATATAATCCATAGCCTTAATTGCTTCAGGGCTTGCGCCATAACGCCTGTAGTCCTCCAAACTCATACGTGGGTTTTTACGAACTGAGCCCGTTCTATCATGTTGATTCTCAAAACCAACACCACTTATTACACCTAGCTTGTCTGCTATTATTTGGCGTTTAGCTTCTTCGGATATATTCATACCGTCCATCTCTTCCATCATGGTTTGAATTTGACCCTCTTGTGTCATTGAGGCATCATACGAAGGATCTTGTGAGCGATAGTCCATCATAGGATTAGCCATATAGCCTCCACCAAGGCCAGTCATTCCTACTTTAGGGTTTCTTAGTCTTTCCATAGCTTCAATTCTTGGGTTTCTATTTTCATTGTAAGCTGCAATACCTGCAGTTCCTGCAGCTCCTGCACCTAATACTCTTGCATAACCTCCAAGGCCGCTTTTACCAGCTCTAGATCCTGATACTAAATTAGGTATAGATGCTGCACCTGTACTTCTAACTGCTGCTTTTGCTGCTGCTTCTGTTGCTTTCTTTTTTGCCATATATGATGCAAACCCTCTTGCTGCTATCCCGGCTCCTGCTATTGCTACTGGTACTGCCATGTCTTACTCCTCTGGTTCAACCTCTTCTATGTCGAGATCTCTTAGTTGTGTTTCCAATTGTTCAATGGTCATCTCACTGACTTTTGTAATTCTAGTATCAATTTCTTGTCTAGTCTTTTTACCTTCAGTGTATTCCCTATCTTCAGCAACTGCTTTGTATGCCCGATCAAATAAATCCTTATCTGTAGGATCTGATGCAAACATTGCAAATGCAGTCTTCTTTAAAGCCTCAAACATATCGGTTGTGTCAAGAGACTCCACAAGAGCATTAAGCTCTGGATCGCTCTCTAATAATTTTATCATTTTCAGATGTTCTTTAAGTCTAGTCTTCGGGGTCTTGTAACCCTTTTTCTGACCTCCGTGAAAATTCTCACCCTTTTTAAAAGGACGCAAGTTCTCATATCCCTTATGGACCTTACCTGTCTGCTTATCTATAGGAGCCTCTGTGACTCCCTCTTTAACTTCTGCAGCTAGATCCCTAGTGGCCTCTAGATATTCTTCTTTTGTACCTACTTTCTTACCCATTACATCCTCCGTTATAAACTTAGTTAACTACAAGGGATAAGAGATTAGGGTATAGGAGTCCATTATGGATCCTTAAGGGATCAACAATGAAAGACCACTGGTGGTCCCTTTAGCGTCCTTAATGGATCCTTAAGATACATTATTGCTAAATAAAGATACCACTGATTTCCCCCCATAGTTCCTTTACGGCATCTCTTATCCCCTGCAGCATAACTGAAGTATTGTGATCATAGCCCACAACTGCTAAACCATTAGTATTACCTTTATGGTACCTAGAATCTATTCGAATCGGTGTATCCTCTACTAGATGTCATATAAATAGACCCTTTTTTATATATTCTTAGAAATAGTGGCTTAAATGGATAATTTGGACTGATGGGGACCCTCGGTCTTTAGGTTTCAAAATTGAACTAAAGAGTATATGTGTTAAACCTTAAATATAAAAGGTACCCGAATATATTCATGCACCCCCTAATTGCCCCAGGGGGGTCAGAAAAGGACTTAGCTTAGTCCCTGATGGCCTTAAAAGCCCACAGTAGGCCACATTGGACTATTGGTGGCCAATTAGTGGACTACAGGCGTTATTTAGTCCCACCTTGGTACCACTGTGGACGAACCCCCCAAGGGTCTCCAATGGGCTTATATTGGCTCTCACCCTCTCACCCTTGGAGGGTCTCACCCTGTCCAATATGGCCTTGATTAGTCCCCGTTGGTACACTT
>Ga0307994_1002328_pt1 | contig 10743 bp, 3 predicted proteins | sample EllFjometagen261_FD_203171 | JGI IMG/M metagenome (GOLD analysis project Ga0307994, IMG submission 203171) | Marine microbial communities from Ellis Fjord, Antarctic Ocean - #261 | ecosystem: Environmental > Aquatic > Marine > Unclassified | place: Southern Ocean | collected 2014-11-02
CAGCATTAGCAGCACTAGCAGCGCTAGCAGCGCTAGCAGCACTAGCAGCACTAGCAGCACTAGCAGCACTAGCAGCACTAACAGCACTAACAGCACTAGCAGTACTAGTAGCACCAGCACTAACAGCACCAGCACTAACAGCACCAGCACTAACACCGGTGTCGACGGAGGACACGCCGCCATCAAGCTTGTTCCTTCTTGCTGCTGCTGCAGCAGTTACTTCTGCAACGCTCGTTCTGCGTCGTCGTGATGGTGACAAGCTTGGTGTTGAAGACAACGAAGACGAAGAAGAAGTAGGCCTCCCTGCATCATCCTCGACACCAAGGAAAGAACTGGAAGAAGAAGAGGGGGAAGAGGACGAAGAGGAAGGGGCGCTGCCACCACCACCACCGCTACCACCGCTACCACCGCTACCACCGCTACCACCGCTACCACCGCTACCACCGCTACCACCGCTACCACCGCTACCACCGCTACCACCGCTACCAACGCTACCACCGCTACCAACGCTACCAACGCTACCAACGCTACCACCACCCTTAACAGAGGACACGCCGTCAGGCTTTGGTGCAGATGCCAAGATGGTGCCATCCCAAGCCCGGATTGTTTTTGAGCTGGAGATGACGCCAGTTGAGTTTCTATCCGCATCTAAATCCGTCCCCTGCTTGTTTGCTCTCCGGGCACGCCGAGCCATTCGTTTGGATGATACTCCCGATGGTGCTCCCAATGATACTCCCGATGGTGCTCCCAATGGTGCTCCCAATAATGCTCCCAATGGTGCTCCCAATGGTGCTCCCAATGGTGCTCCCAATGGTACTCCCAATGGTGCTGTGGAGTCATCCTCTGCTCCGTAATCCACTTCGTTCTCTCCGTAGTCCTCTGCGTACTCCCGTTTGGCATGTTGTTTCTCTCTTCTCGCAGTTGCAGTGGCGCTGCGTGTTGGGGTACTTTTCGATTGGGTTTCTCTGCCACCAAGCATACCGAGCCAGTTACGGGATGTTCCGTCGTTAAAGAAGGTCACGAATGCCAAGTAATTGAACCTGTCCAGTGGTCGGGACTTTTGGTTGACGTTGAGCACTTGGACTTTGAAGCACGGATCACGATTGCCACGTGGATCACGCGACCTGGTGTGAAAATTTCCCTGTGGATCCAAACGATCGCGCGATGTGATGCAGTAGTGGACGCTGATGGATACCACTTCTTGCGGCCTCAGTACAAAATTATCTGGCGTCACCGAGTAGCGGTTCCACTGAGGAACGTCCAACAATACGTTCACTGGATGATTGTAGTTGGATTGGAATTGAACGGTCTCCTCAAACTTCAAATTAGTGTGGATTCTTGTTAAATGGAGGCAAGGTGGTCTAAGAACCAGCCCCCTTGTCTTTTTATTCGCCGACGCCATTTATGAATCTCCGTAAAGGAGTGTGAGTTTGTGGATGATGCTGAGCGAGTGCTAAAAGTATTGTTGGGTAAAAACAATAATGAAAAATATTTGAAAATCTGGTTCAAAACTTTTGAATGATTAAACAAAGCTTGAATTTTTTGATGTCTACCTCGTAGTGAAACACCGTGTTTCGTGGAGATTCAGCCAATCCACTTTTCGAATCAAAAAAATTTTGATGACATTTTCAACAAAATTGGCAATTTGGTTATAAGACCGAAGATTCTGTGAAGTTCGAAGTCCATGAATCCTAACTTTTTAAATTTTTAACATGGCATCCCTTTCACTTTCAGACGAGACAGCATCCAGCGACACCACTGGATGCTCACACTACAAAAGAAAATGTCAACTCGTCTCGCCGTGTTGTGGGGAGTTCTTCTCTTGTCGCTTCTGCCATGATTCCAAGCATGTCGAGGACTGGAAGCTTGACCCTGACGACATTCATGCACTTGACCGCCATCTTGTGAGTGAGGTCGTCTGTACCTCATGCCAGACTCGACAATCCGCAAGCAACCTGTGTGTTGCCTGCAACATTTCATTTGCCGCGTACTATTGTGACGTGTGCCATTTATACGACGATGCTGGAATTGATAAGGAATTATTTCATTGTGATTCGTGTGGAATTTGTCGCGTCGGCGGCCGGGAGAACTACGAACATTGCAACGTCTGCAACCTCTGTCTACCAGTCGGTGCAAGTGACCACCAATGCAGATCTGGTGGCAGCGGAAATTGTCCAGTTTGTCTTGAGGACTTGTTCAGTTCGCGAGAGCCTAATTTCTCACTCCGTTGTCAGCATCGTATTCACGTCAAATGTTTTAACCAATTACAAAAGACCACAGTAAAGTGTCCGTTGTGTAGCGAATCATTTCATGAAAAAGAAGTCTTGGTAAATATGAATGCATCGATTGATGCAGAAATTGCTGCTACACCAATGCCTGCCGAGTATGCAAACATGGACGTGGAGATTTTGTGTAATGACTGTCATCAGACGACAACATGTAAATTTCATATTTTTGGACACAAGTGTGTGTTTGAAAGTCAAGACGAAAGTGGTGGTGTGAGTGTCTGTGGTTCGTACAACACACGAAGAGTTTAGAAATTAATGTAATGTGTGACTCTGTATTTATTTAATTTGTTTAATTTGTATAAAAGTGCACAGGATAAATTCACCTTGGCTGAACCCTAAAGTTGTACAGCTGGTACATGTAGTAAGCTGTTTTCATTTTCCAGCGAGTTAATAATCCTGAGTTTTCATCGGAAACTTCTCTCGCTCTCGCGTCAAAATTAGGATTTTCAGTAAACGAAATTCCGAGAAATTTAATTCTCAAAAAATAGGCAAAACTTATTGCAAACGTCTCAGCAAAACATAAGCACTACCAAAAAGTACGTCCACATTTCGCACAGTTTATAACGCACCAATCCTTGGACTGGGAAGATCGACCACCCCACCCACCATCCTCTCCTCCGTGCATTCTAGATCTTCACGTTGAAGTCCTTCTTCTTCTTAATTTTTTGTTTGTTATACGTTATACGTACATTACGAGTCGACTTTATATAAGTATAACTAACTGTGCTAGTTAATATATATCTAAAATAATGGATCTCTGTGCCGATCTCATCGCAGCTCACCTGGAATTGAACGATCGCGGTTGGTCACGTCGTGATAGGTTGGCACAAATGAAAAGCAAACTCCTGAAAAATTCGTCTCCGATCGAAGAACTACCAACATTTACTCGAAAAGGTAGTGTCGAGTCTATCAATCCAATGGCGAACCACTTGCAAGAAATCGAGCTGGAGATGGCAACGAAAACAACTCTGACTGTGCCTGATGATTCCGCCGCATCAACAACGACAAGCGGCGCTACTCCAGCCAGCAGTGAAGAAAGTGAAGGTTATTTCTTTCCAATTTGCTGGTTCATCATCGCTCTTGGAATGATGTCTGCATGGACTGGGATGATGACGTTCCTGGGTGTATTTAAAAAGAACTTTGGTGGTGACATCTTTCTTTGGATGAATGCAGCGTACTACGGACCAGCACTGCCAGTGCTGATTCTCAATCTTACGTATGGTAAAAAAATTGATGCGCGCTGCGGAAGCTACAATGGATATATGATTCGTGGTGTTGGATGTTCTGCAGTGTTGGCTATAATTATGGCTGTTCATCCAGCTATGGTCAAAACTGGATTGGGTCAGACTTGGGTCATTCTAGAAAGCTTCCTAATTGGTTTGTTTGGTGGTATGGCATATGGCTGCGTATTCAGTTTTAATGCGTTGTTTTCCAAAACTTGCGCAAGTGTCTTTTCCATGGGCATGTTTGCACCAGGATTCGTCTTCATGGCGTTCCAATTATCGACCGACTTTTCTTCAAATCCAAAAAGAAAAATTGGTGACATGCCGTTAGCACACATGCACTGGGTAATTGCAGCCGTGCTGTCGTTCGTTGGCGTCATTGCGCTGTTCATTTTATTGAATCACCCGACTGCCAGAGGAATGTTGACAGCAGCGGATGAGAAATTAAAGAGAGATGCAGAACAGAAACATTTTGAAGAGACTCAACTACCACATTTGAATGGAGCTGCTGAAAAAAACACAGAGCTGGACGAAGAAGCAGCGTCTAATGACGACGATTCGTCCATGGCTGGTGTTGCAAAAATGATCGCTGTCTGCCTCGTGTCTATTTTTGTGTCCATCTTTGCAATCGTTGCCATCACAACCTATTTCACAAAAATCGAATCATCTGGTACAGTTGGAAATCCAGCACTTCCAGTCATTTTATTTTATGTTAAAAACTCGACTGATTTCTTAGGGCGATGCTTTACTCTTCTGCCTCTTTGCATTCAAAGTCAAAAGTCGTTAGGTTTTGCTGTTAGTGTCAGATTTCTTCTTGTTCCAATTTTCTTTATTTACGCCGTAGCAAATATCTTTGTGTCGGATGTATTCTTGTTGCTGTTGGTTGCAGTGAGTGGGCTCACCTCTGGGTACATCAATACGTGCTGTTTCGTGGTTGCAGGACAATACATGAAAACACCATCTGCAAAATCAAGTGGTGCTGCATTAATGAATATTTCTGTCCAAGCGAGTTTAATTGTTGCCATTGCGTTCGGTGCTATTCTTAGCTTTGCATCACCTGCTGCCACAGGCGGTGCAGCTGCTGCTGGGAATTCAACAAACGCTACCCAGTTGTTGATGTAAGAATCAAAGTTTATCTGTGTTCACACACAAGGTTTACAAAAATGTGAAAAATCTAAAAATATACAACAACAAAAAAATTAAAACAAAATATAATAATAATACATGCAATGCAACATGATAAAACAAAATAAAAAAATAATTAACATCAAATATTTTCTGATCTGAGATTTCGTCTGTGGCAGAGAGCAGGGTCGAGAGAACATGCAATTAAGCGGATCGCATCCCGGCTCGACAGGCACGCGAGCACGTCGTGCAAACAGTGTAAATGAAAAGTCGTTTCATTTTCTCTGCATTAAAGTTAATAAATGGCGTGGAAGATATCAGCGTGTCCTTCACTTAACGTCCGCTGGGATTTCGACGTTGGATCCCCTCGCGGGTGGAAAGTCCACCAACAGCTGGAGATGGGGTCAAGTCACAAAGTGTACAGCTACACCCGACAACTCGGAGGAAGTTGTGATCTCTTTTGGACCGTCAGAAGCTTCGCTTCGCATCTTGACTGCACCACGAACTCGTGCTTATCTTTTAGATTCATTTTATACGTTGGCGCACGCATCTGTCGGAGCACAAAACTTTTTATTAGCACAAAATTTGAGTGCAATAAGTCAAGATTTTGTTGGAACATTTGGTCCAGCAGCACGACAGAAGTGCGTGTTTCATGTCCATACTACACACTTTCAAATGGATCTTAACGGCAAATCGGAGTTCATATCATTCAGGAACATCATCACAGTGTGGTATGTCGTAGGAGGAAGCAGCGGAGGAGGAAGCAGTGGACAAAGCAAGACGACGGTGGTTAGCAGCAGCAGCAGCGGCGGCGGCGGCGGTGGCAAGAAGAACAGAGACAAGTCCAATACGAGTAGGACCTCAGGTCCAGTGGCAGTGACACGTGGTCACGGAAGAGGTCATTGGCACTCCATGGAATTAGCTTTAGATTCTCTTCCGTCGACAACGACCTCCTCCTCCAGGGGTGGAGTGTACATGATCATCTCCTCAGGAGGTGTTGGAAGAGGTCGTTGGTACTCGATGGAGAGAGCTTTAGATCTTGTGAATTTATTAAGAGAAGGTGTGAGACGATTGGGAACGTACGGCACGATGCTGACTGAAGCGACTGGAAATGGTATCCAAGTCAATGATGCACTCTTTGCCCATGATCTCTTCTTTCCTTCAGACATGCAAAAACAAATGCTGCGTGCTGTCAAGACCACAACGTCGGAACAGCAGGGAGGGGGAGGTGGAGGAGGTGGTAATGGTGGTAGTCGTGGTAGTGATGGTAGTGATAGTAGTCGTGGTGTCCTTTCTATGGAGAAAAAAATTCTGGAGATGGGAAGATCATTCAAGTCAGTTCTGTTGCATCATCCAATATTAACGACAAAAAAGGTTTGTTCAATTCATTTTGACAACGCATTTGTCTTGCGGTTGGGGAGAGGAAGTGAAGGGACTTCTTTTCCGGGAGGACTTGCTTTTGTCCACGGTGATTACACTCTTTCAATTACCACACACAGTGTAGTCACAAGAAAACGTACCACTGATCTTTCTATTGTTGATATTTTTCTCCTGTCGAAGTGTGCTGAAATACATGCCTACCCCAATATGATTGTCAAGTGCGTGTGTGAGGACGGTACGAAAAGGATTTACGACCTCTCCTCTTCCAATGCTACGAGCAGTTCGTTTTCTTCACCATCTACTTCTTCAACTTCTTCTCCGACCTCGACGGCAACAAATACGACGGCAGCGAGGACGACCAGAGGAGCGCAGCAGCAGCCAGCAGGAGCAACAGGAGCAGCAGGAGCAGCAGGAAGAGCAGGAGGAGCAGGAGCAGCAGGAGCAGCAGGAAGAGCAGGAGGAGCAGGAGGAGCAGGAGGAGCAGGAGGAGCAATCAGTGGGATTACCATGCCATCCTCGCCAGTTGGTCTGTTAACAAGCACGCTGGTAGACTCATGTCGACGAGTTGGTAATGACATGGTAACTTTGTTTTATCATGACAGTAAAATGAACATGAACATATCGGACGATGGGAGTGATGGGAGGAAAGGAGATACAAGTGGAAGCAGCGAAGATGACATTGGTGGTGGTCGTGGTACGAGGAGTGTGGACGATGATGAAGTGCTGCAAATCATACCTCTGCACACACAGAGCGAGCCAGCTTCATCCAAAACAGATCGGACTCTTCGAAAAACAATCGAGTCCGAAGCAACTAAAAAATTGAGCAATATGTCATACGATCTCCAGCAGGCTCTTCATCACATGGTGGTACAAGCGTCGGCTGAGAGCAACGCAACGACAGCCACATCGTCGGCATTCACAACTAGCTCGGAGGAGAAACGAATCACACCACAAGAGGCTGCTGCCTCACTCGTGGCACAAGCACTGACGATCATGTCTACTTTGAATATCAACACGCACGCGGACATAACTCAGTGGTCCACAACCACGACGCGTAAAAGATCTACATATTTGAGTGCAATACGTTCCATTCTGTCTGTACTTGATTTAATCTTTTGTTTAGCTTCACAAAACGAGGAGCAATTGCATACTATGTCAACATCGTTGCAAAACAAAGCGGAAAGAATTAAGAATCGTCGTCTCCTAATCTCTGTCCAGTGTCTTCATCGTCTAACATGCACGGAAGTTGGTTTTGGTTGCTTTCTTCCAGCAGCATCAACTCATTGGAAGGAGAGTCCATTAGGTGATGAGTCTTCATTTCCACTGAATGGATTTGGTGCAACCTCAAGTTTAGGACTCCTCTCTCTTCGACGTGCAAGCAGATCACATCCTTCCGTATGCCATGCTGTGCTTCGTTTGTTTCTTCACATCTGTGATCCATTGAGACGGAGGAGGAGAAGGACGAGAGTTACTGAGTATGACAGGAGAGATGAGGTGTCCTCCATTTTGTTTCCGTCTCCAATGACAACTAACGCTATTGCTTCGATTGAAGGTCCAGGATGGTATCATGAGAGAGATCACTGCATCGCTGTGTTAGATCTTCTTGCATGTAATCGCGAAGGGTATTCGGACGATGGCGCCATGATTGGAATATTAATGTCGCTCCTTGCTGTTGGTACAGTCAGTGATGTCTCGCTGAACGTTCCTGTGGAAATGATTAATGTTTTGAGATCCACGACGATGTCACTTTTGGACGTTCTTTTAATTCCTTCCATCAAAGATATGCCTGAAATGAATGACCAGCTCAGCAGGAGTTTGGCAGAACGAAGAAAGAGCGGTGAATTCTCTTTGGCAGTAGATGGTCGCAGTGGTGGCAGTGGCAGTGGCAGTGGTAGTGGCAGTGGTAGTGGTAATGGTAATGGTAGTAGTAGTAGTAGTGGTGGTGGTGGTAGTGGTAGTGGTAGTGTTAATAGTGGTGGTAGCAGTGGCGATATTTCGGTCAACGGCGGTGGGAAGTCTGGACCATCTGCTCCCTCTTCATCAAATTTTCCATCAACAAGACAGTTGCTAAGTAACAATTCTTCACTGAGCAGTGGTGCTTCCACGTCCTTGTTTCGATCGTTGAGTCTGACGCGAGAGGAGAGCGTCACTCCAAATACCACCAGTGTCGCGCAGGTGCGCTCAGCAGATTTTTTAAGACGACAAAGAAGAATTATGCGTGATATTTTAGGAGGAAGTGGAACTTCTGATGGAAGGCTGACGTTGCTTGCTTTGTTGCGAGATGAAGAGATCGCAACGAGAGGCTACGCTGCTTACTTGCTGGTGACTCTGTTAGAGTATGGGAGATCTGGAGGTGATAATGGTCGTAGTGGTGGCAGTAGTGTCAACAGTACCAGTAGTAGTGGGATGGCAAGTGAGATAGGTACAACATCAATGAACCATCTGTCTTCTTCCACTTCTGTGTCACCAACTTCTTCCAATACTTCTTCCAGTACCGACAGCAGACAGAGATCAAGCTCACCTAACATGTCCTCAACGTCAGCGTATTCATCATCGCAACAGAACAATGGCACGTCATCAAAGTTATCAAGAGCCATTCGGAGAATGAGGACGCAATACCAGACTCAGTCGTCGTTGTCGTCGTCTGCATCAGTAACATCCAATGCTCGCAACACTCTCATCAATCCTCGTATGCGTAGCACAAGCGGTGGGAGCATCACCAGCACCGGTTCCATATCTCCAAGAATGTCTGCCATGAACTCACAAACTTTTTCAAAAACTTTGAGTCGACGACCCTCCACCACCTCAAGAACAAGAACAAGAGTAATGACTGATTTTGTAGAGCGTGGAGATATTCTTTGGCATTTAGAAGTGATGGTCAGTGATCTGTCTAGTAATTCAGAGCAGCTGGTATCAACGCTGATACTCAGCGCAATGTCATCTTGTTCTACTTACACACTTCGAATGAACGAAGCTGAAAGATGGGAAGAGAGACCAAATATTAATGGATTCTATCTCCAGAAAGACTATCATGCAAGGCAACGCAGTGCATGGTTGAACACAACAGTTGCCACTCACCAAAACAGTGTTTCTCTTGACGCGAGCATTGCTGCTTCGGATGCATGTATTAACATTGTTCTTCAATCTTTGTCCAAAGGTTTTGAAAAAGTTTCTGGCGTTGACTGGTTGACGACTGCTGGTTGGTTTCGATGGTTGACATTGGTGAGATTTAATCATGATAACATGATTTTTTTTTGGAATGATAAATCAAGACAAAAAATGGCAAAAGAACTAGCAAGAGAGAGAATGGAGTTGGAGGAGAGAAGTTGCAGAAACTTTGATGCTGGTGGAGGTGAACCCGTTCGTTGGAATCATCAGTCATTTGAAGTCAACTACGACGAGGAGGTAAGATTTTTTTTCTCTTTTATTTTTCTCATTTTTTTTCTTTCATTTTTTTTAGAAAAAACCTCTTTCTCACTTTTTGTACTACATGCTGCTGCTGTTTTTTCCTTTCCCTTTTCTTACCTTTCCTTTCCTTCCTTTCCTTTCCCTTTCCTTTTCTTTCCTTTCTTGTCTGTCTTATTTTTTTCTTCTTTTTGTTTGGTTCCATTGCAAGGATTCAATTCTTCACACATCCTCTACCATTGTTGGTGGTTTGAGATTAAATTCTTTGTCTAGATCTGATTTGTCGGATGATATTTCTTTGTGTCTCATTGATAGATGTGATCACTTGTGGGCATGTTTGCAGCGAGAGTACATTGATGTGCGTTGGTCACTTCTTTCTTTGCCATTGTCAGAACTTTCAGCAACGGCACCACCCTCGGCAACAGAAGAGATTTTATTCCAACTTTCAATTGCAATGGGACGTCTAGTATATCTTCGTTATGAAACAATGTGTCACCTTGATGATCCGCAAGTTTTCATTCCTCATATTATTGCTACACTGATTTACGCAGGATCAAACAATCGCACTCAATTAGCCGAAGCTACAACAATTCTTTTGAGACACTTTGTTGTTCTCACAAGCCATTCAGCTGAAGTTCTTCATAAGTGTGCATTTTCTAACGAAAAAGGTGGTATCCAGCAGCAGCATCCTGTTCATCATGTGTTAGTAAACATGGCAGCAGCATCTTTGGTACCAACTACTCTTTCTTCTTACGTTGCTTCAGTATCTGCTGTAGATATTCTTTTTCGCATGTCTTCCATGCATCCTCATCTTCCTAGTGGTGGAAGTCTTCGTCAGCGTGGTCGAATACCAATGTGGCCTCTTCCACGTGGCCCTGGTGTTGTTGCTCAGCATGAACTCTCCAGATTAATTGCTTTGCTAACTATTGCTCCAAAGAATCGAGCTGTATTAATTGGACGCGTTGCACAAACTCTTGATGTGCTCATTCGTGTCGTGGAAGGTTCTGATCGTGATATGATACTTCACGGTGTTATTCTTTTTGCGCTGCGTACAATTATTTCTGAGGGGAGCTCAGTTTCTGCCAATGTACCAGCCAGCATGGTCGCAAAAGAAAAGGAGAACACAGAGAGTGACCAAGAGAGTGATCGGAACAACACTACTGAAGTGTTGCTAGAGAGCATACTCAGAGATAAAATAGTTGGTGATATTTCTGAGAATGGTGATTTCTCTGTTGGTGATCAATGTTCTCACGACCAACGAATGAGGACTTCCGTCATTCCTTGCCGAGTTGTTGAGACATGGCAAAGGAAGCATGAGTGGG
>Ga0307994_1002331_pt1 | contig 10731 bp, 9 predicted proteins | sample EllFjometagen261_FD_203171 | JGI IMG/M metagenome (GOLD analysis project Ga0307994, IMG submission 203171) | Marine microbial communities from Ellis Fjord, Antarctic Ocean - #261 | ecosystem: Environmental > Aquatic > Marine > Unclassified | place: Southern Ocean | collected 2014-11-02
TATTTATATTGAAGTCTATGAAAGTTCAAGACTTGTCTAAAGTCCTTGCAAAGTCAGCACTAGCCTCCTCCACAGTGCTTTTAATAGTAGGCGCTTCAGTTGCATTTAAGACAGTAATCAGCCTTAGTCACTCGCCAGAACAATTGGCGGAGATGATACTAGGTTTGAGTGAAAATCCTCTAATACTGTTGTTTTTAATAAATATATTGTTGTTCATTGTTGGTATGTTCTTAGATGCCGGGCCAGCAATCATTATTCTGGGCCCTATCTTAGGTCCTATTTTTACAGACCTAGGGGTGCACCCTGTGCACTTCGCTATCATTATGGCAGTTAACCTAACGGTTGGCCTGGCAACGCCCCCCATGGGGCTTGTGTTATTTGTTGCCTCATCAGTTTCTGGTGAGCGTGTAGAAACGATATCACGAACGATTTTGCCATTTCTTGCTGTAGAGGTCGCAGTGATTTTCTTGATTACCTATTTTCCATTCCTCTCAATGACCATTCCACGTCTTGCCGGATTTGTCCAGTGAGAAAAAGCACCAAAAAAATAAGATGAAATAACAGGAGTATTAAAGATGTTTAGAAAAACCCTAACAACATTAGCTTTCGCGACTGTAATGGCTGGCATTGCATTGCCGTCAGTAGCTGCAGATTTCAATTTGCGTGCTACGGCTAATTCCAATGAGAATGATGAAGACTATGATGGCTTGGTTGTTTTCAAAAACTATGTAGAGTCAGCCTCTAATGGTTCCGTTTCTGTAGAAATTTTCATAGGCACCCAACTATGTAAAGGCGGAGCTGAATGTTTGCAGAGTGTGGCTGATGGAACAGTCGACATGTATATCAGTACATCGGGTGGTGCAGCGGGAATATTTCCCTATGTACAGGTGCTCGATCTTCCTTACTTAATGTCAGATGACCGTGTTGCTGAGCATGTATTGAGCGGTGACTTTACGCGCACAATTCGAGATATGGCTCTAGCCGACTCTGGTGATGCAATTCGTCTGATGACTATAGGTAACACAGGGGGATGGCGCAACTTTGCTAACACTAAGCGCCGCGTTCAAAGCCCTGCTGATATGAAAGGCTTGAAGATTCGTACCGTTGTTGCAGATCTGCCACAAGAATTAGTACGCGCTCTTGGTGCGTCACCAACTCCAATCCCATGGCCAGAGCTGTTCACCTCCTTTCAGACGGGTGTTGTAGAAGGGTCTAAAAATGGCATTACAGATATAATGGGAATGAAGTTCCCAGATGCTGGTTTGCAGTATGTGACTTTAGACGGCCACGCTTATATGGGAGCCTTGTGGTGGATGAATAATGATAAGTTCAAGTCTATGCCTGAAGACTTACGTCAAGTGGTAGTCGATGGTTTTTATGCTTTACAGCAAGCCACTTTTGCTTCACCAAAGCGTAAATCTATCAAAGCTTATAGCGACTTTGTTGCCGGCGGGGGTGACCTGTATGTGCCAACACCTGCTGAAAAAGCTCAATTTAAGACAGCGTCTGCGCCGGTTTATGACTGGTTTAAGGCTAATGTTAAAGGTGGCGTAACATCGTTTGATGCATTGACCGATGCGGTTGCTGATGCAGAAAAGGATATCAATGCTGCCCGTACAGCTGACTTGAACTAAGTTCAAGACCAAAGGATTGGCTTGTTGGCGCTTGCTTGCCAGTAAGCCAATCTCCATATCACTGAAGATTCTCGTGTTTTAAGCATAGTAATGAGTTATCACACTGTCTAAAACACGTCTTCTCGTCCCTTAGCGGAACGGGTATATCCAACTCTTGTAATCATCGATGAGAACATGTGCCTTATTAATTTCGCTCTCCGACATCTTTTTAACAACCTCTTCTTGAGAGATAGCAGCGTCGGGATCTCCGCCGATTGCAGACAGCGCATACCACATGTAAGCTCGAATAAGGTCTACCTCTGGAATCCCTCGCCCAACTTCGTAATACCATCCGAGTCCAGATTGAGCTCCGGCGTGGCCTTTCATAGAAGCCCGCAAATACCATTCGAAGGCTCTCATATCGTTACGCTCAACTCCAAGGCCAGAAGCGTACATAACACCAATCAATTCTTCAGCCTCAGCATTACCAGATTGCGCTGCCAAAGACAGCTCTTCCAGTGCTTGGGTATACTTTTTTTGATCCATCAAATCACGTGCTGTTTCGAGCTCTGCAAAAACGGCTTGAGGCCACATAAGCCAAAAAGACATGGCTCCTATAGCCGTCATTTTCTTAACGCATTGATTGTATTTTTTTGTATTGAAAGTTCTCATGTGACTGCTTTTGATGTGCCTAAAAAAATGAAATATAGTGATTTTTATCAGTTTAGTGAAGAGCAAGCAAAGCTCGGTCAAAGCCTGTTTTATGACCCTATTTTGTCCGGAAACGGTAACATATCCTGTGGCACGTGTCACAATCATTCTCAAGCAAGTGGCGATGGTTTATCCCTTGGAATTGGAGAGGGTGGTGTTGGGATTGGCCCTGAACGTACGGCAGGTACCGGGTCTCACAGAATAAAAAAACGTATTCCTAGGAACACTCCAGGGCTATGGAACCTAGGGGCGAAAGAATATACAACATTTTTTTATGATGGTCGTGTTAGCCGCGCAGACTTTTATGAAAACGGGTTTAACACCCCTGCACAGGAATGGCTGCCGGATGGATTAAGTAGCTTGCTTGCGGCACAGGCATTGTTCCCTTTGACTTCACAATTTGAGATGGCTGGGGATCCTGGAGAGAACCAAATTGGGGGCGCTGTGTATGATCGAATTGATACAGCTTGGTCCCTCCTTGCCAAACGGGTGCGCATCATTCCAGCGTATGGAGAAATGTTTGTACACGCATTCGATGATATTGACGACCCCAGTCAAATTTCAATAATACACATTGCTAATGCAATAGCTGCTTTTGAAGCCTTGGAGTGGCGTTCTATCGACTCCCCTTTCGATAACTTCTTAAGTGGGGACAAAGACGCGCTTACAAAACAGCAACACCGAGGTATGACACTATTTTATGGTGATGCCGGCTGCTCGCAGTGCCATAGTGGCCCGTTACTTACCGATCACAGCTTTTATGCATTAGGCTTGCCTCAATTTGGGCCAGGGCGCACGCGACAGTGGGATATGTTGGTTCGTGATACAGGGCGAATGAATGCTACTGACCGTATAGAAGATGCCTATAGGTTTCGTACCCCTTCTTTAAAAAATGTGGCGCTCACAGCTCCCTATGGCCACAACGGTGCTTACCCGACATTAGAGGGGATTGTTCAGCACCACCTAAATCCAGCAGCAGCGTACTTAGCTTGGCAGCCAGAGTGGGCAAACCTCATACCAATAAGTTGGCTCGAATCGAAAGATTTTTTGTCTTTTGAGGATCAGCGAGAAATGCAGCGTGTGCAATCTAAGTTAGATATAACCCCGCGAAAATTTAGTAATGAGCAGGTGGCCGATATTGTCGAGTTCCTCCATGCGTTAACTGGTGAAGAGTCTATCAGTGGGCGATTAGGTAAACCAAAGCGACTCTTAAGTGATTTGAGGATTGACTGATGGCTAAGGTTTTTGTAGTGGGTATGGCTGTGGTTGATTTTGTATTCTACCTTGATGACCTTCCTCGAAATGCTCAAAAATATTGTGCAAATAAAGCGGTCATTGTTGGTGGTGGGCCAGGAGCTAATGCGGCTGTAGCCGTTAATAGGCTGGGTGGCCAAGCCTATTTCGGTGGACGACTAGGTGATGATTACTTAGCCGATATTATTACCGGTGACCTTATTCATGAAGGTGTCGATGTTAGTTATGTGCAACGCTCTAAAGATGCTCAATCGTCATATTCGTCAGTTTACTTAGACAAAGAAGGCGAGCGTCAAATTGTCAACTTTAGAGGCTCCTGTTTAATTGATGACACCAAGTGGATTAATGGTGCTCCAGAGGTTGACGCATTTCTTGTGGATAGCCGATGGGTTGAAGGTGCAGAAACAGCATTAACGGAGGCCCGTGATCGTGGGATTGCAGGTGTACTGGATGCCGAAGAGCCAGTTGACGAAACCCTATTGCAGATCGCAAGCCATATTGCTTTTTCAAAACAAGGGTTGTTGTCATTATCAAAAAGTAATCATCTAGAAACGGCTCTATTAGAAATCGCATCATTGGTACCTGGATTTTGCTGCGTAACGGATGGAGAGAAAGGCACACTCTATGTTGTTGACCAAAAAGTTGCCCATGTGCCTGCATTTAAAGTTTCAGTGGCCGACAGTTTAGGGGCAGGTGATATATGGCACGGTGCCTTTGCTCTGAAACTGGCCGAAGGGGCTGGAGTAGTTGAAGGAATGGAGTTTGCGAACGCTGCAGCAGCCATTAAGTGTACGAGGTTTGGGGGAAGACAAGGATGCCCAGACAGAAGTGAAACCTATTCATTTATTGAGGAGAATTAAATATGCAACTATCACCTGGAAAACAATGGGGGTTGCGTCGGATGGCCGACGAACGAGGCGTTTTCAAAATGACAGCTGTTGACCAACGGCCGCCTATTAAAGGCCCTATAGCCGATCATTTGGGCGTTAGTGAAGCACCTTGGGAAGAAGTGGCCAAATTCAAAGGTATGTTGGTTGATACTTTACAGTCTCCAAGCACGGCAATGTTGCTAGACCCACACTATGCAATTCCCTATGGTTTAGACATGTTAAGTCCAACTAAAGGTTTAGTCGTTACTCTAGAAGACTCTCTTTTTAGCGAAACTGATAATGGTCGACTAAGTACTGATATTGATGATTGGTCAGTTGGCAAAATAAAGCGTATGGGGGGAGATGCCGTCAAAGTTCTTGCATGGTACCGACCTGATGCGGGTGGTCGCGCTGTGCAGGCCCAGAAAGACTACGTAAAACGTATTGGTGAAGAGTGTGCGCGGTTTGATATTCCATTTTTATTTGAGTTACTTGTATACCCATTGGCTAAGGATGCGGACCAGACTAAAGACTATGTAGAAATGAAGGGCAAAAAATCAGAACATGTTCTGGAGTCTGTCATGGAATTTGCTAAGCCAGATTACGGGGTTGATGTATTTAAACTAGAAAGCCCGGTGAATGCCGCCGATGCTGACGGATCTGCAGAAGTACAAGCCATTTTTGATGAAATGGGTCATTTGGCTGGCAGGCCTTGGGTCATGCTTTCTGCAGGTGCAGGAAAACCAGAGTTTATACAAGTATTAGCACATGCATTCAAGGCGGGTGCCTCTGGATTTCTCGCGGGCAGAGCTATTTGGTTAGAAGCCTTTCATTCCTACCCTAATTGGGACTTGATTGAGCAAAAGCTAAAGACCGACGCAGTTGATTATATGCAAGAAATTTCTCTTTTGGCAGATGCCAAAGCACTCCCATGGAATGCGCATTCATGTTATGGCCCTAATGGTGCGAAATTTGCTTATGCAGACGCACAGTTTCGCCATCAATATGATTCAATTTAATTCAGAACACCGTTTAGGAGACGATATGAAAATAGGAATACTTGCTCTTGGTCGGCCAACTTTTGATGTTGATTATGCAAATGCCAAACTAATCCAAATGCTTGGGTTGTTGGATCAGAGCGGCCATACCATTGTTGGCCCAAGAGAACTGCTGTTTGATGAAAAATCAACCAAACAAGCTGCTGATGAGCTACATAAATCGGGTATAGACCAACTGCTGATATTGCAAGTCACGTTCACAGATGCAGCGATGGTGGTTTATGTAGCCCAAATGTTTGATGTGCCACTATCAATTTGGGCAATTCCAGAGCCAAGGATTGGTGGGCGCTTACGTATAAATTCATTTTGTGGATTAAATCTGGCAAGTCATGCTTTAAGTTTAAATAACAGAACCTTTTCTTGGTTGTATGCTGAACCACTAACACCGGCATTAGCGGAGATAGAAACGCTGTTTTCGGGCAGCCGAGAAATTAAATTCAAAGGCCCCGTTGACTCTCCAGAGCATGTATCAACTGAAGCCAAGCAGGTTGTTGCACGACTGAAAGGTAAGCGAATTGGTCGTATAGGCGAACATCCTGTTGGCTTTGACACCTGCGCATATTCCGCTGTAGATATTAAGAAACTTGCTGGTGTAGAGGTTGACGCACTGGAGCTATCTGAACTTTTTGAAGTTGCAAAAAATGCTACAGCTGAAGACACTCAGGCGGTTCGTAGCGAAGCTGAGAATGATGTTGGTGGACTTGAAGAAGTGGATCAAACTGAGCTGGATAAATCCTTACGCTTAAAAGTTGGTCTGGACAAGCTGCGGAAGACAGGTGGTTACGACGCATTTGCGATTCGCTGTTGGCCAGAAACTTTTACTGAATATGGCGGGGCAATTTGTGGGCCTGTAGCCATGATGGGTGAAGCCAAGATTCCTTGTGCATGTGAAGCTGACGTGTATGGTGCTCTGACACAAATGGTACTGCAGGAAGCTACAGGCGAACCCGTTTTTTTAACGGACTTGGTTGATCTTGATACCCAAGACAACACGGGAGTCGTTTGGCATTGTGGCCAGGCTCCTATTTCTATGAGAGCAATGAGCACCGAGGGCATTGCAACCGTCCATACAAATAGAAAAATGCCATTGCTTTATGAGTTTTCCTTAAAGCCGGGTCCTGTAACCATGTTGCGCATTTCGCAGAGCTACAACACAGTTAAGATGACCATTAGTTACGGTGAAATATTGGACAGGCCAATGGCATTCACAGGAACATCAGGGGTGATCCGTTATGAACGCCCTTCTGAGCAGGTGCTATCTGATATTTTAGGATCTGGTCTTGAGCACCATATGGCGCTAGCTTACGGAGACCACCGGCAGCAGTTACGTTCAGTGGCGGCTGCTATGAATTTACCTATTTTGGAGCTCTGAGATGACCATTCGTTATGGCTTAATTGGCGCAGGGATGATGGGGCAGGAGCACATTCGGAATCTGAGTCTTATCGATGGAGCAGAAGTTGTAGCTCTAGCTGATCCGGATCCAGGCATGCTGCTTTTGGCTAATAAATTAGCGGGTGGAAAAACTCAGATGTTTTCAAATCATAAAGCACTGGTTTCTGCCGATATCTGTGATGCCTATGTTGTAGTGTCTCCAAACGATACCCATATCGAGGTATTGTTGGACATTATGGCTACTGATAAACCCATTCTGTGTGAAAAACCATTGTGTACTACATCCGAAGACTGCAAAACAGTCATTGCCGCCGCCAAGGGACGAAAAGCCCCTATATGGGTGGCAATGGAGTACAGATATATGCCCCCAGTGCAGCAAATGCTGATAGAACGTGACATGGGTTGCGTGGGGACTCCTCGTATGATGTCTATCCGGGAACACCGGTATCCTTTTTTGGAAAAGGTTCAAGGTTGGAATCGATTCAATGAACGTACAGGTGGCACTTTAGTAGAAAAATGTTGCCATTACTGGGATCTGATGCGTTTAGTCTTGCAAAGTGACCCTGTGCGAGTCTATGCCTCTGCTGGGGTCGATGTAAACCATCTAAATGAGAGCTATGAGGGCCGGAAACCAGACATTATCGATAATGCTTTTGTTACAGTAGAATTTCGCAGTGGCGCTAGAGGAATGTTGGATTTATGCATGTTTGCAGAGGGCTCTTATTGGCAGGAAGTTTTGTCCTTAACTGGTGAGAAAGGCCGAGTAGATGCATACATTCCAGGCCCTGCCCGATTTTCTAAAGATGGGAAAGAACGTAAATCACAGATAGTAATATCAGATAGAGCATCACAAGAAGAAATTAAGCAGGATATAGAAGTAGATGATGCCATCTTGGCAGCAGGTGATCATCACGGGTCGACCTATTATCAACATCTAAAGTTTTTCAAATTGGTTGAAAGTGGAGTTGGTGAGCCCGAAGTAAGCATCGCAGACGCTTTATGGTCTGTTCGGGTTGGAGAAGCTGCAGAACTATCAGCTAAAACTGGCAAAGCCATAGACCTGGACTAAATTATGTTTCATCACAAAGTAGAAAGGTTTGGCATCTTGGATGATGGTAGGCAAGTTGAGAGCATTGTTTTACAAGGGGGCGGGCTAACTGCCCGGTTTCTAACCTATGGAGCAATACTGCAGGACCTGCGATTTGCTAATCACAACCCATCCTTAGTGCTAGGCCTTAAAAGCATGGATGACTACTTAGCCCACTCTCGTTATTTTGGCGCAACTGCAGGGCGCTATGCGAACCGTATTAGAGATGGGCAGGCTACGATTGATGGCACTACTCACCAACTTGACCGTAACTTTCTAGGCAAGCACCATCTCCATGGAGGTCGTGGTGGCATGGGAAAACAGCTATGGCATATAGAGAGCGTGAGTGATAATAGTTTATGCCTCGCTATAGTGATACCCGATGGTGACATGGGGTTCCCAGGGACGCTAAAGGTTACAGCGAACTTCACTTTATTAGAAGGTGGCGTGCTAGATATTGTTTATCGTGCAACAACTAGCGCACCTACTTTGTGTAATTTGGCACACCACAGCTATTTTAACCTGGGCAATACTAGCAATGTGTTAGATCATCAACTGCAGATTGATGCCAACAGCTACCTACCCGTTGATGATGAATTAATACCTACAGGAGAAATTAAACCTGTTGACGGTACCGATTTCGATTACAGGGTCCCACGCATAATGAGATCTACTACAATTTCGTCTCCCCATGATCATAACTTTTGCTTAGCGAGTGATAGATTGCCACTGCGAGAAGTTGCTCACCTCAAGGACTTTGATTCGGGAATGTCTATGCACATACATACGACAGAAGCGGGTTTGCAGGTATTTGATGGTGGTGTGCTAGACGTGCCAGTATTAGGTGTAGATGACAGACAAATTGGCGCCTATGCAGGGATCGCAATTGAGCCGCAAGTCTGGCCAGATTCACCTAATAATTCTCATTTTCCACAAGCACTACTAATGCCCTCGCAGCGTTATGAACAGCATACTCAATTCATATTTAACAAGGAAATAACACAATGACTCTTTCAAGCATGATGCAACAAAAGTGTTTAATCGGTGGCTCGTGGGTCGATGCAGACAGCGGCAGCGTATTGTCCATTACTAACCCAGCTACAGGCGAGCTGATTGGCACGGTACCAGATTGTGGCGCTGCTGAAACAGAGCGGGCTATAGCCGCAGCTACAGCTGCTTTCGAAAGTTGGTCGAAGACCAATATGTCCTATCGTGTAGAGTTGCTTCGCAAGCTGCATAGTGCATTGTTGGAAAATCAAGAAGCTTTAGCCCAACTACTCACTGCAGAGCAAGGTAAGCCACTTGCAGAATCACGTGGAGAGATAGCAATAGGTGCAGCATATATCTTATGGTTTGCCGAAGAAGTGCGTCGAGCCAAAGGTGAAATTGTTCCTTCGCCAACAAATGATCGTAAGTTATTGGTTTCACACCAGCCAGTCGGTGTTGTTGGTGCGATTACCCCCTGGAATTTCCCGTCATCTATGCTTGCTAGAAAACTAGGCCCTGCATTGGCTGCGGGGTGTACGGTAGTCGCAAAGCCTGCCAGTGCAACGCCATATTCTGCTTTAGCTTGGGGGGTGCTTGCCGAACAAGCAGGATTTCCTAAAGGTGTTGTTAATATTTTAACAGGCTCTTCTCGGGCGATAGGTGGTGCCATCATGGCAAGCCCCGATGTACGCAAGGTGACGTTTACTGGTTCCACTGAGGTTGGTAAAACATTAATTCGACAATCTGCAGATACGGTTAAAAAGGTTTCTATGGAACTTGGGGGTAACGCACCATTTATTGTTTTTGACGATGCTGATTTAGATGCTGCTATTGAAGGTGCGATGGTGTCGAAATATAGAAATATGGGGCAAACGTGTGTTTGTACTAATCGCTTTTATGTTCAAGCCGGCATTCACGATGCCTTCGTTGCACGATTGCAACAAGCAACAGAGGCTCTTGTCGTGGGCTATGGTACGGTTGAGGGTGTTGAACAAGGCCCTTTAATTGACGAAAATGCTGTTGTAAAAGTGGAAAAAATGGTCGCAGACTCTGTGTCTAAAGGAGCTAAAATAGTACAAGGGGGCAAACGCCATAGCTTAGGTGGAACCTTCTTCCAGCCTACAGTAATTACTCAAGTTGATGCGAGCATGCAGTTCGCCACAGAAGAAATATTTGGCCCTATCTCAGCTGTATTTAAGTTTGAAGAGGAAGCTGAAGCAATTGCTGCAGCAAATGCAACTGAATTTGGCCTAGCCGCATACGCTTATACTCGCGATGTGGGCAGGGTTTTCCGGGTTTCAGATGCTCTTGAGTATGGTTTGATTGGCATCAACTCAGGGTTGATTACAACAGTTGAAGTTCCGTTTGGTGGGCTTAAGGAAAGCGGATTGGGTAAGGAGGGTGGTAGCCAGGGATTAAGCGACTATTTAGAAACAAAATACACGGCCATCGCTGGAATTTAAAGGGATAGACACATCTATTTATGATCACACGCTAGTCGGCTGACAATCTCTAAGCCACTAGCGTGCTAAAGCTTTAATGGGAACCCATTGCGGCCAGGAAATTCAGGCGCCAGCTCTCGGGCGTTGGGCATTTTTAACCACAGGCGCAATAACTTGCGGCGTTGATTTTCGTCTTCATGATCCTCAAAGCTATTACGAGAGTGCAGTACGAGATAGTTATTGGCAAACTGCATGTCTCCTGGCTCAAGCATCATATTTAGGCGCATGTCTTCTCGCAGCATAATTTCATCAAATAT
>Ga0307994_1002333_pt1 | contig 10730 bp, 10 predicted proteins | sample EllFjometagen261_FD_203171 | JGI IMG/M metagenome (GOLD analysis project Ga0307994, IMG submission 203171) | Marine microbial communities from Ellis Fjord, Antarctic Ocean - #261 | ecosystem: Environmental > Aquatic > Marine > Unclassified | place: Southern Ocean | collected 2014-11-02
TTATCCAGGTGGGGCAGTATTGCCAATTTACGATGCCCTGGATACAGACGCTAAAAATTTAAATCATATTTTAGTGCGTCACGAACAAGCTGCAGTGCATGCTGCAGATGGATATGCACGTTCTACAGGTAAACCAGGAGTGGTTCTAGTGACTTCTGGACCGGGTGCAACGAATGCCGTCACAGGCATTGCGACCGCCTACATGGATTCAATTCCAATGGTGTGCATTACCGGCCAGGTGCCTACGTCAATGATCGGCTTGGATGCGTTCCAAGAGATTGATACTGTAGGTGTGACCAGACCAATCGTAAAACACAACTTCTTGGTCAAGGATGTTAATGATCTAGCAAGTACGCTCAAAAAAGCGTTTCACCTTGCTACAACTGGCCGACCTGGCCCGGTTGTCGTTGACATTCCAAAAGATGTACAAAACGCCAAAAGCAACTATGAATATCCACAAGAAGTTGAAATACGCTCCTATCTACCTGTGACGAAAGGTCACAGCGGACAGATTAAGAAAGCTGTGGAAATGATGCTGGCTGCGAAGCGTCCAATTTTATACACCGGTGGTGGTGTAATTTTGGGCGAAGCGTCTTCAGAATTAATTAAAATGACACATACATTAGGTTTCCCTATTGTCCAAACCTTAATGGGCTTGGGTGCATTTCCTGCATCAGACAAACAGTCTTTAGGTATGTTGGGAATGCACGGAACCTATGAAGCAAACTTATCAATGCACCACAGCGATTTAATTATCGCGATTGGTGCACGTTTTGATGACCGTGTAACCGGAAATCTAGAGAAGTTTTGTCCAGACGCAAAAATTATCCATGTGGATATTGATCCGGCTTCTATCTCTAAAAACGTCATGGTAGACATTCCGATTGTGGGGCCTGTACAACAGGTTTTAACCGAAATGAATACCGTGCTTGGTAAAACGGCTTCAAAGTCAGACGAAGCTGCGTTAGCCGATTGGTGGAAACAGATCGAAGAGTGGCGAGCAACCAATTGCTTACGTTACGACAACTTAGGGGCTAAAATCAAACCTCAAGCGGCCATTCAAGCGGTTTGGGAAGTAACTAAAGGCGATGCCTATGTGACGTCTGATGTAGGTCAGCACCAAATGTATGCGGCGCAATACTACCCGTTTGATAAACCACGTCGTTGGATTAACTCGGGTGGCTTAGGCACAATGGGCTTTGGTTTGCCAGCGGCAATGGGTGTTCAAATGGCCTTTCCTGAAGCGACGGTTGTGTGTGTAACGGGTGAAGGGTCTATTCAAATGAATATTCAAGAGCTTTCAACCTGTTTACAGTACGGATTGCCGGTTAAGATTATTTGCTTAAACAATGGTGTCTTAGGCATGGTTCGTCAATGGCAAGAGTTTTTCTACGAGCGTCGTTATTCCATGTCCTACATGGAATCGTTGCCAGACTTTGTGAAATTAGCCGAGTCTTACAGTCACGTTGGTGTGCAGATTAATGATCCTAAAACAATGAAAGCAGAGCTAGAAGAGGTGTTTTCAGAAAAGTACAAAAATCGTTTGGTTTTTGTGGACATTATTGTTGATCAGCAAGAAAACGTTTACCCAATGATTCCGGCTGGTGCTGGATTAAACGAAATGATTTTGGTTTAGGGGTGAATTGATGAAACATGTAATTTCAATGTTAATGGAAAACGAATCAGGGGCACTATCACGTGTTTCTGGGTTGTTTTCAGCACGTGGTTATAACATCCACGCTTTGACTGTTGCGCCGACTGAAGACGAAAGTTTATCGCGTTTGACGTTAGTGACCAGTGGAACCGATCAGCAGATTGAACAGATTGTTAAGCACTTAAACCGTCTTATTGACGTGGTTAAGGTCTTAGATCTGACAGAAGGTTCACACATTGAACGTGAGCTGATGCTGATTAAGTTGTCTGCAACGGGTGATATGCGTGAAGAGTATAGCCGTCTTACCAGTATTTTCCGTGGCGACATCATTGATGTCACGGGTACCACTTATACCGTTCAAATGGTCGGTGAAAGTAAGAAGCTTGATGCCTTTATTAGTGCGCTCGATTCGGGATTAATCCTTGAAACGGTGCGTTCTGGTACCGTTGGTGTTTTACGCGGAGAGAAGTGCTTACACGTGTAAGTGTTGACTTAAGCTCGCTCGCTATTAAAATAGCGGGCAATCGAATTCTAAAAAATTAAATAATATTAACAATTAATACACTATGTTTAGTGTATTCAATAACTTAAGGGTTTTTAACATGAACGTTTATTACGACAAAGATTGCGATCTATCTATCATACAGGGCAAAAAAGTAGCCATCATTGGTTTTGGTTCTCAAGGTCACGCGCACGCAGCGAACCTTAATGACTCTGGTGTAGACGTAACAGTCGGTCTTCGTGCAGGTTCTTCTTCAATTGCTAAGGCGGAAGGTTATGGCCTTAAAACGGCTGACGTTGCCACTGCGGTTGCCGGTGCAGACGTGGTTATGATTCTGACACCAGATGAGTTTCAGTCCGTACTTTATAAGCAAGAGATTGAGCCTAACCTTAAGCAAGGTGCGGTATTGGCTTTTGCTCACGGTTTTGCAATTATCTACAACCAAGTTACCCCTCGTAAAGATTTAGATGTCATCATGATTGCACCTAAAGCGCCTGGTCATACAGTGCGTTCTGAATTTGTTCGTGGTGGCGGGGTTCCTGACCTTATCGCAATCGAGCAAGATGCTTCTGGTAATGCGAAAGAGATTGCTAAATCTTACGCTTCAGGTGTCGGTGGTGGACGTACTGCTATTATCGAAACAACGTTCCGTGACGAGTGTGAAACTGACCTTTTTGGTGAGCAAGCGGTTCTTTGTGGTGGTGCGGTTGAGCTGGTTAAAGCTGGATTTGACACATTGGTTGAAGCTGGATACGAGCCTGAGATGGCGTATTTTGAATGTCTACACGAGCTTAAGTTGATTGTTGACTTAATGTTTGAAGGTGGAATTGCGGATATGAACTACTCAATTTCAAACAACGCTGAGTACGGTGAATATGTTACTGGTCCTCAGGTTATCAACGCTGAGTCACGTGAAGCGATGCGTCAAGCATTGAAGAACATCCAGTCTGGTGAGTACGCTAAGCAGTTTATCCTTGAAGGACAAGCGGGTTACCCGTCAATGACAGCAGCACGTCGTAATAACGCTGAGCACGGAATTGAAGTGGTTGGTGGTAAGTTACGCGCGATGATGCCTTGGATTGCGGCGAACAAGATCGTAGACCAAGAAAAGAACTAATTTTTTTAGCGGCTTGTTTTGCCAATCTCTGCGTTGGTTAATGACTCGCTTAGTTTACTAAGCTTCGACATTAACCGTCTTGACCTTTGCAAAAACGCTCGATAAAAATTTAGTTTATGAAGCCCGATATCTCTTTGAGATGGCGGGTTTTTTTATGTCTTGTTGAAAGGCTTTTAAAGTTAGCAGGCCTGGTAGCTTGGTGTTGTATAAAAATAAAGAGGCTTTTTGCACTTAATTGATAGAGGTATAAAAATAATTGAGGCATTTGTTTTTGATCTAAATAAAATCAGTATTTACTTATGCGAGCGTTGAAAACCTGATGGCTACGCCAGTTTGGTGAATAGACGCTTATTGATAGCGTTGAGCTATCAATAAGCAACGTAAAATTTCATTAGACTATTATTTGATAAAGATTTATGCCTATTACACACATTAAAAGTCTTTATAAAAAATAGTCAAAGAGAGGGTGGTTATGGAACAGGTAACAGGTAAATGTCCAGTGATGCACGGTGCCAATACGGAAACAAAATCTTCGGTTATGAAGTGGTGGCCCAACGCACTTAATTTAGATATTCTTCATCAACACGACACCAAAACAAACCCAATGGGTGACACGTTCAATTATGCAGAAGAGTTTAAGAAAATAGATTTAGAAGCGCTTAAAAGTGATTTAAAAACGTTAATGACCGACAGTCAATCATGGTGGCCAGCCGATTGGGGTCACTATGGTGGTTTGATGATTCGAATGGCTTGGCACTCGGCGGGATCTTATCGCGTGTCCGATGGACGAGGTGGAGCAGGAACGGGTAATCAACGGTTTGCGCCATTAAACAGTTGGCCAGACAACGTCAATCTAGATAAAGCTCGACGTCTCTTATGGCCCATTAAAAAGCAATACGGTAATAAGATTTCTTGGGCGGATTTGATGATTCTTGCTGGCAATATGGCGTATGAATCCATGGGTTTAAAAACGTTTGGTTTTGCAGGTGGACGTGAAGATATATGGCACCCAGAAAAAGACACCTATTGGGGATCAGAAAATGAGTGGTTAGCCCCCAGCGGTAGCGAAGGCAGTCGATACTCTGGTGAGCGTGATCTCGAAAACCCATTAGCGGCGGTTATGATGGGATTGATTTATGTAAATCCCGAAGGCGTGGACGGAAAGCCTGACCCATTAAAAACCGCGCATGATGTTCGCGTTACGTTTGAACGCATGGCAATGAATGATGAGGAGACCGTTGCTTTGACCGCGGGCGGTCATACCGTTGGTAAGTGCCATGGAAACGGCGATGCATCAGAGTTAGGAGCGGTGCCAGAAGCAGCCAGTCTTGAAGAACAAGGTATGGGTTGGAATAATCATACTTCTAGAGGGATTGGTCGCGATACGGTGTCTAGTGGAATTGAAGGGGCGTGGACAACCAATCCAACACAATGGGATAACGGTTATTTTTATCTGCTGTTTAATTACGATTGGGAGCTTAAAAAATCACCGGCAGGTGCCCATCAGTGGGAGCCAATTAATATTAAAGAAGAAGATAAGCCTGTTGATGTAGAAGACCCTTCAAGACGTTACAACCCAATTATGACAGATGCCGATATGGCGATGATTAAAGACCCTGAGTACCGTAAAATTTCTGAACGGTTTTATAACGATCCTGATTATTTTACGGAAGTGTTTGCACGTGCTTGGTTTAAATTAACACATCGTGACCTTGGACCAAAAACAAGGTATTTGGGTGCGGATGTTCCAGCAGAAGATTTAATTTGGCAAGATCCCATTCCTAAAGCCGAATGTTCGTTGTCTCCTACGGATATCCAAGCCTTAAAGACTGCAATACTAGCCAGTGATTTAAACGTCGCCGATTTGGTTACAACCGCTTGGGACAGCGCACGTACTTTTAGAGGGTCGGATATGCGTGGTGGTGCAAATGGTGCACGTATTCAGTTACTTCCGCAAAAAGACTGGCAGGGCAATGAACCGGAACGTTTGCAAAAAGTATTGTCGGTTTTAAAGACCTTGCAATGCACGGTAGAAAAACAGGTTAGCATGGCGGATATGATTGTCTTAGGTGGTTCCGTCGCCATTGAGCAGGCCGCTAGTAAGGCAGGGTTTGAGGTTACTGTTCCGTTTATGCAAGGTAGAGGTGACGCGACGCAAGCGATGACAGAGATTGAGTCATTTGATTATCTAGAGCCCGTTCATGATGCTTATCGAAATTGGTTAAAAGCCGATTACGTCGTATCACCTGAAGAGATGATGTTGGATCGTACACAATTATTAGGATTAACGGCACCAGAAATGACCGTATTAGTTGGCGGGATGCGTATGCTGGGGACGAATCATGCCAATACCAAACATGGAGTATTCACCGATAAAGTGGGGGCGCTAACCAATGACTTTTTCGTGAATTTAACAGATATGACCAATACTTGGCACCTAACGGGTGAGAATTTGTATGAGGTACGAGATCGACAAACGGGTGACGTAAAATGGACGGCCACGCGCGTTGACTTGGTATTTGGTTCAAATTCGATTTTACGCGCTTATTCTGAAGTGTATGCGCAAGACGATAGTCAAGAAAAGTTTGTAAAAGACTTTGTTAATGCTTGGGTAAAAGTAATGAATGCCGATCGTTTTGATCTTCACTAAATGATTTAAGGAAACAGTGTAAAGGGGGTTAGATTAAGCCAATTAAGCCAGCATTAAGCTGGCTTTTTTGCGTCCAAACTAACAGGCCTGCTAACTTTGAAACATTGGCTTTCATCTTACATTATTCAACGATTAACGACTTTAAGGGTGTTTTTCGAATCGGTTTGTTGTTGTCCCCAACGGTCACTACGGTGGTTTTTGCGGTGGCTAAAAGCATGTTTTTTTCTTGTTTGTGGATGTGCTGCACAAATTGATAGCGCACCTTCGATTCTTGATGCACCTCAACGGTGACATAGAAGTGATCATGTGCACGTATAGACCCTAAATATTCAATCTCAATTTTAGAGACCATTAGGTTAATACCTTGAGTGGCGAGTTCTGCAAAATCAATATTGTTTTCTAGTAGAAAACGGTGTCTAGCGTGCTCAAAATAGTGCTGATAGTGAGCATTGTTAACCACGCCCTGAATGTCGCATTCATGGTCTCTGGCATCCATATTGACACTGTAAGACGTGTGCTGTGGTTCAGTCATAGAAATCCCTTAATGTTTATCGTTACAGATCTGTTTTAGATAAACCGCTTTTGACGTTTTAACTAAAAAGAGTAGAACAATTGCAAACAAAAAGGCATGAATAGCCATCGCAATATACAGATAAAAATCATGTCCCGTTAGTTGGGCAATTTTGTAACTGGCAATCGCCATAGCGGCCAGCGGAAAGGTAAACGCCCACCATGATAAGGCAAAAGTTAGTTCCATAAACTTACCCACTGACACCAACATCAGTAACGTCATGGCCAATCCAAAGAAATATAACACCAATGCAAACTGATTCACTTCTTGGTTATTCAATGCTAAATACGAGATAAACCCGACAGCAGGTGGGGCGATAAAGATGAACAGGGTTGGGATCAGTTTGGCTTGTAAGGGGGTATGAAAAATAATTCTGTTAACCAAAATCGACTTCACTACAATCCAAAAAACAATACCAATTGAGAAGAAGAACCAGCTTACTTCAACCGGTGCATGGTGAATGCCCACAATCGGCACCACAATGTTACCAACAATCGGAATAAACCAAGCTGGGTTTGAGTGTTCCGGGGTGAAAAAGTCATGGTGCACCCAGTTGTAAAGTACCCAATAGGTTAGGCTTAATTGTAGGGCCGCACCGATTACCCAAACATAATATGAAATTTCCACGTAACCAAAGGCATAAAAAGCAATGCTGAGTAACAGCATGCTAATGCTAATGGCGGGCACAAAATTCATTTTAATAGGGTGCTTTAGTTCCGCAATGACCTCTTTGGGAAAGCGCAGTATTTTGTAGCTGTATATGAACATTAAAATAACAAAAAGAATCAGGGTGATGCTCAGTGAAATGATTGCGACAAGGTGCATGCCCTCAAATACTTTTGCGAGGTCTATAAAGGCAATACTTAAGCCGGTTAATCCCATAATCATGCCAAAGAAGCTGGCAGGAAAATAGGCGATGTTTTGCAATCTCTGAAGCATAAAGTTCTCTATCTTAATCAGTGGAAAAATGGTGCGAAGCCTCTGATTAGGGTTCGCATTGAGCTAAGGAAATTTATTCCTTAGGACTCATACTGTTTCAATATTTTTGCTTTGAATACATAACTTCCAAACGGCAGTAAGGAGGCAATAAATCCAATAATAGCGTGTTTGATTTTTAAGCCGTGTTTGATTACAGCCCAGATTAAAATCAGATTAAATAAAATAAACAGTCCGCCGTGAATAGGGCCAATGACGGTCACCGCTTCAGGCATATCCATCATGCGTTTAAGAGGAACAGCAATAAATAGAAGAAGTAGAAGGGAAGTCCCTTCTAAGATTGAGAATAGTCTTAGAGTTTTCAATGTTTTTATCCTTAAAAAAGTGGGTTTATAAAAATAACTAATGCATAGTAACGCAAAATGAATGTGGGGTCATTTTGGAATGTACGAATCGTTAATAGGCATTAATAATTTCGAACGGTTTTTTTGATTCTTGTAAATAAAAAACCTCTCAAAACTGAGTTCTGAGAGGTTGACTTAGGAGAGTCTTTTTTTAAATCGTTGGTTTAAATTAAACACCAACCACGGTGATGGTGCTTAACCACCACATTAGTGCGATTGAACCAAAGGTTAATATAAGGCCCCAAACAATAGCTCTTTTTCCACTCATAACTGTCTCCTTATTTTGCGCTTAAGACGGCATAGTAATCCGCTAACGCTTGGATTTCTGCATCCGTTAAGTCGTAGGTAAATTGTGCCATACCCTCATTAATATCATTGGTTCTGTACTTATGCTTGTAAGACTTCATAGTGCGAACAAAATAGTGCGCTGTTTGACCTGCCAATGCCGGTGTCACTGCATTGCCTTCGCCATGCGCTCCGTGACAGGATGCACAAGGTACAATCATTCGGCTTGCATCCCCTTTACGGACTAACTTATCAATGGCTGGATCAACCTCGGCAACAACAGGCTGAGATATCATGGCATATTGAGCGTAATAGGCAGAAAGGTCGGCCATATCTTGCTTGGTTAGGTCATGGGTTGCCGCCGTCATCACCGAAGACTTACCGTCACCTTCATGACGTAAGCCAGTCTGGTAGTCCATTAACGTTTTATACGTGTATTCAATGGTATTGCCAGCCAGACTCGGAACATTACGCGAGGGAGCTTGACCTTTGTCACCATGACAAGTCATGCACATGGCTGCTTTATGTAAGTCTGCGCCTTTAATCGCATCTCCGGTTGGAATCCTAGATGCGGTTTGGTTCCAATGCGTCATTGTCCATGCTTCTGCTTTAGGAGCATGATGACCGTTTTCTGCCAGTGCACTGGATGTGAATCCAATGCTGAATGTGCCTAACGTAAGGGCACTGATTAATAGTGTTTTCTTCATTATGATATCCCTTAGCTAAACATGTCTTTACGGAAAGTACGTTGCCAGTTTTTGGCAACTTCAGCACGAATTCGGTTGGTATGCGGATTGTCTGTTACCGCAGAACGACGTTCCTGTACCGAATAGCCTTTACCTTCACCGGTATAGCGGAAGGTGGCAGTAATGGTCATACCAAAGTCTTCACCTGCCATGGCCACACAGTTATTAGTAATAAAGGGGGTGCCTGGTTCACGACCTGCCAAGAGATCATCAATGGCGGTCGCAATCACTTTGCCTTGGTTGCTGGCAATATAACCGGTTTTAGGCATGTTAGCGCCAACCATATCGCCCATTACATAAACGTCTGGGCTAATCAGTGAGCTGAACGTTTTAGGTTCAAACGGCACCCAACCTGTTTTATCGGTTAGGCCATTAGCACTGGCAAACCGTCCAGCTCGCTCTTCAGTAATAATGTTAATCACGTCTGCTTTGATGATGTCGCCATTTTCAGTGGTGACGGTTTTGTTCGCGGCGTCTAATTTAGCAATAGTGCCGCCTTTGTTTGCTGGTACCCACTCAATGCGTGAATCCGCTGTGCCAAAACCGTGTTTATCTTTCCAGTAATGTTCAAAATGTTCTCTAAAAACGTAGTTATCTTTAGAGTCCATAATTAAAATTTTAGCCGTAGGATTGTTTTTTTCTAATGCCGCAGCCATAAAGGAAGCGCGTTCATACGGCGCTGGCGGGCAACGGTAAGGCATACGCGGTGAGCTGATTAAAATCGTGCCACCTTGACGCATGCTTTCCATTTGCTGTTTAAGCTTCATGGTTTGTGGCCCAGTTTTCCAAGCGTGTGGAAAATCACCTTCGGCTAACTCAGCGTTATAGCCATCTACAAAGTCATAAACAAATTCTGGCCCCGGAGAAACCACCAACTTGTCATAAGCGATCTTGCCACTTTTTAACGTCGCAATCTCATGCTTTTCGTAGTTGATTTCGGTTGCCACATCTTGAACAACATCAATCTTAAAACGATTTTTAAGTGTTTTATAGTTAACCGTTAAGTTCTCAAGTGTTTCATGGCCTGAAAAAATCTCATTACTGCCTGGGCAGAAAATGTACTCTGCTTTCGGTTCAATAATCGTGATTTTGACATCGGCATTCATTAAGCGCATGTACTTGGCAAATGAAGCGCCACCGATACCGCCACCCACAACCACAATGTGCGCTGCGTTATTGGCATAAGCGGCTTTAGATGCACCGAACAGCCCAGTGCTGGCAACCGCACTGGCACCAAATATCTTAATGAGGTCACGTCTTGTCATCTGGCTCATTAGTTTACTCCTTGAAAGTCTGGTTGAGTCCATTGAACGGCGTCTTGGGCAGCAAAATAGTCAGCCATGGCTTGTATTTCTTCATCCGTGAAAACGTACGCTACATCGTGCATAACAATGCTTGGAAACGCATTTGAACGATAGTCTTTCATTAATTTAACGAAGTTTTCTGCTTTCATACCTGCTAAAGGTGGCATCGCTTCATTAAATTCTGCGCCTAAGGTGCCATGACATGCAGAACAGTTGTCAGCAAGCATTTTGCCCGTTGGCATTGGAAAAGCCGCAATAATCCTTTTTTCTTCTTCGACGCTTAATTCAAATTCAGTATGAACTGGCGTCTCTTTATACTCGATGGCAAAAGACAAGGTAGATAAAGAAAGAAGCGCTAAGGCAAAGCCTTTTAATAAAATTGTTTTTTTCATATTTCTTTCCTATTTAGCCCAGATATAGAAACCGATGATAAAGAACTGTAATGTCCATAGACCAATTACCCATAAGGCAATGGTTCCCATGCGGTTAACAGCTGGGCTAGGTGTGTAAACGCCAACCGTTTGTCCGGCTTTCCATGCAACGGTTAAGAAGTAGGCCAAT
>Ga0307994_1002334_pt1 | contig 10729 bp, 8 predicted proteins | sample EllFjometagen261_FD_203171 | JGI IMG/M metagenome (GOLD analysis project Ga0307994, IMG submission 203171) | Marine microbial communities from Ellis Fjord, Antarctic Ocean - #261 | ecosystem: Environmental > Aquatic > Marine > Unclassified | place: Southern Ocean | collected 2014-11-02
TCTAAAAACTCTTCGTCACGTATTCCATCATCATCTCTCGTGATGATATAAACCGTAGCACTATGTTGTAGTAAGTCTCTTGCAAAACGAAGGGTTACGTCATAAGCATACTCGTCTTCGCACAGTATGTGGCCATCTTTTTTGCCTATTGCACCAGGATCTGGTCCGCCATGTCCGCTTATAAGATAGTATACTTGGCCTTTAAGTTTTTTAGTATAAATGGGTGTTTTTTCGTGCTCTTTACCAAAAATAGGAAAGTTAGCCCAGCTTAATGGTGTCGAAGTTTCTTGGTCTATTTCTTCGGTATGTGTAGTAAGACTAGGGTCTCCATTGTCTGCCTTCTCTTTTATAGCATTTATCTTTTTTATCTCGGACTCTACTGTGCAGTAGACTGAGTGTACAGGTACCCACAGTACCTTGTCTACTCTGTAGTCAAACTCACGAATACCATCTTTTGCTAGCTCTTCATTATATTCTTGTATGTATACAGCCAGGTCGTAATCGTCTTTTTGAATGGTGGTCCGAATACTCACATCATTATAATCATACACATAGATAGGCATTTTGTATGCCTTAGCCAGTTGCAGTTGGTCTGTACGTTTTAGATTATTCAGCACTAGAAAAGTGTCTATATTACACGAGTGAGCTGCTAGGTTATATCTGTTTAGTAATACAGATATTCCGTCTCCTTGTTTTGCTCTTATTTTCAGGTATTCCTGAGCATTTCCAATGCTAGAAATAAATAAGAAAAATAGTATTGTTATTATTTTTTTATGTTGTCCAACCATTTGTTCCTGTAAGTGGAACAAAATTAAATTTACCGTGGCTTGTTTTTGTATACTCATTATCACCATTTCTTATTACTAGTATCATATTTTGGACATCTAAAGAACCTACAGGTGCCACTAGTTTGCCATTTACTCTTAGTTGACTAGTGAGAGACTCCATAATACTAGGTGCAGCAGCCGTCATTATTATCTTATCAAACGGTGCTAATTCTACTAACCCTTTAGATCCATCACCATATATAGTCGCAATGTCTAGGCCAAGTTTAGTGAAAAGTACTTTGGCTCTTTTGTGCAAGACTTCCACAGTCTCTATACTATATACTTGAGCACCCATTACTTTTAGTACGGCACTTTGGTATCCAGACCCTGTGCCTATTTCTAGCACTTTGTCGCCTGATTGTATGTCTAGTAGCTGTGTCTGCATTGCTACAGTAAAGGGTTGCGATATGGTTTGTCCCTTACCTATGGGAAAAGCAATGTTCTCGTATGCTTTGTCCAAAAAGTCCTTGGGGAAGAAGAAATGTCTAGGTACAGCTTCTATAGCCTTGAGGACTTTAGGAGAAGAGATGCCCAGTTTTTTTAGCTCTTTTACTAGTTGGGCTCTTTGCCCTTTTAGTTTATATGTGTCTTGAAGCAAGTGTTTAGTTTTTGGTACGCCGCAAATATCATTGTTTTTAGTCTAGTATAAATTCGACCGTACTTCGTAGCAGAATAATTATCAAAAATAAAGGTGCGAATAGGAATCATAGGTGCAGGGAATTTTACAGAGAAGGTATTCGAATCTTTTCAAACTTGGGAGAATATTACCTTCGTAGGCGGATACGATGTGCCTGCTTATACTGGCCTAGATGTCTTTGTAGATGTAGATGATTTTATGCAATGTGTAGATACTGTTTTAGTATTAGACATAATGGCGAGTAACTATAGTACACTAGTAGAAGTAGTTAAAAACGGAAAAAACCTCTACATCGAGAGTCTAAGTTTATGCTCTACACGTGACCTCAAAAAACTTGAAATGCTGGCCTACGAGAGTGGTAGCTATATACAGATAGGACTAAAGCATCGTTTCTATGGTTTCTTCTCTGATTTAGAAAAGTATAATATTTTACCACGTATTTTAGAAAGCAGCAGATTTACTAAGTTCAATAAAAAGTCTACACACCTAAGCGTGATAGATGACCTTATGCTCCATGATATAGATGTAACCCTAAAACTAGCCAATGCTGAAGTGAAATCTATCTATAGTACTGCAGTAGGTGTGTACTATGAAGATCCAGATGTGGTAAATACACGTATAGAGTTTTATAATGGTTGTGTTGCAAACTTGTCAGCAAGTAAAATATCTAACAAAGAAGTGCACCAAACTAAGTTTTTTCAGAACAATACATACTGCTCAATAGACTACATAGAACAGTTGCTTAAAGTGCAGAGCAATACGGGTGTAGACGATGAAGGATGCGAAGAATGGGGAGTGAAAACTACCTATCGTCAAACAAAAGATAGCGATGGTTATGTTACCATGCTTCAAAAAGAAATAAATTCGTTTTACAATTGCATTGCAAATAAGATAGAGCCTATTGCCGGGATTTCACAATATTTGCAACTTCAGTCAGTGACTGACAAAATTAAAGAGCAATTAGAACGCAATTTCACAACCAACGCATAAAGTTTTTTCTACCACTGGTAGGACTATTTTTGCTATGCTTCGGCTTTAGCGGGTGCGACAAGGAAGAATCTATTCCTGCATACATACACATTCCTAAAATTATTCTCAATACCAATGCAGATGGGAGCGAAGGCTCAAATGCACATGATATTTTAGACGCCTGGGTGTATATTAATAATAAGTTAATAGGTGCTTTTGAGCTACCTGCCACTATTCCTATACTCTCTAGTGGTAAGCAACAACTGACCATAGTAGCAGGGGTGAAAAATAATGGCTTCACAGCTCAGCGTATTCGCTATCCATTTTACAAAGCGTATGACACAGACATAGAGCTAGTGCCAGCTAATGTAGATACTGTAGTGCCTGTGTTTTCCTATTACGAAAGTTTAAACTTTCAATGGTTAGAAGATTTTGAAGACCAAACCATATCTATGAAGAAAAGTGGTTCTGGTACTAATGTAGATACTATGAGCATCACCGGTTTACCTAGCGATGTGTATGCGTATGATGGCATAGATAATAGCTACAGTGGTAAGGTAGTTTTGGGTCAAGGATTTCAAAAATTCGAAAATAGCACGATCTCTAATTTTGATCTACCTAGAAAAGGGCAAGAGATATACCTTGAGATCAATTTTAAATGTAATACAGAATTTGTAGTAGGTATTTACCCTATCAATGCGTCTATAGTAACAGGTGCTCCTATAGTTAATCTTTTTTCTACAGTAGATGAAGAGGGTATCATGCAATGGAAAAAAGCATATATCAGTCTAAAAGAGGATGTGAATAATCCAGAGTATACCGGTGCCGACTTTAGAGTATTTTTTAATGTTCAAACCAATACGGCTTCAGGTACACCATTGGTATTCTTTGATAACATAAAATTAGTTCACTTTTGAACAGAAGCAAACTCATAATAAAGTATTTACTCTTAGACTTCTTAGCTGCTATGGTAGCTTGGGGGCTCTTTTTTATCTTCAGAAAATGCTTTGTAGAAGGAGGTTTTAATCCTTACTATCTCCGATACGTTTGGTCCGATAGTAAATTATATTTAGGCTTACTTTTAATACCCGGATTCTGGGTAATACTGTATACGCTTATAGGAATGTACAGAAGCGTGTATCGTAAGAGTAGGCTCAAAGAGCTTCTACAGGTGCTCACTACTAGCATGGCAGGAGTACTTATTATCTTTTTCGCATTGATACTAGATGACGAAGTAACCGAGTATAGAAGCTACTACGAGAGTATCTCTGTATTGTTCCTTCTCCATTTTGTGCCTACCGCTCTATTTCGTATCATACTTTCTTCTCGTATAGCACGCAAGATTAAGGACCGCAAGATTGGTTTTAGAACCTTGCTTGTAGGTTCAGGGCCTAGAGCCAATAGCATATTCACAGAGCTTTCCACTGCCAAAAAATCTGAAGGCCATTTCTTTTATGGCTTTGTAAATATAAATGGAGAAAAAAGTGCCATCACTACTTTAGATAAGTTAGGGAGCAAAGAGGATATTGTGTCTGTGATAGCAGATAGACAAATAGAAGAAGTAATAATAGCTACAGAAGATTATCAAAAACAAGATATAGCCTCTATCATTTCTACACTAGATGGAGAGTCGGTAGTTATAAAAGTGATTCCTGATTTATATCAGCACTTAGCTGGGATGGTAAAAATGGGCAATGTATTTGGTGCTGTACTCATTGAAATAGAAACCAATGTATTGCCGCCTTCGCAGAAATTTTTAAAACGTGCTTTTGATATTATAACTTCTATACTAGTCCTAGTAGTTGGTTTACCTTTCTACATACTCATAGGAGCATTAGTCAAAATGGGTTCTAAAGGCCCCGTATTCTATACTCAAGAGAGAATAGGTTTAGGTGGCAGACCATTTGACATTATCAAATTTAGAAGTATGAAGGTGGACGCAGAAGCGGCTGGTCCGCAGCTGAGTCGTGAGGAGGATCCTCGTATTACTAAGATGGGCAAGTTTCTACGGAAGACGCGTATAGATGAGTTTCCTCAGTTTTGGAATGTGCTAGTAGGGGATATGAGCCTAGTAGGTCCACGGCCTGAGCGTCAGTTTTTTATAGATCAAATAATACAGAAAGCACCACACTATAAGCGACTACAAAAGATAAAACCAGGCATCACTTCTTGGGGTCAGGTGAAATACGGCTATGCTGAGAATGTAGACGAAATGGTAGAGCGTCTGGAGTATGATCTCCTTTATCTCGAAAATATATCTCTACTTCTTGATCTTAAAATTCTCATATATACCGTACTTATCATGGTACAGGGAAGAGGGAAATAAACATTCAGATTATTACTAATAAGTTGTTAGTAGCAGATGGTCGCTAGTACAAAAGGTACTAACGAATAGCAAGGTTATTGATCCTGTATATTTTTTTGTCTAAAATCTTCTGCAGGATTGTAACTTATTTATTTGTAAAGTTTTATTGGCTTGTAGCTACCAGATTATTCTTTTGAATTAATTCACAGATAGCGTCCCAAAGTGATATTCTTTTCTGTAGAGATTGCTTAGCTACAGAAAGTGCTTCATCCCATTTCTGATCATCGTCTTTGCACAGCTCAGATATCATTTTAAGCGATAAAGGACCGTGCTCATCTCCATCTAACTCAATATGACGTTGTAGATAGTATCTCAACTTATTGTAGGATGTATTTTCTGAATCTGAATTTTTCAGTATTTCTATGAACATATCTGGAATCACGTCTTCCCGCCCAAATGTAAATGCTGAAGCAACTAGGTGTGGTTGATTGGTGTCGATAACTGAAAATGAAAATTTCACAAAATCCTCAACTCTATTATCTGTACTTAGTTCATTAAAAGAGAGGTCTATGGACTTGCCAGATTTTAAGTTGATAATAAATGCATTAATAGCTTTTGTATTAGCATTGACTTGATGCATTGCATCTAAGTACATTTCAAAATGACTTTTGGGTTCTCCTAGTTCATTAAGATCACTTTCTTCTCCGTGTACTATTTCATTTATAAACCTAGCAAGAGCAGGGTTAGCTGATGGAGTCCAAGGTACTTGAACGTTTGTAAGTGTTGTTTGAAGACTCTTGAGTAGTGACATGAAATCCCAAACGGCAAATACGTGATTTTCCATAAAGGTTTTTATGTCTTCTATGCTTTTTAAGTTCTCATAGAGTTTGTGCTTTTGTAATTGGATTCGTAAGTCAGAAATTTCTCCTTCTAAATACTGGACTCTGTTCATCATGATTTGACCTTATGTTACGTGCTTATTTTGAGTTGTGTGTAGTTTGTTTTTTATCAATCTTACCTATCAGATACTCGAATTTTCGTTCTTGCATCTGCAGTGTGATTTTGTGTTTCAAGAATCTTTGAGCAAAGATAATCCTTCCAATATTTAAAGATTAAGAATGATGTTTTATTTATTTTTTTATCGTAAATATCTCAGAATTTATCATTAAATACTTTGGGGAAGAAGTAGCTTTTGGTAGGTTCTGAGTGGGAGAGGCAGATTTCATAAGACCTAGATATATCTATGGAGTTTAAGAATTGGATACGTTTTATTTATGATTTTCTATAAACGCAATAATCTCTTTATAATGCTTATTCCAAGGATAGATGTATTGGCTCATCATAGGTACGTGCTTCTTAGTTAGATAATTTATCTCTGCAGTGGATTTATATTTCTTCAGTTCTTCGACAAAATCTTTGTTTTGAGAAATAATAGAAGGATATGTTTTGGTGCCCACATAGATTAACATCGGCGGTACTTTTTCAGATAAAAAATAAATAGGAGATGCATCTTTCCAGTTAGTTGAGTCTTGGGTCCAAGTAACATCATAGTTATGATTTTTGGTGGGAGGATATTCTTTCAAATAGGAATTCATATCTAATGCTGCTGCATCATTCAGAATTATACCTTTTATCATATCCGTAGTTTCTAGATACTTAGGATTAGTACCCACCAGTGCTATCAAGTGACCACCTGCTGAGTGTCCCATTAGAAATATCTGATCAGAATTCCCATTGTATTTGGCTATACTATCATGAGTCCATTTAATGGCTGCTGCCACCTCCTGTGCCATCGTGTGGTAACTGCCATTAGGGCTTAGCGTGTAATTTGGGATTACAGTAGTTATCCCTTTTTTAGCCAAACCTCGACCCAGAAATCCATACATATCTTTGTTCCCTTCTTCCCAATAACCTCCGTGAATGAAAATAACAACAGGATTATTTTCTGATTTCTTAGGTTGGTAGATATCTAGTTGCGGTGAAGATTCTACTAGAGCTACAGAGCTTTCAAGATAAGAAATATCACTTACTTTTTTGGAAGCACAACTGGCTAATAAAAATAGACAAATGATGCGTGTTAGATTTCTTACTAGTTTAAACATTGATGTATGTAAATTTATTATGTATCAAAAGTACCTAAAAGGGTGCTCTTCAGGCAGCACTATCAGTTTTAGCTGGTATTTGATCCATAGCTCGCTCGGCAATAGCGGTAATAGATAGAGATGGATTGACTCCAGGATTTGCAGAAATCATAGAACCATCAATGATATAAAGATTCTCATAACCGAAAATTTTATTGTTCTTATCAATCACGCCTTCCGAAGGATTTGCTCCCATTACAGCTCCGCCCAAAATGTGTGCTGTGGATGGAATGCCAGCAATAGTTTCTAGTGCAAATGAAGTGCTCACCCCGTTTACGGCTTCACTATATTCTTTTATCAATTGAACAGACTCAGGAATAAAAGGAGTCGGCTTTTTACCCGTACTAACGGTAGAACTCATAGATCCGAAAATATTTCTCTTGAATCTCAGCGTGCTATCCAGAGTTTGCATAAAGAGGAGTACTACCGTTTGCTTTGCCCAACTATTCATAAAATAGATTTTTAAATAGTCGATGGGTGATTTTATTAAAGAGATAAGGACCTTTCCTAATCTACTAAAAATAGTCTTGCCTGTAACATACGGTAGATGTATTAGCTTCCAGGCATTAGAGCCCTCAGAATATCTGCATATTTCGAGATGACTATTTTTATCCGTATCTAAAATGCTTCCTATAGCCACACCTTTAGAGTAATTTTTGTCTTTGTCTAGGCTAGATACACTTACCAGAGTTTCATTGTTGGTTCTTATATCTTGTCCTAATCTATCAGAAATGTTGGGCAACGAGGTAGCTCTTAACTTCAGGAGTAGCTTTATACTTCCTAGCACACCGCCAGAAAAAATAACACCTTTACTTTTTATTTTTCTCTTCTTGGTAAAGAATTTTGTGCTGGTTTTTATGTCTACTTCATAGCCGATAGCTCCATCTTTACCACTTATTGGGCGTACATCATACACTTCATTTTCTGCGAGTATCTCCGCTCCATATTTTTGAGCTAGGTGCAGATAGTTTTTGTCTAAAGTGTTTTTAGAATTATTTCTACATCCTGTCATGCATGCACCGCAATAGTTGCAGCCAGTTCTTTCTGGCCCCATCCCATCAAAATAGGGATCCTCTTTGGTTACATTTTCCTCTCCAAAATATACGGCAACATTAGTAGCGTCAAACTTGTCTTCCATACCCAATTTTTGTGCGACTTTTTTCAGTCCTAGGTCTCCGTCAAATAATTTAGGAGTTTTGGTAGCACCTAGCATTTTTAAAGCTTCCTGATAATACGGAGCTAGTTCGTTTTCCCAGTCTTGTAGTGCACTCCAGCTACCGGTTTTGAAAAACGTGGATTTAGGAATAGGCAATGTATTAGCATATACTAGCGAGCCTCCACCTACACCTGTGCCAGATAGCACTGCGACGTGCTTAAAGATGGTTAATTTCATAATACCGAAGAAACGTAAACTGGGAAGCCAAAGCCATTTTCTGAAATTCCAATTGGTCTTAGGAAAATCTTTAGCCTTGAACCATTTCCCTTTTTCGATCACCAAAACGGAATATCCTTTTTTAGATAATCTAAGGGCACTCACCGAACCACCAAAACCACTGCCAACTATAATATAGTCGTACTCCATTTTTTGTGTTTCAAGATTATCGGCCATATCGGTTTGTATACAATGTTAATCAAGCATAACTTACTTGAAAAGCCATTTGATTATTTTTAACTTATTCTCGGAGTACGGCGAATATTTAATATTGGCTTCGAACCAAAAGGGTTTATCTAGTATGCTCTTGAAATGAGAAAAGGTATCAAAGCCAAACTTGCCGTGGTAGCTTCCCATTCCGCTTAAGCCCACACCGCCAAAGGGAAGGTTACTGTTGGATAAATGCATGACACTTTCATTTACAGCACCCCCGCCAAAGGACACTTCTTTGAGCACTTTTGCTATTGTTTTTCTATTCCTAGAATAGACATAGCACGCTAGTGGTTTGGGTCTTGCTTTTACTTTTTGTATTGCGTCATCTATATCTGTGAAAGATATAACGGGAAGAATAGGTCCGAAAATTTCATCCTGCATTATTTCATCATCAAATGAAATATTTTGTAAAATCGTTGGACTAATAAAACGTTTGTCTCTATCTATTTCGCCGCCACAATAGAGCGTATTAGGATCCAGTAATTTTTGTAATCGATCAAAGTTTGCTGTATTGATTATTCGCACATAGTTATCGGATATGTCCCCGGAGTCAGTATAAAACTCTTGTATATTAGTTCTTAAAGCTTCTAAGAATTTTGTCTCAATGGATGCATCCACTAAAATATAGTCAGGAGCCACACAAGTCTGTCCGGCATTCAGAAATTTGGCCCAGACTATTCTTTTGGCTGTTACGTTAATATCACAATCTGGAAGTACAAAGGTTGGACTTTTGCCGCCAAGCTCAAGCGTGACCGGAGTAAGGTGCTTTGCCGCAGCTTGGTATATAATCTTGCCTACAGGAATACTGCCTGTAAAAAATATCTTATCAAATCGGTGAGTCAGTAGTTCGTTGGTTACCGACACGCCTCCCTCTACTACATATAAGAAATTAGGAGAGAAATTTGTATTGATAATTTTAGCCATTACCGCCGATGTTTTAGAAGGCAGCTCACTCGGCTTTATGATTACAGTGTTTCCTGCGGCTATAGATGCTATAGCTGGAAGCAATGAAAGCTGATAAGGATAGTTCCAAGCTCCGATAACTAATGTGACCCCAAGTGGTTCTGGAATGATGTAGCTTTTGGCTGGGAAATTGATCAATCCCGTAGATACATTTTTTCGCCTACTCCATCTTTTTATGTTTTTGACGAAAATATTTATTTCGTGATACAACAAAGAAAGTTCAGACTCCAATGTTTCAAATTTCGACTTTCCGAAATCCTCAAATATTGCAGTATAAAGTTCACTTTCATTCTCTTCCAATATTCTTCTGAATTTCTTTAATTGCTCGATTCTAAAACTAATATTTTTCGTTTCATTCGAGTTGAAGAATTCTTGCTGCTTGGAATAGAGTTCTTGAATTTCCATGTTTTATATCTTGTCTTATGCTTCCCGTTGGTCTAAAAATTCTTTTTTCCTGTTCTCCAGTTCATCGACTAACTCCTGACGTGTTGTTTTTAGATTAGTGACTAAGTTACTTTTTTGCATGAATAGTCTCATGTACTTTATAGTTCCTCTCACTTTATAGTAGGTTTTGAAATAATCCATAGTGAATAATCCTACAGGATATAGACTAACATAAAATAGAATGCCCCATAAGACATTAGTGAAAGTGCCAAATACCGTGGCTTCTATACCGTAGATTATTAAAAAGACTAACATGCCTACGGCTATTTTTATGGATCCTACAAAATCTTCTCTGATAAGGATCTTTCCAGAAATGAACTCAGCTAGTTTAAAAGGAATCACATTTGTAATTAAGCCATATAAAAACACAGGGAACCCAATTGTGAAATAAAGCATTGTCCATACGAATCTAAAGGAAATAGCAGACGTTCTTATTTGTGTATCTCTTATCTTTAAGTCTTTTAACTCTTTCAGATAGAAGGTGATTTTTCGCTCAAAATCCTTCAATAATTCAGGTTTGTTTTTAGCGTAGTATTCCACTGCTTTCACTATATCTTGAGATAAGTAGAAATCTTGTATAGCTTTTCCTTCTAGTTTACTTTCATCTCTTAATTTACTTCGATATAGAATTTCTATCTGTTGAATTAATTTTTCGAGTTGTTCATCTTCTATTATTACAATTCGCTTTTCAAGCTCCGTTTTTACACGTTCTGTTAATTGTAATACGCCTTCTCTAGGATCTTTGAGATATATGTCCTTGTACTCGCTTACTTGTATAGGCTCGCCTACATTGACGAA
>Ga0307994_1002335_pt1 | contig 10728 bp, 8 predicted proteins | sample EllFjometagen261_FD_203171 | JGI IMG/M metagenome (GOLD analysis project Ga0307994, IMG submission 203171) | Marine microbial communities from Ellis Fjord, Antarctic Ocean - #261 | ecosystem: Environmental > Aquatic > Marine > Unclassified | place: Southern Ocean | collected 2014-11-02
TGGTCTACTCTGCGCGATTCAGAATAAGCTTTAAGGTGCTCAATATCATCTAAACAGTCGTTTTCAGACAGGCCTGCTAAAAACTCACTGATATCACGAATACCTAAGTTCAAGCCTTGTGCCGCAACGGGATGCTGTGTGTGTGACGCGTTACCCATTAAAATCGCTCTACCCGAGACCATTTCTGGCACATAAGTCTCTTTTAATGGATAGGCCATTCGGGCACTCACAGAGACATATCGCCCTAAACGCTCGCCCATTTTTTCAGAAAAACGTTCAATAAAATCGTCATCATTTAAGGCTTTTATTTCATCAATTTGATCGGCTGGACAAACCATCACCGCTTTATGAAAGTGCCCATGCATCGGCAATAAGGCAACCGGCCCTTCTTCAGTAAAACGTTCGTAGGACCAACCTTCTGGGTGTAATTCGGTCTCAATCTGAGCAATGACACCAAACGCATCATAAGACTTCTCCTCAAGCGCCAGCCCTAAAACCTGCCTTACTTGTGAGTTTGTGCCATCCGCACCAATAATCATTTTTGCTTGGATTTGCAGAGGCTGTCCATCAATTTCAACATCTACTAAAACGCTATTTTCATTCTGACTAAAGGTTTTTAAGATGGCTGGACAGTGAATCGTGACATTCTCAAGCTGCTTGACCTGCTGCCATAAAACCCGACCTAGATCACTCGATTGAATGCTGTAACCTAATGCCGGCACATTGGCCTCTTCGGCATGCAATTTAGTCATGCCTAAATAGCCTTTTTGAGAAACATGAACATGTTGAATTTCCGTAACAAATTCAGATAAATCTGGCCAGATACCCAGTGAATCTAACACCAACTTAGAACCATGCGAAAGTGCCAAAACCCTCCCATCAAACGAGGTTTGAACTTTCTCAAGGCTCTCTGATGCGTGGTAACGCTCGACTAATACGACGTTAAACGCTTTCTTAGCAAGCCCTATTGCCAACATCAATCCAACGGGACCGCCACCAGAAATAACAAAATCTGTTTTTACAATCGAATCGTTCATAGTTTTATCTTTCGTCTTAATGGGTTTTAATGGGTTAAATTCTAGGCTTTTAAATGGACATTGTGTTCTGCCATCCACGCCTCTATTTCACTAACCGTTCTTGGTAAACCTTGGGTCAAGACCTCACAACCCTCTTCTGTAACCAGAACATCATCTTCAATACGGATACCAATGCCCATCCACCGCTCATCAATGTTTGGCGTTTCGGGTGCAATATACAAACCAGGCTCTACGGTTAAAACCATTCCAGGCTTTAAATCGCGCCATTCATTGTCTATTTTATAAGCACCAACATCATGCACATCCATCCCTAACCAGTGGCCAGTGCCGTGCATAAAGAAAGGCTTAAACGCTTCATCTTTAATTAAGTCATCCACATCGCCACTTAAAATCCCTAGTTCAACTAAACCTGCAGTTAAGACCTGCAATACCGCTTGATGGGGTTGATTGTAAGTAATACCCGGTTCAATCATGTCAATGGCCGCTCGCTGAGCCTTCAAGACCAGACTATAAAGCTGGGCTTGCTCATTGGTAAAGCGGCCACTCGCCGGAAACGTAGTGGTAATATCGCCCGCATAACCATGCATTTCTGCCCCTGCATCGACTAAAAGCAAATGGTGGTCGCCAATCAAGTCTGCATTTTCCGTGTAGTGCAAAATGCATGCATTATCGCCACTTGCGGCAATGGTGCTAAATGCCACACGCTGAGAACCTAACATTTTAAATTCACTTTCTAATTCGGCTTGAACTTGAAACTCATACTTACCTGGCGTCGCACTTCGCATCGCAGCTAAATGGCCCGAAACACTTACTTGAGCGGCATGACGCATCCACGCAATCTCTTGAGGCGATTTAATCAACCGGCTTTCATGCATAATGTCATCAAGATCACACAGCTTAGAAGGCGCTGAAACCCCTTTACGCACTTTCGCTTTTAAACCACCCAACCATCGCTCTATTTTAGGCATCCATAAGGCCATCTGCGAAAAACTGAAATAAAGATTTTCAATGTTTTCAAGAGATTCAAGCACCTTTTCATCAAGCTCATCAACTGAACAGGCCTGGTCAACCGCTAACATTTTCGGCGCCATTTCAACCCCCATTCTGCGACCTTGCCAAGTCTCTTGCTCTAAGTCTTTAGGTCTCACAAAAAGGGTCGATTGAGTGTCTTGCTTTTTAACGAGCAATAAAACGGAATCAGGTTCATAAAAACCCGTTAAATAACTAAAGTCACTGTCCGCACGAAATGGGTATTCAACATCTCTATTACGAATCTGTTCATGGCCAGAAGCAACAAGCACCGCACTATTAGCGGGTAGTTGCTTTAAAAGGGTTTGACGTTGTTGCTCAGCAAACGCTAATGCGTTTCTAGTTTGATCGAGTTCCATCCATCTATCTCTTCTGGTTAAAGACTAAAGTAAGTTCAATCGCTTAATGAAGCGTATCTGAGTCATCCATGTCATTCATATTATCAGGCATAATCGGCGGAGCTTGAGTAGGATTCAACTCTTCGTTAATCATCATCACGCCAATACGAACAAACTCGACCAACTGCATTAAGTCAGATTCCTCGGCATCCCCAATTTCTTTGGCTTGAGCCAAGGCTTCAATATCAATCTGTGCAATGTCACCAAAATCATTAATCAACTCACGAACATCTTTAGATATAGACTCTTCCGCATCTTGTAATCGTCCGACCAAACCAAGGCCATAAAGCACACCTTCACATAAATGCCCAAGCATAGCGGCACGGCCAATCACATCGTCTTCATCATCCGGCAGACACAGAACCAACTCAAAACCACTGCCATTTAACCCATTATTGGTGTCTTGATACATGGCGTGCAACGCAACTAGAAACGACTCTTTAACTTTTTTAATCTGCGCTTCTTCAATTATTTTTTTAATCCAAACCGCTTCTTCAATATCATTGTCACCACAGATAAGGCCAATCAGCATCCCGTGGATAAACGAGGGCGACTCTAATTCTGGAAATGGCGACAGCGCTTCTTTTATTTGATCATAATCCATTACTAACTATCTCTTGTTAATCTTAAAATATTGGTGAATAATACCATAATTGTAGGTGCAAAATACTGAGCAAAAATCACGGATTTGTCCGCGCCTAAGTCAACTAAGGAGTCAGTACCATGCTAAACCTCACTTTAATGAATCATAGTTTTGAAATCCCATGCGAACCTGAAGAGAGAGAGCGTCTTATTGAAGCGGCGACCCTGCTTGAGGACCGATTAGAGCAAGTGAGTGGACTTAAAGGCGAAAGTAAAATTTTGATGGTGGCTTTAAACCTAGCCTATGATCATTTACAAATGAAAGATGAAACCGTCCAATATACATTGCACCTTGAAGAGCAAGTAGATTCTGTTATGAAAGAGATCGCAAAAGAGTAATTAAAGAGCACTCCTGCTCTTGATTATTGTTACTAAGTCCTGAAAAAAAATCGGTCAAGCTCTCAGTGCCGCTAAATTAATCATTTGTCTCAACGTTCCTATTCAAACCCTTATCCATTCAGTGTTATAATTTGACTTCGGTACAGCGTTGTTTGGGCTTTAACCCCCTTTCCGATAATTAATATATTGGGGTCATAAACCTTAAGTGGTGTGCATCTCGTTAGCTTGCTAACCCGGGAAGCCTAAACTTTTTGTGGAGACTGCCACCTTGAACCTCTCGGTTTCAGGGATTTTCGCCTAAACGACTCTGTACTCCCCTTTTTCTATTCTTTAAAGACGCTTTTTATGACGACGTTGGACATACTCGAACTGCGTAAAACGTTAAGAAAACGCCGTAAACAGCTTACCCCTCAACAACAACAAACCCACTCCCAGCAGGCCTGTCAGGTTTTAATGGATTCCAACCTTCTTAAAAACACAAAACGCATTGCGGTTTTTTTAAGCCAAGATGGTGAACTAGAAACCAACCGTTTAATTAAAACACTCTGGAAAATGCCTAACTTAGACGTCTACTTACCCGCACTGGATACCCAACCAGATTGGCATATGGGTTTTTCACCTTACAAACCTAATACCCACCTAGTTAACAATCAATTTAACATTCCTGAACCCGACGTAGACCTGTCTGAGCACATTACTGGTGACGGGCTAGACTTAGTCATCATGCCTTTGGTTGGCTTTGACCAAAAGGGAAATCGAATGGGCATGGGCGGCGGATACTATGACAAAACCTTTGAGTTCAAACTAATGCAACCCAACAGCCTGCCTTTACTTATAGGATGGGCGCACAGCTGTCAGCAAGTGGCCAATTTAAATGCGCAGAATTGGGATGTACCCTTGAATGGAATCGTAACTGAAAATGGTTTATTACGCTGGAATTAGATCTTTGAAGATTAGCAGGCCTGCTCAATAAAGCTTACTCACCTTGAACCTCTTTTAAATAATCTACCATCAAATATCGGTCATCACAAAAAGGACGATCGCTAGGGCTTTTAAACCGCCGTTAAACAGATTAGTCGAGAAGGTAAGAAGAATGAATGGCGTTTTACTATTTAAGCTAACTTGAAAAGCTGAGTTAGTTAGGTATTGAGAGTAAGAATTTAAATCCGAGGAAGCTGCTTGAGCCTCCTGATGACGAACATTTATGCAGTTTGGTAGCAAGGCTCACTCTTAAGAAGTGTTTCGCTATAAACCGGCCACAACTTGCTCTGAAAGGGGAATGCGCAGTTTTTTACCCACATACAATTCATTTGGGTTTTTAATGCCGTTTAACTTTTTAAGGGTTCGAGTACTGACCTGATAGTTATTCGCAATTTCCGATAAGGTATCACCAGACTGCACCTTGTATTGCACATACAGTGTTTCGCCCCAACGTGGTTTTTGACCATTAAGGCCTACAAACTTCTGTAAGCCTCTCACAATTGATGAGGCCATTTTGGTCTGAAAGCGTTTATCCATTAACTTTCTCGCTTCACGCGGGTTTGAAATAAACGCGGTTTCCACGAGCAATGACGGCATATCAATCGACTTTAGCACTGCAAAATTGGCAGACTGTACAGAATGTTTGTGCATTTTTACCGACTTCTGCATCTCATTTAACACGCTATTGGCTAATTTTTTACTGGCACGAATATTCGCATCACGACTCATATCACTTAAAGCGTAAGCTACATCACTATCGCGACCTTTTAACTTAATATCTTGTAATGAAGCATTTTCACTTTTAGCTAACACGCGAGCCATAACACTGCTTGCTCCACCATTCGATAAGACATAAATGGATCCGCCTCGCACGCTATGGTCATGAAACGCATCGGCATGAACTGAAATAAAAATATCAGCCTGATTCTTTTTGGCAATTGCCACGCGTTGATGTAAAGGAATAAACACATCTCTATCACGCGTCAAAACCGCTTTCATGCCAGGCTGTTGGTCAATTAAGCGTTTTAATTCACGGGATATCTGTAACGTAACATTCTTTTCATAAATATGACTCGATCCTACGGCACCAACGTCTTTGCCGCCATGCCCTGGGTCAATGGCCACCACAAACAAATCTCGATTCACTAAAACCGAACTGTCTTTGCTTAAAATAGACTGCGTCACTGGATTGGCACGCACCTCTTTGGCGACATTCTGCTTAATTTTGTTATTCGAGACCACTTGAGCTTTTGGTTTAACAGGGTCATTTTTTATTGTTTTTACATGCTGTTTTACTGATTGTGCTTTTGGTTTACTTGCGACTACCTGCGTTAAATCAACGACTAATCGCTCCGCGCCCGCCTTATTTTTTGCCAGCGTAAAGTAGTTGTAATCAAAGTTTTTGTGTAAATCCATGACGACACGAAGCTTGTCTTTATTATCTTGGACACGCAAACGGTATAAACGAGAATCTGTGAAGTGTTTCTTTTTAAAATCTAACTGATTATCGGTTTTGTAAAAATCCACAACAATTCGAGAAGGGTTATTGAGCTTGGTGACCTTAAACTGATGGTTCTGTTTAATATCAAAGACCACCCGCGTTTTATCGACTTTTTGCCCAACACGAACATTTGCCAGTTCCGCTTTTGCGATGGCATACGAGGCATTTAGCAATAAGGCTATCGCTAATAATCCGGTTAATAATTTTTTAGTGGTGCTGAATGGTTTCATAACCCTATCTCTCAGTAAAGACTTATTAACCAAGGTATAACAAACATTGTGCCAATTGTGATCGTCAAAAACCCGTCAGTGCGGCTAAAACCAAGTTACCTTTTGGGCTTTTTGCCCGTAACTCAACCTGTCTACCTTGCTCTTTATGGGATAAATTAACTTCGATGTCTGTGTCAGGTAAGAACCCTTCCCCTTTCTGTGGCCACTCAACTAAAGCCACAAAAGAAGACGACAATAAATCCCTTATTGCCAAGTACTCTAACTCTTCCGGATCGCAAAGTCTATACAAATCAAGATGATGCACTGCAAAATTATAACAATTATAGGTTTCGACGATAGTATAGGTTGGACTTTTCACCTTTTGCTCTGGTAAAAAATTTTGTACAAACGCCCTAGAAAAAAAGGATTTACCCGCCCCCAAATCACCATTTAGATGCACCAAAAGACCGGTTTCATAGGCTTTGCTCGCATCACACGCTAAAGCGAAAGCCTGCGCCAATTTTATGGTGGCTAATTCATTGGCTAAAAAAAGTACCTGTTTGCGCGTATCTGTCTTAAAATCTGCCATATGCAATCCTATTCCTCTAATCTTTCTCAACTTTCAGGCCAAATCAAACAGTGGGGTCTTGAATTAGGCTTTGCCGATGTGGGCATCACCAATACCGATTTGTCTTCTTATGAAGCCGCTCATTTTAACTGGATAGGTGAGAATTTTCATGGCGAAATGGATTATATGCAACGTCACGGTACCAAACGTACCCGACCTGCTGAATTAGAGCCCGGCACCACTTCAATTATTAGCGTGCGCTTAAACTATTTAGATTTATCAGCCAAATCGCCTTTTACGACATTACATAACCCTGAACAGGCTTATATATCACGCTACGCGCTCGGTAAAGATTATCACAAGTTAATGCGTAAACGCCTCCAACAGTTGGCGTCTAAAATTGAAGCGTGCGTGCCTGACTTTCGTTATCGGGCCTTTTGTGACAGCGCACCGGTTTTAGAGCGCCCCATTGCAGAAAAAGCGGGGTTAGGGTTTATCGGTAAAAACAGCCTCATTATTCATCCACGTGCCGGGTCTTGGTTTTTTCTAGGCGAACTCTATACCAATCTGCTTTTGCCCGTTGACCCACCTTTTAAAAAGCAAGGCTGTGGTCCTTGTACCGCGTGCATTGACGAATGTCCAACTCAAGCGATTGTAGGCAATGCCGTGGTGGATGCACGCAGATGCATCTCTTACCTGACTATTGAATATTCAGGATCCATTCCCCTTGAGTTCAGGTCAAAAATTGGCAATCGTATCTATGGTTGTGATGATTGCCAGTTGGTTTGCCCGTGGAATAAATTTACCGAGCCTACCCAAGAAACCGCTTTTTCGGCAAAATATGCGTTGGATAACATCTCATTATTAGAATTGTGGGCGTGGCAAGAATCAGACTTTTTAAAACGATTTGAAGGTTCGCCCATTCGTAGAATTGGCTATTTACAGTGGAAACGAAATTTAGCGGTATCAATTGGCAATATTAAAGGAAACCAAGCCACCTTAACGTCTGCCAACCAAGCGCTAAAAACCTCACAAAATGGATTAACAGATTTAGTTAACGAACACATTGATTGGGCCATTGAGCAACTCGAATCTCAAATAGACACCCAAAATGCTGAAAGCAAAGTGAGCAGGCCTGCTCACTTTGATAAACTCGGTTTAAAGCCAGACTTAAATCCAAATTTAGATCACGACGAAACAGCTCAATCATTAGCACATAAAACAACTATAAAGCCGTTTTTTGCCCCTAAGTATTATCTACCTAAAGAACTTAAATAGTCGGCCTTTCAAATTCTAGCAACCGACTACTCTAAAGCTAGAGCACATCAAATACCGAACCTTGCGTTGGGCTAAAAAATTTGGCATATAAACGTGACGCATAGGTATTGGTCATGCCAGCAATATAATCCGAGATTACACGTTGCTGTTCTTGCTCATTAACCGCTTCTTTATATTTTTTATAAAAACTGGTTGGCAATAAACTGTCTGGGTTGGCGCGCAAAGATTTAAACAGATCTAGCACAATTAACTGGCCCTTGTACTCCATGCCCTTCACTTCTGGAATGGTAATTACGTTCTTAAAAACAAACGTTTTTAACAGGTTTAAAACCGCTTCTTCGCCTGCTTTTAAGCAGGCCTGGTAACGTAATAATGGGTGTTCAAATTCGGTTAATTCCTTCATATAAATCGCTTCGACCATAATCCCCACCATCTTACTAATTGCGTGCTTTCTGGCACGCGAAGAGCCTCTAAACAGACGTTCGGTTATCGTTTCATCCCACAGCGCATACTTTACAAAGTCGGGGTTTTCCATAACCTCGGCTTGCCAAACCTCACGAGAGACCATTTTCATGGCGATGGCATCCTCTAAATCGTGAATGCCGTATGCAATATCATCGGCCAATTCCATAATGGTGGTGTCCAGCGCTTTGTATTGCGTTCGAGTATGACATTTGCCATTACACGCTAATAACTGGGTAAACTTGGTACGATCTGCTTCAGAAAAAGCCGATAAGACCCAGTCAAAAATCGCTCTCTCTTCAGAATAAAGGCTTTTTGGCGGTGTCCAACGATGCATGGGTAAGGTTTTAAAATCGGTGACTTCGGGTTCAAGCAGTTGGCTCTGATACGTCTCGTTTTTTTGAATGGTTTGCTCATAAAGTGCAGGATATTTCAACACGCCCAAGGTAGTTCGGCGAGATAAATCTAAGCCATGTTCAGGCGTGTACTCTCCTAGCTTGGCTAGAATTCGTAAGGTTTGTGCATTGCCTTCAAATCCGCCATGATGGCGCATCATGTAATTTAAAGCGACCTCTCCACCATGCCCAAAAGGCGGGTGACCCAAGTCGTGCGCTAAACAAATAGCCTCAATTAAGTAAACCGATGGCAACCATTTAATATAATCGGCATCTTCAGGGACGTTTTCTGACCCAATCGTAATCAATTGTTCGACCAGTCCCGAACCAATTTGAGCCACTTCCATCGAATGCGTTAAACGTGTCCGATAAAAATCAGACTCACTTAGTCCAAAAATCTGGGTTTTAGCTTGCAGGCGACGAAAGGAGGCAGAGTGAATAACACGAGCACGGTCACGTTGATAGACAATGCGTGCAGCACGAGGCGATTGTTGCTCTAAGAAATTGGTATAACGTTGAGTCCAAACGTGATTTAGCTCTTGATCAATTGAAGATTGAGACAAAATCTTGTTCCTTGTTTATGAGAGAGTCTCACCATAATACGAAAAGACATAAACGTTGCAAGATATGAATTCAGAAATCGTTGAAATTAAAGCCTAAAAACCTGAATCACGCTTTAAATGGCTTAGAAAAGTTCAATATTGTCATTATCAGGCTCCACCACTTCGATGCAGTTTCGACCATTTTGCTTGGCACGATACAAGGCTTCATCGGCATACTTGTAGATTTCTTCAGAAACATAATCCATCTCTGGATCAAGTTCCATTAACCCCATTGATACGGTCACCCGATAATGGGGTGCATTACCCGAGTGTTCAATATTCATATCAAACATGGCTTGACGAGATCGCTCAGCCACCGTCAAGAGTTGATTTTTGCTTTCGGTGTTATAAAGCACGGCAAATTCTTCACCCCCTAACCGAAACACATAATCACCGCTTCTGCGAAAGGTATCCGATAAAGCCGCTGTGATCGACTTTAAAACCTCATCGCCTTGTTGATGCCCGTAAGAATCATTGTATTTTTTAAAGTTGTCGGCATCGACCATTAAAAAACCAACCCATAGCTTATTACGCTTAGCTCGGTTAATTTCAATGTCTAACACTTGATTATAAAAACGACGATTATAAGCGCCTGTCAGTTCATCTTTAATAGTCAAGGCTTCAAGTTTTTTCTTGTCGGTAATATCATGTCTAATGGAGGTAAAGCCAATAATATTGCCCGCTTGATCTTTATTAGGTTTGATATAGAGATCCACCCAAAAGTCTTGGCCAGTTTTTGTAATGTTTTTGACTTCACCTTTCCACTCTAGGCCGTTAGAGATGGTTGACCATAAATGTTTATTGGAGGCATCTGGCATATCAGGGTGACGAACAATGCTCTGTTTTTGACCAATTAATTCGGTTTCGGAATAACCACTAATTTCACAAAAAGCACGGCTCGCAGAGGTAATGTTATAGTGGGCATCGGCCGTTGACGTGATGACATAATCGTTAATAATTTCTAAATACGACGCGATCTGTTGCTCTTCTTCAACGACCCGACGGGTTAGCTCTTCAAGGCGTTTTCGGTCGGTAATGTCATGCATAATCACCGTGTAACTTTGCATTTTCTCTTGAGCATCAAAATGTGGAATCACTTTGACATCTACCCAATAAAAATCTAGGTTCTTGTTGGCTTGTTTTAATTCACCTTGCCAAACCTTGCCGACCTTCAGTGACTGCCTAATGACTTTTATTTCCGCATCAGGCCTGTCGGGTTTACCAAAAAAACCAAAAGGGGTATCGACTAATTCATCCATCGTATAGCCACTTATTTCAAGATAGGCT
>Ga0307994_1002336_pt1 | contig 10725 bp, 12 predicted proteins | sample EllFjometagen261_FD_203171 | JGI IMG/M metagenome (GOLD analysis project Ga0307994, IMG submission 203171) | Marine microbial communities from Ellis Fjord, Antarctic Ocean - #261 | ecosystem: Environmental > Aquatic > Marine > Unclassified | place: Southern Ocean | collected 2014-11-02
CAGGGGCTGACCAAGCAAAGGCTGAGAGCCAACTGTTACTAGACAATCCCATAGGCCGATTTATAGAGCCTAAAGAAATAGCCGATGCCGTGGTTTTTTTATGCCAATCCCCTGCCTCTAACGGCGTCACCTTGAGACTGGATGGAGGCGCACCTTAAATGGTTAACCACTATGATTCCAATACTCGACAGCACCTTCGGGTATGGTTAAAGCTTCTCAAAACCAGCACTAATATTGAAACGGTATTGCGCGAGAGGCTAAAGAGGGAGTGCGGCACAACATTGCCAAGATTTGATGTTATGGCCGCTCTAGATCACCACCCAGATGGACTTCGCATGACAGAGTTATCCGATTTTTTGATGGTTTCCAATGGCAATGTTACCGGTATAGTCAGCCGCCTCGCTGAAAACGGCCTTATAGAACGAACCCAAGATGCTCATGATCGTCGCGCTCAAAAAGTCTGCTTGAGCCCAAGCGGGCAGTCCGAATTCAAACAGCTAGCTCAACTCCACGCACAGTGGATTGATGACATCATGCAGCCCCTTAACACCGAAGAATCCAATACTTTATTAACACTACTTGAACGACTGGCTGACCATAAGGCGAAAAAAAATGACTAGGTTAGAAGACTTTACGGCAACTCATTTTCATTGGCACTGCAATAACGGTGTTGGCACCATTGCGCTCAATCGTCCAGATCGTAAAAATCCACTGACATTTGAAAGCTATGCCGAATTAAAAACGCTGTTTCAGCAGCTTGCATTGCAACAGACCATTAAGACCATTGTTATTCTGCCCAATGGCGGTAACTTCTGTTCTGGTGGAGATGTCCACGACATTATTGGTCCATTATTAGATAAAGATACCTTAGGCTTGTTGAACTTCACCCGCATGACGGGTGACCTAGTAAAAGCCATGCTAGCTTGTGGCAAACCCATTATAGCTGCAGTAGACGGCGTAGCTGTTGGCGCTGGGGCTATCTTGGCCATGGCCAGCGATATGCGTATTGCTACGCCACGTGCAAAAACTGCATTTTTATTTACCAGAGTTGGTTTAGCAGGATGCGACATGGGCGCCTGCGCTATTTTACCTCGTATCATCGGCCAATCTCGGGCTGCTGATTTGCTATTTACCGGTCGCTCTATGAGCGCCGAAGAAGGCCAACAATGGGGTTTTTACAGCCGAGTTGTTGAGGTGGAGGCGTTAGAAGAAACGGCACAGGATATGGCCAATAAGATTGCTGCTGGGCCTAGCTTCGCGCATATGATGACCAAAACCCAACTCAATCACGAGTGGAACATGTCCCCAGAACAAGCCATAGAGGCCGAGGCCCAAGGCCAGGCCCTGTGCATGCAAACTCAAGATTTCAAACGTGCATATGAGGCTTTTATCAATAAGCAAAAACCTTGTTTCGAGGGTAACTAACATGCAACGCGATATGAGCTTTTTAACTTGGCCTTTCTTTGATGACCACCACCGGCAGCTCGCTGAAGAATTAGAAATCTGGTGTGAAATACACTTACCCGTGGATCATAGCGATGTTGATCAGGCCTGCATAAAGCTAGTAAAAATGTTGGGGGATGGTGGCTGGCTAAGCCACAGTGCCATTAATCCAGACTCTTCTGCAAGCCAATCTCTTGATACACGAAGCTTGTGCCTGATCCGGGAAACCCTTGCTCGGCATGACACCTTAGCCGATTTCGCCTTCGCTATGCAGGGCCTTGGTACCGGTGCCATAAGTCTCTTTGGTACCAAAGAACAACAACAATGGCTACGTAAAACTCGTGCTGGTGAGGCCCTTTCAGGGTTTGCATTAACTGAACCACAATCAGGCTCCGATGTAGCAAATATTGCCCTAAGTGCTCACTTAGATGGTGAAACCTACGTGCTTAATGGTGAAAAAACGTGGATTTCGAATGGCGGCATTGCCGACTTATATTGCGTGTTTGCTCGCACAGGTGAAGCTGCCGGTGCAAAAGGCTTATCTGCTTTTTTAGTGCCCGCAAATAGCCCTGGTTTAACAGTGGTAGAGCGCTTACATACCGTGGCACCCCACCCTTTAGCACGACTAAATTTTAGCAATGTTAAGGTGAGTAGTAGCGAACTTCTTGGCCATGCTGGTAGTGGCTTTAAGGTAGCTATGTCCGTGCTCGATATCTTCCGCTCCAGTGTAGGAGCAGCAGCTTTAGGTATGGCCCGCAGGGCGTTGCATGAAGCACTTGAACGCAGCCAAAATAGGCACCTGTTTGGCGCACCATTAAACGATTTACAAATGGTCCAAGGGCACTTAGCCGACATGGCAACCCAAATAGACGCTGCTGCATTACTGGTATATCGTGCCGCCTGGACTAAAGACCAAGGAGTCGCAAGAGTTTCCAAAGAAGCCGCCATGGCTAAGTTGTATGCTACCGAGATGGCCCAAAAAGTCATTGACCAAGCGGTACAAATACACGGAGCAGAAGGGGTAAGAAGTGGCACCACTGTAGAGTGCTTATATCGTGAAATCAGGGCCTTACGCATATATGAAGGTGCTACAGATGTACAAAAAATAATAATTGCCAAACAGTTGCAAGCAGGAGCCCCCTCATGAAATTGCTAGACTCAGCTCATGTAGATACATTTTGTCGCGACAATTTGCCGCCCATGGATCAATGGCCTTCTCTCAATACCAGCCAGTATGCTTACCCTAAGCAACTCAATGTTGCGGTTGAACTGACTGACCGCATGGTGGAGCGTGGTTTTGGTGATCACACTGCCTTAATTGGTAATGGCCGTCTTCGCACTTACAAAGAACTGGCTGATTGGAGCAACCGCCTGGCCCATGCGCTGGTTGATGATTACGGTGTAAAACCTGGTCACCGAGTATTGATTCGTGCAGCTAACAACCCTGCCCTAGTAGCGTGTTGGCTTGCTGCCACCAAGGCCGGTGCAGTAGTGGTTAATACCATGCCCATGCTCAGGGCCGGAGAGCTGGGTCAAATTGTGGATTTGGCGAAAATTAAACTGGCCTTGTGTGACACCCGCCTGATGGACGAGATGACTGCCTGTGCAAAAACTAGCGATACACTAGAGCAAGTTGTAGGCTTTGATGGCACTGCTAATTTTGATGCCGAACTGGACCGTATTGCACTTAATAAGTCTGTGCGTTTTAACGCCGTTGCAACCAGTGCAGATGATGTAGCCCTGTTAGGGTTTACCTCTGGCACCACAGGCAAGCCAAAAGCCACTATGCATTTTCACCGAGACTTACTAATCATTGCCGACGGTTATGCCCGTGAAATATTACAAGTGACACCTGATGATGTGTTTGTAGGGTCACCCCCCTTAGCATTCACTTTTGGTTTAGGTGGGCTGGCTATTTTTCCATTACGTTTTGGGGCCGCTGCTACCCTGCTAGAAACAGCTGCACCTCACGATATGATCAACATTATTGAAACCTATAAAGCCACAATTTGCTTCACCTCTCCTACAGCATATCGTGCTATGTTGAGTGCGATGGACGATGGTGCCGATTTATCCAGTCTTCGAGTTGCCGTATCCGCTGGTGAAACCTTGCCAGCACCCGTATTCGATGAATGGATGGCAAAAACCGGCAAACCCATGTTAGATGGCATTGGCGCCACAGAAATGTTGCATATATTTATGTCTAATCGCATTGATGATGCTAAACCTGCCTGTACCGGCAAACCTGTGACCGGCTATCAAGCCAAAGTGGTTGACGATAATATGCAGGAACTACCCCGTGGAGAGATAGGGAAACTGGCTGTAAAGGGGCCTACAGGGTGTCGTTATTTGAATGATGATCGCCAAGCTAACTATGTTAAGGAAGGATGGAACCTTACAGGTGATGCTTTTTACCAAGACGAAGAAGGCTATTTTCATTTTGCCGCTCGCACAGACGACATGATTCTATCCTCTGGTTATAACATTGCTGGGCCAGAGGTGGAGGCCTGCTTGTTAGGGCATGAAGCCGTATTTGAGTGCGCCGTGGTCGGCACACCAGACGCCGCTCGTGGCCATTTGGTACATGCCCACATTGTCCTTAGCCCCTCTTTTAAAGCCTCTGATGCGCTGATCTTGAAGCTACAAAATTACGTCAAAAACACCATTGCACCTTACAAATATCCTCGGCTAGTGCACTTTGTTGATGCCTTGCCAAAAACCGAAACGGGGAAGATTCAACGTTTCAAACTAAAAAAATAAGATCCATAAAGGAGTAGTAATATGAAAAAGAAACTAATAACCAGCCTTTTAGGTGCAGCCTTGTGCTTAGCACCGCAAGTTGAAGCTGCCGCTGTCAAAATCGGCATGATCACCACCCTATCAGGTGGCGGTTCTGGCTTAGGAGTGGATGTACGCGACGGTTTTATGCTCGCCGTTAAAACAGCCGATCGCTCAGACCTAGAAGTCATTATTGAAGACGATGCGCGTAAACCTGCACTTGCAGTCCAAATCGCCGATAAAATGATTCAAAAAGAAAAGGTAGATATTCTTACTGGTATTATTTGGTCGAATTTAGCCATGGCTGTTGTGCCAAGCACAGTTAACCAGGGTGTACTGTATTTGTCTCCTAACGCAGGACCATCCGCCTTAGCTGGTCAAGGCTGTCACAAAAACTATTTTAACGTTGCTTGGCAGAACGATAATTTACATGAAGCGATGGGTAATTACGCCAATTCAGCAGCTCATAAAAACAGCTTCATTTTAGCCCCTAATTACCCTGCCGGTAAGGATGCACTAACCGGTTACAAGCGCCTCTACAAAGGCGATTTGGCGGGTGAAATCTACACCAAATTAGGCCAAAAAGACTATGCTGCAGAAATTGCTCAAATAAGAGCTTCTGGCGCAGACAGTGTGTATATCTTCCTTCCAGGTGGCATGGGCATCGCGTTTATGAAGCAATACTCACAAGCCGGTATGACAACACCGATAATGGGACCAGCGTTCTCCTTTGACCAAGGTATTCTTCAAGCTGTGGGCAAGTCTGCCCTTGGTGTTAGAAACTCTTCTCAGTGGAACAAAGATATCGATAATGCCGCCAACAAGGTCTTTGTTGCTGACTTTGAGACCGCATACGGTCGCTTGCCTTCGTTGTATGCAAGCCAAGGTTACGATACTGCTAACCTGATCATGTCTGCCATGGATGCTGCTGACATTAACGACCAAGATGCCTTTAGAGCGGCCCTTAAGTCTGCTCAGTTTGACTCTGTTCGTGGTGATTTCCGCTTTGGTAACAACCAGCATCCTATTCAAGACATTTATGTACGTGAAGTAGTGATGGAAGGTGACGTGCTCACCAACAAGATCATCGGTGTGGGACTAAAAGACCATCAAGATGTCTATGCAGCTGACTGCCAGCTGTAGTTTACCTCAACCACAAGCGGCACTTAGGTGCCGCTTGAATATGGAGAAGCCCGTATGGACGCAACACTGCTTTTAGAGCAGCTCCTCAACGGCTTACAATTAGGCATTATGCTATTTTTGATAGCAGCAGGTTTAACCCTTATTTTTGGGGTCATGGGATTAATTAACTTAGCCCATGGTTCTTTGTATATGATTGGCGCCTTTGCTTGCGCTGCAGTCGCCACTTGGAGTGGCTCGTTTTGGCTTGGCCTAATGGCCAGCCTAACCTTTGCTGCAGCAGCTGGTGCCTTAATTGAAGTGGTCATTATGCGCCGCTTGTATCATCGTGGACACCTAGATCAGGTATTGGCCACCTTCGCCCTTATCCTTATCAGTTCCGAAGCCACGCGCTGGTTGTTCGGTTCTTTTCCTTTGTACCTAGACGTACCCGAAATATTTTACGGTGCAGTAAATTTATTTGGCGTACTTCAGTATTCACGTTATCGACTGTTTATTATTGTTATCGGTTTATTTACAGCCCTTTGTATTTACCTGTTAATCAACAAAACTCGTATCGGCATGCGTATTCGAGCAGGGGCAGCAGACCGCCAAATGACGGCAGCACTGGGCATAAACATCAGCCTGCTTTACACCTTAGTATTTGCCCTTGGAGCCGCCTTGGCTGGTTTTGCTGGCGCATTAGTAGGCAGCATTCAGTCCGTTGAAGTAGGCATGGGCGAGCCAGTCCTAATTCTTGCTTTTGTGGTTGTGGTTATTGGAGGTATTGGGTCTATACGTGGCGCTTTAGTGGGTGCCCTTTTGGTGGGTATGGTAGACACATTGGGCCGTGGCTATTTACCCCAAGCTCTACAACTATTGCTCGACCCTGTGTTCGCCAATACGTTGGGGGCTGCCCTCTCATCCATCGCAATTTATCTGCTGATGATTATCATTTTAGTCTTCAAACCAAAAGGTTTATTCCCTGCCCATGGATAACTATATGTCAGAGAAAATGCTCAATCGGGCCCTGTTATCTTTACTGATCATTGCACCTTTGTTCGCTCATTGGCTGGATGAGCCTTATTATGTCTCGGTAGCCACCCGTATCGCCATTTTGGCTCTAGCCGGTGTAGGTTTGAATATTGCCCTAGGATTAGGCGGCATGGTTTCCTTTGGTCATGCTGCATTTTTTGGTATTGGTGGTTATGTCACCGGTATCTTAGCAAGCCATGCTCTCAATTATGAACCTTTGTTCAGTGGCATTTTTGCCATGCCGGGCAGCACACAGATGCTTGTTATTTGGCCAATAGCCATGATCGTTGCCGCGCTAGCCGCTATTTTTATCGGCCTACTTAGCTTGCGCACAAGTGGTGTCTATTTCATTATGATTACCCTTGCTTTTGCCCAAATGATTTACTACTTTGCAATTTCTTGGCCCACCTACGGCGGTGAAGATGGTTTACCTATTTACCTGAGGAATGGTTTTCCTGGCCTCAATACATTGCAGCCCATTCAATTCTTTATGATCTGCTGCGCACTCCTAGTTATTACCCTTTGGGGGGTCTCTCGGTTACAAAATTCTCGTTTTGGCAACGCACTAAAAGCCCTACGCCAAAACGAGACCAGAGTGGCGGCTGTTGGCATCAGTCCATTAGGTATTAAACTTGCAGCCTTTGTTATCTCTGCCATGATCACAGCTTTGGCGGGTTCGCTGTTTGCCGACCTTAACCGCTTTGTTAGCCCCTCTATGTTTTCTTGGCACACCTCGGGGCAAATAATGATCTTCGTTATCCTGGGGGGTATAGGCCGTTTATATGGGCCTGTAGCCGGTGCCATCATGTTTATCCTGTGCGAGTCTTTACTTGGGAGTTGGACTGAGTATTGGCAATTTTTCCTAGGTCTACTGCTATTATGGGTTGTGCTATTCGCTCGCGGAGGCCTGATTGGCCTGTTATGTGGAGACAAAGCTCATGGCTCATAGAGTTTTAGAGATCAGCAAGTTAAACAAAAGTTTTGGTGCTATTCACGCCACACAGGACCTAAGTTTGACACTAGATGCTGGGGAGATCCATGCTCTCATAGGCCCTAACGGTGCCGGTAAATCTACCTTGATCAAACAAATTACAGGTTATTTGCAGCCCGATAGTGGCGACATACAATTTTTGGGACAATCGATTAACCACTTGTCGCCAGCCCATAGAGCAAGATTAGGTTTAGCACAAACATTTCAAGTGTCTTCTTTAATTATGGAATACTCCTGCCTGCAAAACGTGGTTCTTGTTGTGCAAGCTCGACTGGGGTCAAGCTATCGCTTTTTTGCACCCGTCAAAGATGATGTTTTGTTGCAGCAAGAAGCCATGGAATACCTGAATCAGGTGGACCTATCCGAGCGTAGCCACATTTCAGCATCTACTTTGTCCCACGGCGAACGACGACAGCTAGAAATTGCCATGGCATTAGCACTTGAACCCAAAGTTTTTTTACTCGACGAACCCATGGCTGGAATGGATCCTGCTGGTGTTAAGCAGTTAATTGAACGACTAAAGATGATGTGCCAGAAGGCACCTATTCTATTAGTAGAACATGACATGCCTGCAGTATTTGCTCTAGCAACGCGTATTACCGTATTGGATTATGGGCGTGTTATTGCCACCGGTGACGTCGAAAGCATTCGTAATAACCCAGAGGTGCAAACAGCCTATTTAGGAGTAGCGCCATGAGTCAACCCTTGCTCAGTGTGTCAAACTTGTCCGCTCACTACGGTGTTTCTCAGGCACTTTTTGATGTCAATTTGACAATCCATGCAGGTGAGGCTGTCGCCCTTATGGGCCGCAACGGCATGGGCAAAACTACCACTGTTAACGCCATATGCGGGCTCATCCCCTCAAGCTCTGGGAATATTGTCTTCAATGGTCAGCCCTGTGCTGGGTTAGCCAGTTACAAGATTGCCCGCTTAGGGTTGGGTTTAGTCCCAGAGGGACGTCGATGTTTTGCCAATTTAACGGTACGGGAAAATCTACTCATGGCGGCCAGACCTGGGGAATGGGACTTGACTAAGATTTGTGGTTTATTACCGCGTTTACATGAGCGCCTAGACCAATACGCCAATACTTTATCAGGTGGCGAGCAGCAAATGTTGGCCATTGGCCGAGCCCTACTTACCAATCCTAAGCTACTCATTTTAGATGAGGCAACAGAGGGGTTGGCGCCCGTCATAAAGCAAGAGATTTGGCGCATTGTGTCGATCTTAAAACAGGCAGGACAAGCGATTTTACTAATCGATAAATCTTTGGCTGAGTTATTACCCATCACCGATAATTGCGTGTTATTAGAGCGTGGGGCGACAGTATGGCAAGGCCTGCCCAGCAGTTTAGATGCCAACCTTAGACACCGCTACTTAGGGATATAAACATGCCTTCATTTGAATTTAAACACAAGGTTCTATTTCAGCACTGCGACCCGGCCGGCATGGTCTTTTACCCACGCTACTTTGAAATGATTAATGCCTGTATTGAAACCTGGTTTGATGAGGAACTGCTCTCGTCATTTAAGCGTATGCACCTTGAATTGGGCTTAAGCGTACCTACCGCTTCTACCCAAACTGATTTTCGTGCCCCAAGCCACTTAGGCGACCTGCTTGTGTTTCAGCTGCAGGTAGAAAAGCTAGGAAACACCAGTTTGCATTTGCAGATTAATGTCACCTGCGACGGGCAACTTCGCCTCACCAACGACACCACTTTGGTGCTTATAGAACAACACAACGGCTGCCCATCTCCTTGGCGTAAACACCCTTGCTTTGACAGCCTGACCCACACTTTTTCATAAGGAAATATCATGCAAATACTTAATCCACCTCACTGGAAAGAACCCAAAGGCTACGCCAATGGCATTGTTGCTCAAGGCAAGCAAATTTTTGTTGGCGGGCAAATCGGATGGAACAAAGACCAAGTGTTTGAATCGACTGATTTTGTGGGTCAATGTGAACAAGCCCTGACCAACATCGTTGAAGTGCTCGCACAAGCTAATGCAAAACCAGAGCATCTAGTGCGATTAACTTGGTATGTGGTGGACAAAACAGTTTATCTGCAACAACAGAAGGCTCTAGGGCAAGTATACCGTAAGGTTATTGGGCGCCACTTCCCAGCCATGACCATGGTGCAGGTTGCCGACCTAGTCGAGGGCGAAGCATTGGTTGAGATTGAAGCAACAGCTGTCATAGACTAAATCAGCAAGGGGAAGGCCTGTTTACCTATTTTGGTATTAGCCTTTTAATGAGCTCAAATCACTAAAATACTTCAGCAATGCTGGGGCAAAATAGATGATGTCTTTATACCCTGCCACAGCTTTAGGCATAGCGTTTATTGCTGACTTTAATTGCGTTAATGCATTTGGCACCTGAGTTAGGTGCATCATCGGATAGATGTAAACCTTTATGGTAAAGGCAATGGCATTGGTTTGGGGTAACCGTGTGAGGGTTTGCCGTTCGCAGCGGTAGTATAAGGGTGTATTGGCTGCATGGATCACGTTATTTTCAGGCAGTTGTGCCAATTTATTATTGGCTTGCAGTGACCAATTAAATCTCTGAACGGGCTTTCCTACTGTAAGGTGATCAAAAAACCGGTCTATTTTAGGTGTTAGCTTTTCATGAAGGGTAGGCACAGGGTCATGGATTCTTGCCATGGGCTGACCTATTTTTTCTGCCAAATGCCAGTTGCTCGGGCTGCATAAGCTGGCCGCCGTAAGGCAATAATGCTCATCTAACTTCTCCATGATGAGTAAGTCATCCGCTACCCATAATGACGCATGCCACAAGGGGTGGGTTTTGGCTGAAGCCAGCTCAATGCCATTGGGTAAATAACTCAATCCGTCTGCCAAAGGGCAGTATAAATGACTATGTTGCTCTAGCAGGTGTCGTTTTAATTCAAAAGCCAGTTCCTGTTGGGCTGCATAGGCGCTCGGTAAGGCGTCAAATATATGCTGTTGCTGTAACTCCCTTAACCTCAGCTTATGTTCCAAGAAGTGCGGGTAGTCTTCATCTGGCTCAATCCAATGACGTGGGTCTAACGACTGCATACCCATAGATATGACATCTTTGTGCTGCATGTGCGGTAGGTATTTGGGCACCTTAATAGCACTATTAATCATGGTCATGGCGCTGACCCGCTACCTCTTCAACACGCGTTATGAGCAGGTCTATTTTCGTTTCTAGCTTTTTATTATGATCCAAAATATCACTATTTTGCTGGCGCAACTCCCTATTTTTCACATTAGTGTCGGCAAATCCAAGCATACGTTCGGCAATGAGTGCACCAATAAAACCCACCAATCCCACACCCACATAAAACATCAAGGCCACAACCGTACGGCCACCAATGGTGACAG
>Ga0307994_1002347_pt1 | contig 10690 bp, 4 predicted proteins | sample EllFjometagen261_FD_203171 | JGI IMG/M metagenome (GOLD analysis project Ga0307994, IMG submission 203171) | Marine microbial communities from Ellis Fjord, Antarctic Ocean - #261 | ecosystem: Environmental > Aquatic > Marine > Unclassified | place: Southern Ocean | collected 2014-11-02
ACCCCCTTTCCAGTTGGATTTTCGTTCATCAGCTCGTTGTAGGTCAAAAATCGACCTCCAGCGGCTTCTATTTTCTCCCGAGCGCCATTACTTACACTGTATGCTGCGATAGTGTGGTTACTGACCAACTCACCTGAGCCAAGAAGCTTGCCTGGTATGAGGATTGTTGCGCCCTCAGGGGCATAGCGACTTACGCGGCTAAGGTTAGGTTGGGCCCAGTTCTTGCGACTTCTTGATAGTCGCATGGCCACATCTCGCCAAACAGCAGATCCGGTCTCACGAGACTGTGCCTTCAATACGTCGATCATGTCGACTAACTGAGTATTTGTCTTGTTTGTTGGATTGCTCATTTAACTCCCTCGATGCTTTGAAGCAGGCCGCCGTCTCGCCAACCCATTATCAAACCACCGACGCGGTAGGGCTGTACAGCGCGTCGCAGTGCAGCGTTTGGCCCAAGCACTCTGTTTCAAGTGCAGCGCGCCAAAAGCACCTTATCATTCGAATAGAATATCGCCTTTAGCATCGAGTAATTCAATGGTCAATCCCGCTGCTCTACCTTGAATGATGATCTCATCGTGAAGTGTGTCCGAAAATGCGTCCATAGCGCCCAATTCAGTTCCACCGGTGATGTCGGTGAGTTTGTCGATGAGGTGATTGAGAACGCATGAGACCCCGTAGGCTTGGCCAGCTCGGAATGCATGGTCAACGCCACCTATTTCTGGGTCTTCTGCCTTCATGCGCAGCATGATGGTTTGAGAATAAGCGACTAGAGCGCCATAAATGGCTTCTATTATCTGTGCTGCTTCGATATCGTCCAACAGATTTTGAGAAGTTGTTAGACCTGCAACTACTGCACGTTCGTAGATTTTGAACGCCGCGATAGTGTCTGTCGTCTCGATTTGCATAGCCTCGCCGATAAGTTCCTTCCAATCGTCCATGGTGCTACCACACAACACCCGCTCTTTGAATGTTAAGGAGATAATTCGTTAAATTATCCAATCCAGCGGCTAATTTCTACCTCGATGGATTTAGTCATACTAAGCAAGGGCTAGGTGGGCGCAACGCATTGCGCCACACCTATGCCTCGTTATTCAAGTTCAAAGTGAGAATCCTGAATTTTCGTCGCCTTCATCAAGTCCTGCTTGGCGCATTGAACCATCTGCTGCTACGAATTCACCGGCTTTGGTTTGGACGTCATAAAGATTGACTACTTCCTTTCTTCCAATCATTCCTTCCTCACCTAATGCAAGGGTTAGAGAACTAGCGATTGCATTTAGTGTACCCAATGCCTTATCGCGGTGTTCAACGCCGATATTGTGATCGGAATATCTTGCTTCTTCGAAGATTGTTAAGAATCCATCAAGTTGCTCGCTTGGTACCATGCTGAAAGCGGCACGAACTGCTGTTTCGAATTCACGAGTTGTTTCGTAAACCTTCTTCATGAATCCATGCTTTCTGAAGTGCTTAACCAAATTCTTGTAGCAATCGAAGATAGCAGCGATATACTCGTTACTTGCTTCCAATTGCATCATTGTATCGGTCAATATACCCTTTAGAGCATGAACCTGGCGACGCTCTTGTACACGTTGCCAATACATGAATCCTGCAATAAGTGCAGCCATCAAAACAATTGCAAATGCCATCATAGTTTCAGGAGTGAATAATGATGATTCCGCATTAATGTTGCTTGGTTCTGCCCATATAACTTCGTGAGTAATGTTGTCTTGGGACTCAGAGAAGTAGGTAGAACCTGGGTAATATGCAATAATACGCCATCTTCCTTCACAATCAACACCATTACAAGTTTTACCATCGAAAGCCCACTCGAAGCTTGCGTGTCCTTGTTCATTGGTGTTGGTTTTGTTAACTCCTTCCTTAACCCACTCATTGTCTTCAGAGTAGAATTGACGTACGAACCATACTTCTTCGTTTTCAACTGCTAAGTCAAGACGGTCGCGCAATAGTGCTATTTCGCCCGTGATAGCGGTTCCTTCTGGAACTCCGTTACTACCTGAATGACTCCATGTTTGCTTAACTTGTAGGTCAACGCGAGAACGCACTAGGATTTCTATATCCATGCTCGAACCGTTCAATACATTGGATGAATCCTTATCACAACCTCCAGCAACACGTAAATCTGGTTCAAATGCAACTCTTAGTGTTCTAAATCCTTCCAATTGACCACCGGTCGTTTCGACGCCCTTTAGCGACGGGTTTTGCAGTTGATCTCCACTAAACCATTCTATCGTACCATCTAATTCATTGGTGCGAATTGTTGCGATTGGGCGAACATTTTGATCCGGGTCAACATAGATGTTCAAACACTTTCCACCAACGTATTGGCCATTCGATTGTGTCAGTTTTGCATCGATGTGGAATGATTCCTTGAGATAGAGCACAGGATATGTACTTCCGTTAGGTGCCATCCATGATTCAACACTGGACTTGAATGGTCCAACTTCCATTACTGAAAGTGTTGAGTTAGAGAAAACATCAAACTCGGTTTGTACTGTCTTGTTTTCATAGCGGTATGCATCATTGTTATCATATGATGAATAGATGACAGATACCTTGGCCTTTCCAGCCATTACGTCACTAAGAGGACAAGTAATCGCATAGAATCCATCAGAGTCAGTTGTAGATGTTGGGCAAGCAATAGGGCCGGATTGGCCGTTAACCATCTCGTAATTAACACGGATAATTCTGTTTGTTAGGTTAGTACCTAGTTCATCAGACAACTGTCCAGTGACAACCATTGGCTTAGGAACGATTTCACCGGTCATAGGGTCAACTTCGCTTGTGTAAACGATTTGGTCGGTGACTTCTAAATTAGTGCGGCCGATTAAACTGAATCCATTTGCGTTATGAGTCATTATCACGCGGTAGTGATCGTTACCAGGTGTGCTTACACATGGATCCCATGCGCCTTGGATTCCTAAGTAAGACGCTTCTAATGGTGCGCATCCTTCGTTTGGAAGTGTTTCTTCGAAGCGAAGAATTACATTGACAGGTCCAAATCCATCTGGTAAGAAAGATTCAGGATCATCGCGCAATAGTTGTGGATTCAAAGGACTGATATTGGATTTCAAACATCCAATTGTCTCATTGCGGTCTAAGTCACCGTCTGAGTTTGCATCCCTGTCTGCGAAACCATCACCATTACCATCATAGAAACATAGGTGGGAACCATCAGGCTGTGGTTCTGGCAAAGAAATCAATCCAGCTTGTGGTGCAACTGTTGCAACGACTTGACGGTGATTGATTCCATCGAAGGACTTACCTTCGAAGATAACATCAACCAATCCACCATCAGGTGCCTCAGGACCATCAAGAGCGGCTCCACCGGAGTCGCGCTCTAGAGTCTTATTATCATCAACAATTTGTGCTGTGAAATCCCAACGGTCTCCAGATTGGCGTAAGTTAGGGTCTGCTGTTGTAACAGACAAGTAAGTTCTTGAAACAACCCACACTTCTTGTGTTGCTGTATTACCCTTCATCAATGGAGTTCCTGCATATTCAAATTGCAAGGTGAAGTCACCTAATGCATCTTGTGCTGAAACATTGAACGGAATCTCAAAGAATCCGTTATCATCTGTGTAATTAACACCCGTTCTTCCATCGAATGACCAAGTGTAATTGACTGGGGCATTGCGCACTGGTTGGAGAGAATTGTCAACCAATTTCGCCTGGATAGTTGTGTTTGTATTACGATAAAGACGAGGTAGAGAGGTCGTTTGGAAATCCGTAGTACCTACAACTGTTACATTGATGTATGCACCAGTATGAGATAGTGTTGTCGAGTTTCCAGTGAAATAGTATGCCGAGTTAGTGAAATCAACTCTTACACCATATGTTCCTGAACTGTATTGACTAAACCAAGACCAGTTGTAATCGTATACTGCATCTCCGTCCTTCATTATTGGGCGTTGTGCATATGCGGTCTCTTGCGCGCCCATGAATTGTCCATTGTGGTCAACGTCGATTTGCAAAGCGACTGGGTCTGCATCCCATGCATCATTGGTTCTATTTGTAACTGTACCAATAATTTGGAAACTTTCTCCAGTGTTCATTTCTGGAACAATTTCGCAACGAACTGGGCTTTGTGGGTCTGTTGGATCAACGGCACCACAAGGCGGTAAGTTAGAATCTCCTCCATTGACTAAATTGATGAACCAATGTGTTGTATTAACAGATATGAAATTACGTAGTCTTGCTGATTCACCCAATAGCGTTGCAGGATTTCCGTCCCAATTAGTAGCGTATGGTTTGTAGTTAGCAACATCGTTGAAGTTGATTCCTGCTGCAGTCAAAGCCTGTGCGTGGAATAAAGTTGCCCAGTCGCCAAAGGTACCATCACCATTGTTGATAGTTGCATCAAAGTAGTAAACCGGATTTATTCCGTTTGCAATCATTTGACCTTCGATATTCATGCGATGCATAATACGAACTTGGAATGGTAGTGATTCATCACCATGTAACCAAGGGAATGGCCATTCACTTGCCAATTCTGGCGAAACTCTTGCGATAATTTCAATATCGCCAGAAGGCAAACTTGTATTTGAATAATCATATCTTACTGGCACACCGAGGTTATCTAGAACTACGTTGTGGCTTACAGTTAATGTATCCCACACAATTTCTTCATATCCACCTGGAATCTGGCCAACGCCATTATCCATGGTTGAGTTCCAACGAACTTGTTTCCAAGTTCCAGAGACTCCTAAATCTTGGATGAAGGTTAAAGAAGCCCAACCAGACGAATCCGTTCGGTATCCTTCTCCACCGAATCCAGTGAAGTTCGTTGGGTGGGTCGTGTTACCGAAAATTCCACCAAAGATAGAGAATGTGATGGGTGCGTTCTTAACACGGCTATCGAAAAATCCACGCTCCCAATCTGCTGTGTAGTGTGCCTTGAAATCAAGCCAGAATGGTTGTTCATCGCTGCGGAAATATTCCCATGCTGAATAATCAACTGTCAGATTTGCTTCTACACCAACATTGTAAGATTGTGAAGTATTGCCATTGAATGCGAACATTTCTGTTACTTCAGCATATACGATATATGTTGAACTATCACCTACTGTGATATCTTCAGGGTATAGGAATTGTCCAACGCTGAAGTTTCCACCAGTATTTGTCAAAACGTCAGTTGTTTCAACTGCTTTGGTTCCATTTGCAGTCCACTCGATAGTGACTTGCACAGGTAATCCAACCGCGTTCTCCATCTGACCAGAAACTGGATTTACCCAATTTACGTGTCCGCTGAAAATCGCTGGTGAACGTGCATCAATCCAAAGATTGTTTGGAACGTTCATAGTGATGAAAGTTGGAGCTTTGTCATCCTCATCGAGAACACAATCATTGTCATGGTCCCAGTCACTTGATTCAGAACCTGCATAACATGTATCACTGGTGAAAGTATTTTCCAAATGGTCAAAGTCAGGATCTTCACGAGTATCATTGTCGTCATCATAGTCGACTGCATCCGGACCTGTTCCATTATCAAGAGGATTAGCGATACCTTCGCCATTTCCAAAGTCATCGTGATCCCAAGGGTTGGTTGAGTTGCGGCCAAAACGAGTAGGCCAGAGTAGAACTTCATCCACATCATGCATTCCATCTTGGTCGTCATCAAGATCAAGATCGTCACGCAGACCATCGTTGTCGTGGTCAAAGGCTTGAACTAGGCTAATTGCAAGTTCTACTGGGTTAGAAATTCCATCTGCATCCCAATCGTCATCTTTCCAGTCGACAATTCCATCATTGTCATTGTCAAATGGCATTTGTTCTTCTCCCCAGAAACAATTTGGCATTTGTTCTTGGATGGCGTCGCTGATTCCATTATTGTCGTCATCGAAATCCTCAGCATCGGGAACGCCGTCATTATCATTGTCGACGTCGTAAAACTTTGGTGCGCGTAGACCTTGTGACATTACACCTTGATCCCAAACTGCTTGGAACCAACCATCTTCGTCAACGTCAGCATCATTACCATCGTCATCATTGTCTGCACAATTAGTTCCTGTAAAGAATGCGCCATCGTATTCTTGGCTCGCATCATCATCTAAATCGTCATTCGAATCAACTTCAAAATAATCCCATATTCCATCGTTATCATCATCGACATCATACCAGTCATAAACTGCGTCATAATCATCATCCAAATCGACTGTATCGTTTGTGAAATCACCATCCATGTCGCCGTCGACATCATTCTTCATCATGTCTGCACCGAGTTCGTCAGGGAATTCATCTAGATGCTTTGGACCCATTCCGTCAACGTTCCACTGCCATAGTCCAGTAGATAGACCGAACCAAGCAACGAATGAATCTCTGTTATTTGTCATGTCAACATAGGAAAGAGCTGCGCTCTTTTGTCCATTGAACTCATAGTGGTAACAACCACCTGCTGCACCAGGAGTACAACTCCAATTGCCTGTTGTAGGGCCACCTGCGAAGGCACCTTCGTCCCAGTTTGCATCGGGCCGAACGGAATAAGGTGAGCCCATTTGAGCATTAACTCCATTCAGTGGCATATGGAATGCGAGAGCATAAGCATAACCGCATACGAAACCTTGTCCGAGATTACCGACTGTCCAACCGCAAGTAGTTAGGTCAAACGAGCCACCCATTCTGATATCATTAATGTCGAGTACACCATCATTGGCTTCATCTTGGTCCCACCAATCTGGGAGACCGTCTGCGTCTTGATCCATATCCAATCCATTGATTAGAGAATCTCCATCACTGTCAATATCCCAATCGTTTCCACCATTATATGGAGACCAACGGGCGAATAAGAACCAATAAAACTCTGGAACTGTACCTGCTGTAACCGGATTTGTAGTTGCATCATATCCATTGTAGTTTAGGACTGCATCTTGGAAAGGGTTGTGCAAGTAAACCATGTTCCAGTGGTCTGATGTGTTATCCGTATATGTTTGAGAATCTCCACTTCCATCCAAAGAACCGCCGTCATCTGCAGGGTAATATGGTCTAGCGAATGAATCGCCTAAGTCGAAGTCGAGAACTCCACAGTTCCCGTCATCAGGGTCATATAAGTCTGAAATTCCATCGTTATCATCATCCCAATCGATGCCGTTTTCAAGTCCATCGCCATCGATATCTGAGTCAACTGAATTTGGCCCATCGTCGCGATAAAGCGCACCGTTGATAGTATGCAAATCTGCATCGTTATCCATATCACAATCCCAATCAATATCTAATGCATCCAATATACCATCGTTATCATCATCTACGTCTTCCCAATTGTTGACTCCATCGCCATCCCAATCATTGAATTGTGAATGAGAAGCACGACGTGTTACACAGCGTGAGTCTGGATTTGTAGGATTCGGATTAGCGACTGTAGGACAATTCCATGTTGCTACAACCGAGGCCTTGTCTAATGGGAATGAATCATTCTCATTTTGTATTTGGTCATCATCTAGGTCGTATTCGAAATTTAAAGCATCTCCGCTAACCAAGATGTTGCCAAGGTTATCTGGTGAAGTGGTACCACCCATATCGACATCCAACCAATCTGCAACAGCGTTGTAGTTTTGGTCGATAAATCTAAGGCGGTCGTCGTCTTGATCGTAGTCATAATCGATTTCACAATCAATTCCAGCAACCGAGTCCGTATCTGCGCCAGGTGTTTGGAATGGTGCTGTTAGATTGCTTCTTGTATAATCATTCAATCCATCTCCGTTGGTATCAATGTTAATACAAACATCAGGGATTCCATCATTATCATCATCTGGGTCAGACATGTCGAGGATTCCATCATCGTCATCATCGTTATCTGCGCTGTCTGGCGTTCCATCATTATCGTTATCAGGATCAAGGAAATTAGGGATTCCATCCGAATCTAAATCCCCATCGACAATTGTGAAAAATGCAGGTGTTCCTTCAGCGCCCATGGCACCGAAACCTGAAGTTGTGCCATGAGTTCCTGCCGCTGCAACGCGTGCTGCCTCGTATGCAACATAGTCAACACCACCGGAATAAGTTCTGTATTCATTGAAAGTCCATGTACGGTATGCTTCGAACATATTACCAGCATCTGCGTGAGATGTTGTTATTGTAGCATCGTAAGGATGTGAATCTTCGACATCAGAAACACCATCATTGTCATCATCGTCATCGAAATAATCTTGGGTTCCGTCACTGTCTAAATCACAAGGCCATTTGAATTGGTCAATTCGTGCATCGTTATCGTCGTCTTCATCATAACTTCCCGAGCCTGAACCATCGCTATCCTCATCGGGGACACCATCGTTATCATGGTCAAATGGATTTTGGTCTGCGAGATAGAATGCTCCAACTGGTTGATTTGTCCAAGGATGAATAATGGAACTATCTAGATAACGGTCTGTTGTTACATTAATTGGGTCTAGCCCTAATGCTTCAAGAGCAGTATAATCAAGTGGGCCTTCAATGATACCATCATTGTCATCGTCCCAGTCTAGATGGTCAAGAATTCCGTCGTTATCATGGTCGTATGGGTCTGTTCCATAGCATCCATCAAAACGTTCTAACAAATCGTAAATTCCATCATTATCATCATCCAAATCATCGAGGTCGTTTATCCCATCGTTATCGTGGTCCTCTTTACTGGATTCTTCCAAGAAAGTAGAATATGAAGGTATTACTGATTCCAAAGCAGAAATGTCTAGTATTATTCCAGATGATATTCCAGCATCACTCCACATCATATCGGTTAGAGCAGGGTGCCCATTTGGACCAATATATTCCTGTTGACCAACCCAGCCGCCTTGGCCGCCTTGGTCAGTAGATTGTGCAGGTGATTGTCCAATCAGTTGCCCTTTGACAAGCATTGTTTCGGATGTTTCTTGTTCACCATTATCTGGTTGGACCAATGTTAGCAATGGGCTTGAAATCATCAAAAAGATGATCGTCAAAGACATTGACAAAATTTGGCGTCGGCGTATTGTTTCATTTCTTGTATTTGAGAGCATATTGCCACCTCGTAATCATTCTGTGACCGAGGTACCCTATTTGAAGAGAATGGCGCGCTTGCACACTTGTGTATCATGGTGCCGTTCGCGTATCATCTGCAAAAATTATTCCCAATAGTTTGAAAATATAAAAATTTAATCGCTTGGTTAACGATAGAAAAAAGAGGGCTACTGGGGGCCTCAGCCCTCAGTAGCCCGGATATTCAATATCCGCGGATATTGATGTTATTGATTTGAACTACAGATTGAACTTAGAGCTCGAGAGAGTCTAGGATGCCGTCGTTATCGTCGTCGTCATCTTCGTTGTCTTCCAAGCCGTCGTTATCATGATCAAATTGACCTGTTAGGGAGTTTCCGTCATTGACTTCGAACCAGTCGGATAATCCGTCATTGTCGTCATCGTTGTCTGAAAGGTCCCAAATGCCGTCGTTGTCATGGTCGTAGCGGTATGTACCGGTAGCGCCATCAGCTTCGTCAACGTCGAGAATATCGTCGTTGTCGTCATCTGTGTCAACACCATCATTCATGCCATCGTTATCATGGTCACGGGATAGGTCTTCGCCAGATGTGCCTACGTCATTGTAGTTGTCTATTCCATCATTGTCGCGATCTAAGTCAACAGCGTCGGCGATGCCGTCGTTGTCGTGGTCGTAGATGTTGGTATTCGGGTCGCCGTCTTGAACTTCTTCACGGTCATCGATTCCATCGCCGTCATCATCGTCATCTTCAGCATCGTTGATGCCGTCGTTGTCGTGATCCATTGGGAAGTCATCAACATAGTCTGGAATACCGTCATTGTCATCGTCGTTGTCTACATCGTTAGGGATGCCGTCACCGTCGTTGTCGTTTTCGCCATTCTGTTCCTGGTTGTCGAGCTGCTGACCTTGTTGTTGGTCAGTCTGTTGACCCTGTTGGCCTTGTTGACCGTTTTGGGTTTGACCTTGTTGCTGCTCGTTCTGTCCGTTTTGGTTCTCACCGTTTTGGTCTTGACTGGATTGTTCACCTTGCTGGCCGCCTTGTTCGCCGCCTTGCTGTTGTTGACCTTGGCCGTTGTCTTGTTGTTGACCTTGTTGACCTTGGTCACCAGTTTGACCTTGCTGACCTTGCTGACCTTGCTGACCTTGTTGACCTTGCTGGCCTTGTTGACCTTGCTGGCCTTGTTGACCCTGCTGGCCTTGTTGACCTTGCTGGCCTTGTTGGCCACCTTGCTGTTGTCCCTGGCCTTGTCCTTGTCCTTGTCCTTGGCCTTGTCCTTGGCCTTGTCCTTGTCCTTGTCCTTGGCCCTGTCCTTGTCCTTGGCCTTGTCCTTGACCTTGTCCTTGACCTTGACCTTGTCCTTGGCCTTGTCCTTGTCCTTGTCCTTGTCCTTGCCCTTGTCCTTGGCCCTGTCCTTGTCCTTGGCCTTGGCCTTGTCCTTGTCCTTGGCCTTGTCCTTGGCCTTGTCCTTGTCCTTCGCCTTGTCCTTGTCCTTGGTCTTCGGATTCGCCACCGCCTTCGGTTTCGCCATCGCCGCTGCCTGCACCTGATTCAGTAAAATCAGGGTCATATGCGTCAGGAATGCCGTCACCATCAGAGTCGGAGTATTCACCGTCGTTAGGGTCGTTTGGGAACTGATCAACGTTGTCAGCCTTACCATCACCATCAGTGTCGGAGTTGTTAGGGTTGGTACCCTTTGCATATTCCTGGGAGTTGGTCAAGCCATCTCCATC
>Ga0307994_1002350_pt1 | contig 10680 bp, 9 predicted proteins | sample EllFjometagen261_FD_203171 | JGI IMG/M metagenome (GOLD analysis project Ga0307994, IMG submission 203171) | Marine microbial communities from Ellis Fjord, Antarctic Ocean - #261 | ecosystem: Environmental > Aquatic > Marine > Unclassified | place: Southern Ocean | collected 2014-11-02
GTTAATTTGCTTGTAGCTCCTCTGTTTTTTTGGATTATTTTAAATTTTTTAATTTTTATCTATTTAAAAGGTGCAGCGTACTTTATAGTTCCTGTTTACTTTGCGTTGTTAATATTAGGTCTTTTGATTTTTTTAAAAAACAACAAAAGTTTGAAAGTTATTTTAGCCACTTTACTTTCTGTTCCTTTGGTTTATATTTTCGCTCCTCAGTTAAGGATGTTCCCTGTTGGTTTAGGTTTAAGTAATTTGTTTATCACTGGAATATTTATTGTCTTAATGTTTGGTCTTCTTGTCCCTGTTTTTAAATCAATTAGTTCAAATAAATATTATATCAAAGCAATAGGCTCTTGTTCCTTTTTATTTTTTTTAATGGCATCATTTAATAGTGATTATAATGTGAATAATAGAAAGCCAAATAGTATAGTTTTCATAAATGACGTTGATAAAAACGAGTCTTATTGGGCAAATTATGATAATGTTTTAGATGATTTTACACAACAATTTTTTGAAGATTATATAGTTCAAGATAATTTAAATGATAAAGCTTTTTTTAGTAAGTATAATACTTCATATAAACATTATAATAAAACTGCTAACAGATCTATTAAACCATCTAATATTGTTAAGGTTAGAGATTCTGTTATAGACGATTTAAGATATATTACGTTAATAATAAAACCTCAGCGTTTAATTAATAAGTTTAGCTTATACTCTGATGAGCCAATTAGTTTTGAAAATATTGGTATTCAGAATGTTTTTGTTAATAAGGGAGATGAATTAAAATCAATTAGAAACTTATTCACTTACTATTATACTCCCTATGATGATAATCTTAAAATTGATTTGGTAATTAATAAAGAAATAAAACCGTCATTACAAATCTTAGAAACATCCTTTGATTTATTATCAAATACTTTATTTGATATTAAGCCTAGATCTGAATACATGATGGCTATGCCTTTTGTTACAAATGATGCTGTTATTACCAAACAAAAAATAAATCTTTAAATTCATCTAATAAGAACTTTATAATTTTATATTTTAGACCTAGATTACTAATTTTTACTTTATGAACATACTTGAACTTACAGGAACTCTACTGATATTAGCCTCTATTTTTTCAATTATTAATTTAAGATTATTGAAGCTGCCTCAAACCATAGGTTTGATGATATTGGCTATTGGTTTATCGATAGCTATTTTAATTATAGGTTTGATTTTTCCAAAGTTTTTGGAATCGGTTATTGTAATGAATAATAGTTTTGATTTTAGTGTTTTATTAATCGACATCATGTTACCTTTCCTTCTTTTTGCAGGAGCGATAAGTGTAAATGTTCATCAGTTATTAAAAGATAAACTGACAATCCTCTTACTAGCTAGTTTTGGAGTTCTGTTTTCAACTTTTGCAGTTGGATCAGGGTTGTTTTGGATAATTGAACAACCTTTCTTTGGTTTAAATAATTTAGGATTGTCTTTTGTTGATTGCTTATTGTTTGGATCTTTGATAGCTCCTACAGATCCTATTGCAGTTCTTTCAATTGTGAAGAAAATGAAATTATCTCCGACTACTGAAACTAGAATCGCCGGAGAATCTCTTTTTAACGATGGAATTGGGGTGGTTGTTTTTTTAACTCTTTTAAAAGTCAAACTCTCAGGTATTGAAAACATTACAATTGGAAGTGTTGGTTCTCTTTTTGCGAACGAAGTTTTTGGTGGAATTTTAATAGGGTGTTTAGTAGGCTATTTAGGCTTGAAACTAGTTAAATATATCGAAAACGAATACGTTGAATTAGAGGTGTTAATTACTCTTTCTTTAGTTCTATTAGTTTCAATAATCTCAAGTAAATTTCATTTTTCTGGTCCTTTAGGTGTTGTGATTATGGGATTATTTTTAAATAGAAATATTGACACCGATAATGTTGAGGATGGAGTTCAAAAAGCAATGGGAGATTATGTTTATAAATTTTGGCATTTATTGGATGAGACTTTAAATGCAATATTATTTATTTTGATAGGGTTAGCAATAATTCCAATTTTTCAAAATTTCACTTTCACCTATTTACTCGTGTCAATATTAACAATACTTATTGTAGTTGTCTCTAGATCTATTGGTGTATTTGTTCCAATTAAATTTCTTTCTTTTTTTAAAACCTTTGAAAAAGGCACAGCTTTTATAATATCATGGGGAGGGCTAAGAGGTGGTTTAAGTATAGCTTTAGCTCTTAACTTACCAAGCCAGCTTGGTCAAGGTAAAGATCTTCTACTTTTCTTGAGTTATTCAGTCGTATTGTTTTCAATATTAGTCCAAGGATTAACGCTACAAAAGTTGTCTAAAAAGCTTTAAGTATAAACATTTCTATTGTTTATTTTTTGGAAGTCTAGGAAAAAACATATTTGTGTTTTTTTGTAATTCTTTATAATCTGGTCTTTTTTTTAATGAATAATATTCAGAAGGTATAGCCCCTGTATAATAAACAAGAGTGCTGTACATAATTTTAGAAACATAAATAAGACATATAAATATTCCTATCCAAATTAATTGCGATTCAATTGAATAAAAGTAGAATAAGGATGGTAAAGATGAAATAATTAGAGAATTCCAGACCATCCATTCTGCAAAATAATTAGGATGACGTGTATACATCCACAAACCATCATTACAAACTTGTTTTTTCTTTCCTTCTAAGAAAGATTTTTTTAAAAATTTTTGCTTTTGAAGATCTGCTACATGTTCAATTACAAAAAATATTAACCATAAAATATAACCAAACATTTCTAAAGGAGATATAGAATCTTGAGGGTTGTAACTTTGTATTATTGCTGGTAATGCCAAGAAAGTTATATTGGCAAAACATTGTATCATTATCTCATATTGTAAGGAAATATCATCGTTGGAGTACCCTGATTTTTTCCATCTTTTTCTTTGATATTCATATCTAGACAATTCTTTGTCTAAATGCCCCTTCTTAAGCAATATTAATGCGCCTAAGCCCATTCTTAAGCCTGCAAAGAGATACATTCCAGAAACAATATATTTTCTAACCCAATAACCCTCACCATTCATTAAAACTATAGCTCCAATGCAAACGAGCCCCCAGGGCCAACCTATATCAACATATGACATCCTTTTAGTGATATATGCAGGAATGCTAACTGTAATTATAAAAAGAATTAATTGCGTTAAGCCATTTAAAGAACTTATTGAATTAAACGTCTCACTAAAGTATAGTATTATAAAGCAAATTATAAATGGAATATAACCAATGAAACGATTAAATATTTTTTTAAAAGTACTATGCATTATAATTTTATTTTTAATAAAATGATCAGATCAAATATAATTATCTTTTTTATTTCTAATAATTAGATATTCGTTAATTATAAATTTAAGTTTATAACTTAAATTAATCGATATAGATTTATGAATTTAAATGAAATAGAACAAAGAGAAGTCTTCCCTGGAATTACAGGAAAGTTTGTGCATGGCAAACAAATAAGCTGGGCATTTTGGGAAGCTAAAAAAGGGTCTGTAGTGAATGAGCATCAGCATATTAATGAACAAATTATGCACGTTGTTAAAGGAAATTTTCAGTTTGTATTAAATGGAAAACTAAAAGTATATTCTGATGGTGATGTTGTTGTAATTCCATCTAATATTCGACATTCTGGAAAAGCTTTGACTAATTGTAAATTAATGGATATTTTTAGTCCAGTAAGAGAGGAATATAAATGAATATATTAATTAATTATCTTAAATTGATGGTGTTATTTTTTTAAATTTCACGATCAATTAGATCAGTTACTACGTAATATCTAGGGTCATCTATAGATTCCTTAATACTATTTTCTATTAATGGATTAGCCTTAAGTAATAAGGTTTTACATTCGGGGCTAAGGTGTGTTAATCTCACCTTTTTGTTTACTTTGGAATATTTCTGAATTAAATTCTCAATTGATTCAATTCCAGAGTGATCACTTACTCTTGATTCTATGAAATCTATCTCTATGTTTGACGGATCGTTTTGGACATCAAATTTAGAGTTAAAGTTTTGAATTGATCCAAAAAATAATGGCCCCCAAATCTCATACACTTTCGTCCCGTCTTTTTTAACGCGTTTTCTAGCTCTAATCATAGTTGCATTTTCCCAAGCAAATACTAAGGCAGAAATAATAACTCCAACAATCACGGCTATTGCTAAATCTTGCCAAACAGTAATTGCGGAGACTGTAATAAGTACAAAAGCATCTGATTTAGGAATTTTATGTAAAATCCTTAAGCTACTCCATGCAAAAGTGCCAATTACTACCATAAACATTACTCCAACTAATGCAGCAATAGGAATTTGCTCTATAACACTTGATCCAAAAAGAATAAAAAATAACAAGGAAACTGAGGCTACAATTCCCGATAAACGGCCTCTTCCACCAGAATTTACATTTATAATAGATTGACCGATCATGGCACATCCACCCATTCCTCCAAAAAGTCCATTTAAAAAATTAGCACCCCCTTGTGCTAGACATTCACGATTTCCGCTTCCACGAGTTTCGGTTATTTCATCCACAAGGTTAAGTGTCATTAACGACTCAATTAGTCCTACTGCTGCTAGTAATACAGCTGTAGATATAATTAAATTCCAATGCCCTTCAAGTGTATATAGTAATTCAAATATTTGTCCTTGAAAAACTGGTAATCCACCTTTGAGTCCTTCACCTCCTCCGTCAAGAATAAAAGAACCGACTGTTGACACTTCAAGACCTGCTATTATAGTAATTAGTGCAACACTAATTATGGCAACTAAAGCTGCTGGAACTTTACTAGTTATCTTAGGAAGATAAAACATAATTAGCATTGTTGTAGCAACCAAGGCAAGCATAGTGTATAATTCAGTTCCACTAATCCATTGAGTTCCGTTTATTGAGTTTTTTTGAAATAAACCTAATTGTGATAAGAAAATTACAATTGCTAAACCATTAACAAATCCCATCATTACAGAATGTGGAATTAATCTAACAAACTTTCCAAGTTTAAAAATCCCTGCAGAAACTTGAATAAGACCAACAATTAATAGAGTGATGAAAAGCCAATGTAATCCTAAGTTTTCAACTGGGCTTAATAGTGCGTTTCCGACTTCATTCCCTTTCTGAATCATATGAATCATAACAACTGCCATGGCGCCTGTAGCTCCAGAAATCATTCCAGGTCTTCCTCCAAAAAGAGCTGTTATTATGCCCATAATAAAAGCTCCATAAAGTCCGACTAGTGGATCTATTCCAGCAATAAATGCAAAAGCTACTGCTTCTGGAATCAATGCTAGTGCAACAGTTATTCCAGAGAGGATATCATTTTTAGGATTTTGACTGAAGTTTTTGAGTAGTTTTTTCAACGAAAATATTTTAATTTTTTAAACGCGCAAATGTAATCTTTATCTTATTTGTAGACGGTTTTTATTTAGAAACATATAGTATTTTGCTTTATTCTAATTAAGAGGAATAGTTTATTGATTATTTATTAATGTTCTTACCTTTTTTTTATCACATTAGTTTTATTAAAGCCTAATTGAATCTTATTTTTGAAGGTTTTAATAGTTGTGGTGATACAGAAATGTTCGAGCAAGAATTATACAATGAAATGTTTGGATGGGAAGCTTATAGAAAAGATGCAGGAATGTATAATGATGCTCTCAAGATGTATAGTAGAATTACTGAAAGACATCATCTAAACCAAGATTTAACTACTCAATTATAATTTATTTATAATTAAATTAATTTATATTTCTTCTATCAAAGCTTAATGCGCCAATCTTGTTGTTTATTCCTTTAATCCATGGGCCATTATATATAATATTAGTGTTTTTGTATTTTTTAGATGGCATCCAAGTTATGGTACTATATTTTTTATCACTTTTTAATTTTATGATAATTTGTTTATTTTTTATGATAAAACTCTTTACAACTCCATTTAAATCTGAATAATTCTTTCCTAGACTTAAAAAAAACTGATCTTTCATGAAATAGGTCACTCCATTAAGCTTCAAAGCCTTTTCAACTTCAATTAACTGATCAAAACTCAAAGTTATTTCATTTTTCCCACTATAAAAAGCATTCAATAGTTGAGGAGGAGTAATGATAGATATTAATTGTTCTTTATATAAATCTCTAGAAACTAAGGGTAATATGCGTTTAGCAAATTCTTTATAACCTTCATCTGAAAAATGACAGCCATCGTGACCAACAATGCCTGTTGTAGACATTATTTCTACATTATCATAACGCTTTGAAATTTGATTTTGAATCTCACGTAGTTCAGACTGAAAATCACCCCCACATCCTGGATGTATTTGAAATAGATATATTTTTTCTAAACCTTTATAAACACGTTTCCAATCTTTATTTAATATGTCAAAATTATCTGCGTATGATAAATGCTTCAAATTAGAGTTAGATTCACCTTGGTGAAATAAAATAGCCTTAATTCTATTTTTAAGACCTGCTTGATCTACTCTATAAGCTAACCTGCCAAAACTAGTTTCTAATGAAATTTTCTCAGGATACAGCATATTTTCTTCAATAGAAGACGAGCCACTTCCTCCATTAATAATACAAATAGGGATTTTGTGCTTTTCTACTAATAATTTACCTAATTCTATTCCCCAAACTCCAATTCCATGTGAGTTTTTAGTAAACCAGCCCCCATTATAACCTTCTTCCCAGCCTTGACCTTTGCAATTCTTACAGTTTCCAGTTGCTAGACCCCATCTAATTTTCTTATCATCCTCAGAATATGTTTCATAACCAGTCTTTACTCCAAAACTTTTTAAATAAGGGCTTGAATAATTTGATTTTTTACTACTTGCATGGGAATTGGATTGACCAGTAATAATATAAGCATCTCCACAAACTATGTTATCAGCAACAAAAGAAAGTTTCTCTACATCATCATTTTTATGATACAATTCAAATCTATATTGAAATAAACCAGCCTTAATTGATGAAGAAAAATTAAATTTTTTGTTTTTTATTTTATGAATTTGTTCCTCCAAAAATTCTCCATCTTTAAATATTTTTAGGTTTAATTCATTAAAATTAGCATCATCATTGATGAATCCTGAAAAAACTACAAATGCCATATCATTTTTGTCACGTGGAAATAGCTGATTTTCTTCAGGATGCTTTTCAAGTTGTAATTGTTGAGTAAAGGAAAAGTTTACTACACAAATGAACAAAAGAGTTATTAAAAATCTAAATTTCATTTCTTTATTTATTAAATTTTTAACCAATTTAGGTTAAATTATGGGATTATATGAAATTTTCAGACTAGCTCTCAAAATTATATCTATTTAGATTTTTTACCTTTCTTTGCAAATAATAATTTAGATTTTATAATAATGAAACGACAGGATTTAATAGATGGATTCCTTTTAGATTTTAAACCTAAAAAAGATCAAAGTTGGAAAAGTTGCTATTTTTTTGCTTATTACTTAAAAAAGAAGCATAAAATTGATGCTGAACTAATTGAAGGCATTTCTAGAATAAATAAAGTTGATTATTGGATAGTTAGGTTTGATGACTTAGATGAAGATATTCACGCTAAAGCTGTTAATATAACACCAGACTATATCGATAAACCTGAAATGGTATGGAGTTTAAAAGCCTTTGAAAAAGACAATTTTTAAAAACATCTCCAACTTAATTTATTTCACAAAATTCAAAAACCCTAACTATTTATTTAATTAGGGTTTGTGAAAAATATTATAATTGATTAATAATTACATAAATCAACATCAAAATTAATTAGGTAAAATCACTTTATCAATTACATGTATAACTCCGTTTTTAGCCTGAATATCAACTGCTATAATTTTACTAACTCTATTGTTTCCATCTGTTAAAGTTGCTCCTCCAGAAACATTAGCAGTTATTGGTCCTCCTAAAGTGTTTAATTGTAAATTATCTGTCAAATCTGTAGATAGAGCATTTGTTCCACCAATTACATGATAGCTTAACGTAGATTTTAAAGTAGGCTCATCAATATCACTTAGCGATTGAGCACCAAGCTCAATTAATAGATCCATAAATGCTTGATCAGTAGGCGCAAAAACCGTAAAAGGTGCAGGTGAAGTTCCTACATCAGTACTAAGTATAGAAGCAAAATCAACAGTTAAATCTGATCTTGTTAAAGCAATAAGCAAATTAGTAAGTTCTTGATCGGCTTTTGCAAAAGTTACAATTGATGGTAAAGGAATAACTCTGTTTACTGCATGAATAATACCATTTGAAGCTCTTACATTGCCCTGTGTTATTCTAGCCTCTCCATTTAATGTAACTCTCATGTTTACTTGATTAATATATATTGAAAGTGGAACAAGTGAAGCTTCACTTAGAGCAACGGTTTTATAATATCCTGTTTCGATGTCTCTGTACTCTAACTCATTTTTTAAAACATGATTTAATAAAACCTGCTTTAATAAATTTTCTGGAACTTCATCAATGGTATTAAAACCATTGTTCATCAAAAACGCTCTGAAAGCCATGTTAGATGGCGCCATTAGTGTGTATTTATCAGTCCCATTTAAAACGGAAGAAAGATTAGTCTTTTGAAGAGCATAAGCCAAATATGTATAATTCATACTTGAAATAATTTTTGCTGAAATTGTTTGTTCTTCCATATCATAAACTTCATCATCATTTGAACATGATTGAAGAGAGAAAATAATAATAAGTGCCGAAAATATTTTTAAAAATTTGTTCATATTGTCTTTTATACAAATAGCGTGCCGTAATCTCAATATTTAGCATTTATTAAATTGTTAATTATTGAACCGTTTAATATTACTAACTCTTATTTTTTTTTACTTTTTTTAAACTATACTATTATAATTTTAAATATTAAAAAAGAAAATTCTTAATCATTCTAATTTTGTAATTTTACTTATTTAAAATTATAGATATATTATAAGTTTATTCTTCATTATCGTTAGTTAAAAAATCTCATAAAGTTAAAAAGTATTAAAAAGAATTAATTATTATGGCAAATAGTATTAAAGAACAACAAGATATTTTATCAAAATTAAATATTCATGCCTTAAACCCTATGCAAGAGGAAGCTATTTCTGTAATAAATGATACAATTAATACCATTCTACTTTCTCCAACAGGAACTGGAAAAACACTCGCTTTTTTATTGCCTATTATTAAAATTTTAGATCCTGAATGCAACGATATTCAAGCATTGATTTTAGTTCCTTCAAGGGAGCTTGCAATACAAATTGAGCAAGTTGCACGAAGTATGGGTTCTGGTTTTAAAGTGAATGCTGTTTATGGTGGACGCCCCATGTCCAAAGATAAAATTGAAATTAAACATGTACCATCCATATTAATAGGAACTCCAGGTAGAATTGCAGATCATTTTAGTAATGATAGATTTTCTAAAAAAAACATAAAAACTTTGATACTAGATGAGTTTGATAAATCTCTTGAAGTTGGTTTTGAAATGGAAATGAGAGAAATTATAGGTCAGTTGCCGCACATAAATAAACGTGTTTTAACATCAGCAACCCATAATATAGAAATACCAGGATTTGTACGCTTAAACAACCCAAAAACTGTAAATTACTTGAAAGAAAAGACAGATTCAAGTTTAGAGATTAAAACAGTGCGATTATCTAACAACAATAAATTACAAGCACTATTAGATCTAATAGAGTATTTAGGCAATCAAACAGGAATTGTATTTTGTAATGTAAGAGAAAGTATTGATCAAGTAAGTCGCTTTTTAGATAAAAACAATATAAATCACAGCTGTTTTTCTGGTGGAATGGAACAGAAAGATAGAGAGCGTTCGTTAATTAAATTCAGAAACGGGACCAGTCAAATTTTAATTGCTACTGATTTAGCTTCAAGAGGAATTGATATTCCAGAACTAAAATTTATTATTCACTACGAAATGTCTAGAACTTTGGAAGAGTTTATTCATAGAAATGGTAGAGTGGGTAGGATAGATGCTAAGGGTACAGCTTATGTAATGAAGTTTGAAAATAAAGACTTACCTGAATTTGTTAATAATGCTAAGGTTGTTAACATATCAAAAAAATCAGTACGAAAACCCCAATTTTGGGAAACACTATTTATTTCAGGTGGCAGGAAAGATAAAATCTCCAAAGGAGACATAGCAGGACTCTTTTTTAAACAAGGAAAAATCACAAAAGATCAATTAGGCACTATTGAATTAAAGCAAGATTGTGCATTTGTGGCAGTGCCTAAATCAATTGCTTACGAATTGATAGATAAGCTAAACAATACCAGACTAAAAAAGAAAAAAGTAAGAGTAAGAGTATTGTAGTTGTAAAACTAAATTCAATAAGCCATACTGTTGATTAAGATTAGTTTTATGAAAACCACCAAAAAAGATAACGACCTTTTTTATTCCCTGTAATTGCAGGGGAGATATGGAAATTCGCTTTTACTTTATTAAGTTGTTTTTCTATTTTAGTTAAGCTATCTGATTTAGCGACTAGTGAAGAAAATACTTTTATTTGTTTTTTAAATAAGATACTCTCTTTAATTAATCTTTTAATAAATAGTGTTTCTCCACCATTACACCAAAGTTCATTTGTTTGTCCATTAAAATTAAGTGTGAATTCTTTCTTGCTACTTAAATTATTAAGCTTTCTAAGAGAT
>Ga0307994_1002357_pt1 | contig 10655 bp, 10 predicted proteins | sample EllFjometagen261_FD_203171 | JGI IMG/M metagenome (GOLD analysis project Ga0307994, IMG submission 203171) | Marine microbial communities from Ellis Fjord, Antarctic Ocean - #261 | ecosystem: Environmental > Aquatic > Marine > Unclassified | place: Southern Ocean | collected 2014-11-02
ATGACCCAGCGCCGGGCTTAAGCGATCAGCGCGAACATAGTTACCCGAATTCGCCATATGGCAATCTGCACAGGAAAAGTTTAGTTGCCCACGCTTTGAGTAAAAGAACTCTTTCCCATTCTCATAAGCAGCCATTGCTTCTGGGCTATTAGTCGGAATTATCACATCAATAGGATTACCTCGACCCTGCATTGCTAGGTAGGCTGAGATCTGAGCCATCTTGCCTTTTTTATATTTTAGAGCCTTTTCATTATTAGCCTTTCGACAGTTATTAATGTCTAACTCAAGCGTGACTACCATACTTTTCTCGGCATTCCACTTGGGGTATTTACCGCGAATAACTGTTAGGTCATCCCCAAAGCAACTGGTGTAGGTTTTGCCATTTTTGAACGCTGTTTGATATAGCGCTTCACCTTCATCAATGTCTATTTCATAGGGAGGAAACTCTTCAATCTGATCCCATTGATCCCGTGAGGCAGCATCGATGGAATAGACGCCATTAATGAAATCCTCAACAGGTGTGTCAGAAAATCGTTTCGTATAGAAGTTTGAAAATGCAGAACGATCTTCCTCTGGCGTAGCCATCACCGCACCGGCAAAGAAAATCGAACTCAAAATGGTTAATGCTGTAATTCGTATCATTTTTATATACCCCATTCTCACTCTGTGAAGATTTGACCTATTTAACAACCACTTCAGTGCTAGCACTTTTGCCTGTATTGTCCAACCAGGCGATGACTAATTTATCACCTTTGCTAGGCCCTGATACAACCATAGAGATATAAGGGTTTTTGGATACCGCTGGCCCATAATCTGCTGTCATCAAAGTCTCTCCACCTGCTTTGATGGTGACTTCAGTGATGTGATGCGCTGGAATCCGGTTTCCCTTTTTATCTTTTCGAAGCCCAGACTCCATTGGGTGCTTCATCAATGCTTTGACTTTTACCGCATCACCTTTTAGTTTTGCTTTAGCTTTTATTCCAGCCATTTATATATCCTCGGATTAATTATTCGGCAGTCGGGGTTCGTGTTTAACCACCACACCCACCGATAGTAACTTTCACATTTTTTCGTGCGGCGTAAACTTTTCCATTCGCTTCTACGAGTGCTATTACATCAGATGTTTTGCCCATTTTAATTCGGGTTGAAACATCGGCTCTAGCGCCTTTACCTAAGTTAAACGATGCCGTTAAAGGCGAGGGATTTTGTTCTACCAGAATAACTACACGAGTTACTCCAGGAATAGATGACTTGACCCCAATAGGGACTACCGCCCCATTTTCTGCAATATCAGGCGCCTTTAGGATGATATCAGCGGATTCTGTTGGCGTTAGATCTTCGCTGAACAATTCTTTCATGACATCGCTCATTGACTCACTTTTAAAGGCAGTTTTAGGCCAGGCCGCATGAGCTTGCGATATCGTGAGCAAATCAACAATACCGGTTATGCCCAGCACTGAGGCTAATGCAGTGCCTTTTAGAAGGGTACGTCTCGTTGTATTAATAGTTTCCATCACACCAACTCCTGGTTTAATTTAAAGGGTGTGCACATAGGCAGCAATTTTATTTACTTCATCTTTTGATAAGATACCGTGACGACCAAAAGGTGGCATTATTGAATTAGGATTGCGCTCAGTGGCATCCCAAATTTGGGTTTTTAAAACTTCAATATCAGGAAATCTCGCCTTCATAGCGACGAGCGTTGGGCCGCCATTGCCAGCTAACGTACCATCGTCCATTGAGTGACACGCAAGACAATTGCCTTTTTTACGGCTGAAGGCCAATTTTTTGCCCTCTTTAACCATTTCAGGTGAATCCCCAGCGATACTTGGCGCAACACCAAAAATGAGAGAAAACAGTAGGGCTGCCAAACTAAAGCTTTTTATGAAAGGCAATTTTCGGGTTAACGTATCTTGCATGCGGCGTTCCTCCAAGTTTAAATTTGGTATCAATATTGATTAATACACTTTATAATTTTATATATTAAACGCCGCAAAGGATCATTCGTCAACCTAATCGCGTAATTTTTTTCAAGGGAGTCCCTCAGATGCCACTGAACAATCATAGAATTGGCTTCAATATCACTCAATTTCTGTTATTCCAAATAGCCATTATGCCTCTTTGGTTTAGCACGAGTGTTACCGCTCAGGTAAACGATACTCAGGGTTATCAAGACATTAATACGCCAATGCTGCAAGCCCTAATAAACGAGACTGACAACCTTGTGCTGATAGATATTCGAACTCCAGACGAACTTGCTACCTTAGGTGGAACCATTGATGCGGGCTTTCGTAATTACAATATCAATAGGGGCTGGCTTGAATTCCAAATTGAAGATCTTGTACCAGACAAAAACACGCCTGTTGTTATTTTTTGTGGCATTTCGGCTCGTAGTCCACTTGCAGCAAAAACAATGACCGAAATGGGGTACGTCAACGTTTATAACTATTCTGATGGTTTTTTTAAATGGCGAGACGCTGGTCTGCCCGTACGACTTAGCGACGAAAATCCTGGCTCTATGCTATTTAGTATACCGCTTGAGGTGGCTCCTGGTATCTGGTCAGCAATTGGCGCTACTGCACCACCCAGTTATGAAAATTCTGGTCACAATAATAACCTTTCTTTTATTATCACTAGTGAAGGTGTGGTTGTTATTAATGCAGGTGCTAGTTACCTACTTGCACAAGCGCTGCATAATGAAATAAAAAAACATACTAACCTTCCGGTGAAATTTGTATCACTGGAAAATGGCCAAGGACATGCCATGCTGGGTAGCAGCTATTGGAAGGAACAAGGTGCCAAGATCATTGCACAGGCCGACGCTACTCTAGAAATTGACGCTCATGGCTACATTGATTTAAAGAATATGCAGTCTCTACTAAGAGATAAAGCAATGGGTACGACACTCACTCGACCCGATATCACCTTCGATGAGGAATATATTATCGAGTTGGGTGGCGAGCATATCGAGCTACTCAACCTTGGGCCAGCCCATAGTCCTGGCGACATAGTGGCCTGGCTACCGAAAAGGAGACTAGTCATCGCAGGCGATATTGCTTTTCATCAACGTCTACTTCCCGTTTTTGAACACACTGATACCGAGGCATGGATTGAGACCTGGGATAGTCTCGTTGGGTTGAACGCAGAGATAATCATTCCCGGCCATGGCGAACCTACCACTATCAAAGAGGTGACCCAATATACCTATGATTATTTGAAATATTTACGCCAAGAAGTTAAAAAACTACTAGACGAAGATGGCACACTCGAAGACTCTTATGAAATCGACCAATCCGCTTACAATCATCTCGACACATTTGATGAGCTAGCGAAGAAAAATGCGGGCAGAGTTTTTGAAGCGATGGAGTTTGAATAGAGCCTATGTTGACTAAATTCTGTTGTACCCGCTATATCTGCCTCTTTGTTGTTAGCCTGTTTTATTCAGGCACATTACTCGCCGAATTAGTCGACATCAATAACACCGAACTGCAAAAACTACTCAATGAAAAAACACTGATTATTGACGTTCGCAGAGCAGAGGAATGGTCAGAGACAGGTGTCATCCAAAGTAGTCATTTGCTCACATTTTTTGATAAAAATGGCAACGTTAATACAGAAAAATGGTATTCCGATATATCAGATATTTCTGATAAAACAACACCCGTAATTCTGGTCTGCCGAAGTGGTTCAAGATCAAAAGTCATTGGAAACTGGATGTTGAGAACGCTCGGTTACCAGACTGTATACAACGTAACGGATGGCATCATTGGCTGGAAACGTTCTTATGGGAAGACGGTTAAGCCAGAGTAGTTGGGCAATAGACATTAAATAACGACTGCATCGTCAAACCGCTTTCTCAAACGAGAAACCTGGCCGTATCTATACGATTAATCGGTCAATAAAAAAACATACCTGTCCTTTTACTGGCAGTTTATTCAAGACTTAAATCCACCATTATTTAAACCTCAATGTGGACAATCACTTTTAACTAGACTGACCCGCTTGGATTTTTTGCAACTCGCTGTGTGGTATATGATAGCGGATCAAGTGCTCTTCATTAACCTGTTGCCAAGGTGGAGTATCACAAATATTTCCGACTCGACGCTGACAGCTGCGCTGAAACGCACACGCTGGGAAAGTCTTGATAAATCATCACGAACTTCCACTCACAGTGATACGGGCGTTATAGATTTAATCCCCGTTTCAGACAAAAAAACTGCAACTTTAAATATGTTAATGGGCACCCTTCTAATCCCCTGCAAGGCTTTCCAACCCTCATAGCATTTGGCGCACTGTGCGATGTATCAACCGACTATCCGTGGTTACTATCAGAGCTAAACGCGCAACTGCGTTTCGAACAGCAACGACGTCTGTCATGGAAGCAAACGCACTGATTAAAAAAGGTGTTCGTACTATGAGAATGATCGGTTGTGGAGCTCAAAATGAATTTCAAGCCATTGCATTTTCACCATCAGCGACATTGATGAGTTACGAATTTTCGACCTTGAGAAAGCGGCAATTAATAAAGTGGCAGGAAATTTGAATCACCTTCCAAACCTTAACGTAATCAAAGCGATGGGTGGGGATTGTCAAGGAAAGACTGAATTAGATATTAACATACTCAAGGCAGGAAAAAATTCGTAAAACACGGACCTCAAAATCATACCGAAGAGGACATTCAACAATTACCCTCAGATCATCTGATCCACTCTCTTTGGCGCGTCATTGCAGAATTGGATGTTGGCCGTGAATCTGATTAACAAATCACAATATTTGATTCAGTCAGATTCGCCCTTGAAGATTTTTCAACCTTACGTTATGCACTTTCTCTGTCGACACAATTTCGTTAATTCCAACGCTTGAGAATCCAAAAGATTTATTCAAACTAACCCTTTCATCCTAGCCTATTGAAGATTTACTTTTTTAACGTTGGAGCAATGAGCACTATCAATCAGGAGTGCCACCTTATCCAGAGATTGCCACATCGGAAAAACGAATACTTGGCATTAATGCAGTTCGGTCTTCATTCCAGTGCTGTTGATTACCAATCATTGATATTTTATTTAACATTTCATAAAAATTACCTGCGACGGTAATACCCCTGACGGCCTGAATTCTTTCTCCACCTTGGCACAGATAACCAGACGCTCCAAAACTGAAATTACCAGAAATCGCGTTGGCACCGGAATGCAAACCGGCTAAATCGGTTACCTCTAAATATTCACCACTATGCAGAGTCGACATGTCGTCAGAACTGCTAGCGATTTCAACTTGATGTAGATTAACACCCAAAGTCGACTTCGGTCCTCGGCTTGCGTGCCCTGTAGTATTGGTACCAAAATAGGAAGCAGTGGCACTATTGTGTATCAGTGTCTTTAGGCAACCATCTATGACAAGTCCTGATTTTTCCGTGGCGGTTCCTTCTGCATCAAATAAATGATAACCAAATCCGTCTGTATTGAGTGGGTGGTCGTAAATAGTGAGTCGTGAGTCCGCTATAACAGACCCTATTTTATCTCGCATTGGGTTGACTCCATCCTTGGCTGTTTTCCCAGAAAACATCATTGCAAAAACCCCGAATACTGACACCTGGCATTCCGTATCAAAAATAACGTCGTAGTGCTTGCTCGGAATGGGCTTTCCATCAAGCAAACCAATGCATTTTTCATAGGTTTTATCGATTACGAGGGATGGGTTTAGTTCAGAGAACAATCGTGAAACTTGGCTTGATCCCTGCATGGCATTCTTTTCGCCATCTTCAACTAATGCATAAGCATACGCGGTACACATACGACTACGTGTTAAAGCATTTAATCCGGCGCTCGAAAAGATATGTCGTTGGCTGAATGTATCTTGGACACCATTGTAGGGTACGTTTTTCACTTTTTCTTTTGTGGCGAGCCTATTTTCTATTGCTAGTGCCAGTTGAATTTTTTGATCAATTGAAACCTGCTCCTGTGGACATAGCAATTCATCATCAGTTTTCAAATAATTAGAATTTGGCAAAATATTTTCGTGAGATTCTACCTTCACAAAACTAGCGTTATTTAATGCCTGACCAACCAATGATTTAAGAGCATCAGCGTCGACCGCCTCACTATAGGCAGTACCGATATGTCCATCTTTTATAACCCGTAATCCAAAGATTCGACTAGAGCTCACTTTGTATTCTTCAAGTTCACCATCGCGTGCTTTGAGAGAAATCGTTTCCCCTTCATCGATGATAAGATCGCCAGCCGCACCGGCGCTCATTACTTGGTCTAATACTTGCTCAGCCATTTGCGCTGTATTCATATTGGAGCTGCCCATCAGGCGTTACCTCCTACCAGTATGTCATCTACTTTTAAAGTTGCCTGCCCAACGGTAGTCGGTACAGAGCCAGAAATTGATCCACACATCCCACAGGCCAACGAGAAGTCCTGACCGATCATAGAAATTTCTTTGAGTACTTTGGGTCCCGTACTAATCAAAGTTGCCGCTTTAACTGGATATTGAATTTTTCCGTTTTCAATATAATAGCCTTCGGTGACCGCAAAGTTAAACTCGCCGGTACCCGGTTGAACTGAGCCACCTCCCATGTGAGAGGCGTAAATACCCTTATCGATAGAAGCGATCATAACGTCAAGCTTGGCGTCACCTGGCTCGATGAAGGTATTACGCATACGCGATGCAGGCGCAAACTTGTAAGACTCACGTCGACCTGAACCCGAGCGCGCAAATCCAGTTTGCTGCGCACCGATACGGTCGACTAGAAAATTAGTTAACTGCCCATCTTTAATCAATTGGGTACGTTGTGTCGCCATGCCTTCATCGTCAATATTGATCGATCCCCATTCATTTGTCATGGTCCCGTCATCAACGGCATTAACAATTGAACTGGCTATCATTTCACCCATCTGGTCGTGAAAAACCGATGCCTTTTTTGCGACTGACGTGGTTTCTAGCAGATGTCCACAGGCTTCATGGAAGATAACACCTCCAAATCCGTTGCCAATAATGACTGGCATTCTACCCGAAGGGCAAGGCCTGGCGGTTAGATTAACCAGAGCCTGTCTAGCCGCCGCTTCACCCGTCTGCTGTGGGTTGATGCTCGACTCAATTTCCCAACCCAACAAACCACCATCGTTCCAACTGCCAGTCGCTTGTTCGCCACCATCAGAGGCAATCGCGGTTAAATGAGCTCGAATGTAATGACGTCTGTCATTCGCGTGTAATCCATCGCTATTATATATTTCGACACGTTGTTCCCGTTGCATACAGGAACCACGTGTTTGTGATATTTTTTCACCCGCTGCTCTGGCAGCACGATCGGCAGACATTAAATAGGCAACCTTACTTTCAATTTCTGCATCAACCGAGAGAATTTTTTGAGCTGGGTGAATGTCCGTCATTTGATTAAAATTGAAAGATTTTGTGCAGCTAACAGGATCTCTTAAGTCTTTAGCTGCCAGTACCGACGCAATGCGGAATAATTCGTCCTTATCTGTTTTATTGGTATAGCCATATAAAACCTTGTTACCGTAAACCAGCCTAAGACCAATGCCAAAATTAATACCTGACTCTACTGACTGGACTTCAGTACTGAGCGTGCTGACAACGTTAGTTTCATTCTTTTCAATGAAAAGCTCAGCAAAGTCAGCGCCCAATGACAGGGCATGATCAATAACTGACTCTGCGGTTTGACTATTAAGCATCGAAATATTTTCCTTTGGCGGTTACAGAAAGGTCTAATTGACCCGTATTACAATTTCACTCTCTCATACATAAGGTTATTGAGTGCTAATACAATGAATAATCCAACAGAAACTTTTCATTCTGATAATTAATAATTCAAGCTGAGTTTTCAAGCACAGCCGTCAGCACCTCACAATATTTATTCTGAAAAAATTGAGCAAATCTTAGGTACTGAACCATTCTTATTGACACATACACTCCCTCAATTTATCTGTATGTTCAGTAATCTTTATGCCCGGAGTCCCTGGTCATTTTTTTGCTCGTTCCCTCTATAATTGTCGTCTTTAAATGACTTAATTCTTAGCCACATCAATTTTGGCTAGGATTAGATTTGACCCAATTATTGTTAATAACTTCATGACTCATTTAAAGTGCTTTTTGGGGTTATATTTGTGACAATAAAGCCTTAAACACGATATTGGTTATCACGAACATCACCTACTGCCCGACCCAGCTCTGTAGAAAGCTACCAAACATTTGACTATTAGAAAAAACGTTTAAATCACATGGGTAGATTAGGTGTATTTCATATACAAATAGAATATCGATGTAAAATATTCACGTCATTCTCTAAACCTAGCAGAAGACGCAATAATCGTCGGTGGTTTATTCATGAAACAAAAATGTAAGAGTGGTAAGTTCATAAAATGAATATATATGCAGTAATCCACTACCCCGAAGCAAAGATCGTTAAAGTATACGTTGACAAACAATTAGCCCAAAATTTCAGCGACAACGAAAACAACACCCTACGCTTAGAATTTGGTAACCATGTTGATAATTTCTACGCTATTGAGAAACACGTTCTAATACAAAAAAAAATGTCGCAATAGCTTAATGAGTAGATTGTTTTCGATTAAAACAGTAACATTTGTTTCGATAGCAGCTGCCAAAAAAACACAATACTATGAGTAAATTCAAGGACATATTTTTACACAAGCAGGATCTATTGCGAAATCGACCAGATAAATGCCGTGTAGAAACAACGGCAGACAGCCATCTAGTCGAAGCTTTTCGCAGCCAGATAAAGACTCGCAGTTTCGACCTGATTGCAGACCAGCCTGAAAATATGGGGGGTACAGACCTCGGCCCCCGACCGAGTGAATTACTACTTGCCGCACTCGCTGCTTGCCATGAAGTGACTTATCGGCTCTACGCTGATTCAATGGAAATCGACCTTCAAGATATTGCTGTCAGCGTCACCGGAGTATCAGATGCACGTGGCTTTTTCAATGTAGATTCTGAGGTTGACGCCGGATTTTCTGAAGTTTTTGGGAGCATTAATATCGTTAGCAACGCCAGCGATGAGGATATAGAACGACTTCGCCAAACAGTTAATCGCCATTGCCCCGTACTCGACGACCTGAGAAAACCCTTGAAAGTTGAGCTCAAGCTAAAGCGCAGTCACTAAATCTGTCGTCATTCAGCTATGATTATTCTAGTGAGAAACCTTTGCTCAAGCGACGCTTATTATTCATCTGCCAAATCTTTGCATTTTGTCGATTTCCATCGACTATTAACCCGACTAACACTTACTATAGGTCCTGGATTCAACTCTGAAGTGCATCACTTGAATCGGTAGAAAAAGTGGATATCTGGTTCTGGTTGTATGCTCATCTTTTTCTCTAATGGAAAAGAGTTTGCCCATCATGAGTCCATGACGGAAGTCCTTGATGCAGCAGTATATTTTGTAGACCCTACCGATCGTGGCAACGTGGATTGAACGAGAACACAAACGGATTGCTGCGACAGTATTGGCCGAAGAATACTAATTTTAAGCAGGTGTCGCCAAGGTCGGTGATACGTTCGCTCAACAATAGACCAAGAAAGAAAACTCCGGCTCAGAAAATGGCCGAACACATGTCAACCTAAGCTGCTTAATTGGTTATGCACTTCAAGGTTGAATCTGCCACTTATTAAAATTATAAGTTTCACAGGCTAGTACGCAGTGAATGCTTTTTTGGATCAGACCTAAAATCGATAGTCTATAAACTAGTTAGATTGCAAGAGCAAGAATAACCCAGCAGAAGACATGGAGGCCCAGTGATTTTAAGTAAGGTCGCCAACAGAAGTGGTTATGTAAGTTGCGTTCATCGATATGACGATATTGACTTGTAGGGGGAAGGTATTGAACCAACTCGATGCCACTCTGTATCAGAATGGCATCGAGTCAATTTTTGATTACTCTACTACGTTTGCTTGGGCTGCATTTAGGCTGGCTTGGGCGATTTGACGGACGAGTTCGTCATCTGTCGAAAGCCTTTCTAGGGCTCGTTTCGCTTCCATTTCATCCATGCCTTCAGCCGTGACTAAACCTTCAGCTATTTCGCGCAGGGCGATAACTGTCGGCTTATCATTTTCAGCAGGAACCAAAGGATCCGCACCTTGTGATATCTGGCGTGCACGACGTGAGGCAAGCAATACTAGATCAAACCGGTTATCTACATGTTCGAGACAATCTTCAACAGTGATACGTGCCATGCTTTAGCTCCAAGGAGTGCTAGATAAAAAAAGGGGCGTAATGATAGCCAATTCGAAACAAAATCTAAACCATTTCTTTTAGAATTGAGGCAATTAAGACCTTATTTTTCAGTATTTGTCGTCCTTTGGTCATTCCCTGGGTGTGAATGATGCATTCAAGGTCGTATAAAGCCTGCTTGAAGTCTTCATTTACCACCAGATATTCGGCATCATCCCAACGCGACATTTCTCTATCGGCCGATTCCATCCGACGTTTGATGGTCGTTGCTTCGTCAGTACCGCGATCGACCAGACGCTGTTCTAGGATTTCTCGAGAGGGTGGTAGTATAAAGATACAAACCGTTTCGGGCATTTTTTGCTTCACTTGTCGGGCACCCTGCCAGTCAATTTCTAAAATAACATGCTTACCACTATCCAGAATACCTTCAACCGACTGTTGC
>Ga0307994_1002359_pt1 | contig 10648 bp, 9 predicted proteins | sample EllFjometagen261_FD_203171 | JGI IMG/M metagenome (GOLD analysis project Ga0307994, IMG submission 203171) | Marine microbial communities from Ellis Fjord, Antarctic Ocean - #261 | ecosystem: Environmental > Aquatic > Marine > Unclassified | place: Southern Ocean | collected 2014-11-02
AAAGGAAAGAAAGAAGAATCTTCATTGCTAGAAAACCTACATCAGGAAGAATATTTGAAAAGACTACATTTTCGCAGAACTCCGATTAAAAATAGTCTCCCCCAGCACAAAGAGAGTTCGCCCTTCTTTGAAGCCGCTGAAATTCATCGCCGGTCCATTCCCAATCCTCCCTGATAAGCATTTTCTCCGGGGCGATTCCACGGCATCTGGTCATCCAAATTTTCGGGCCCAAACGCCCGAGGTGCTGAACCGCAGGAACAAACAATCAAAGTGACGAGGAGCAGGAGTGTTTTCATCTCGATTCACTCTATCTGGGAAAGCGCTCCCCATCCAGCTCCGGATCGCCCCAAAAACAGACTGACGATCAAATCCGTGACACAAAAAAAGGCGGCTCGTTAAGAACCGCCTTTTGAAAATTATTGGAGCAGAACCTAGTTTGCCGCGGTGTCAGCGAGGATGACAGAATCACCTGGCTGAGCGCGCACTCCGACAGCCATGCTGTCAGGAACAATTTCAGCAATCGCTTGGTTTGCTTCGAGAGAGGAAATAAGAACATTGCCCAAATGACGTCCATCACGGACGAGGAGAAGTTTGGAATCTCCCGCAAGTCCCGATTTTTCACCGGCGGCAATCACAAGGAAGCCCCACTCGTTGTTCACCGATGTGACGGTAGCGCTGAATGTATTGCCACGAACCCGGGCTATACTCTCATCGATCTTGGTCGTGACACGAGCGATCTCTGCTTTGGACTTCGCGACACTCTTTTCGAGATTCTCACGAACAAGCTCCAGCTCCGCAAGCTGCTTATCCTTGCTCTTCTTCTGCTCTTCGAGATCTTTAACGATTCCAGGAATGTCTTCGAGTTTCACATCTGGGCCCGCGCTCTTCTTGATCTCATCGATCAGCTTGTCGATATTAGCGATACGACCTTGTTCCTCCTCAAGACGAGCAGCCTCTACAGCGAGAGTCTTTTGAAGTTCGCCCTGCTTGCCGACTTCGGTCTCCAGCGAGGCAACGGCTTCGTCCTTGGCCGAACGAGCTTCTTTGTTGGAAGCTGTAGAATCAGTTTTTACACCTTCTTTGTCGGTGATGGTCTTACTGAGATTAGAAGTTTCTCCTTTGAGAGTGTCGAGATCGGCCAACTGAATTTCGGTCTTATCTTTGAGCTGCCAGCCAAAGATGGCTCCTGCTCCGATGGCGACAACAGCGAGAATGTAGAGAATGTTTTTCATAGTAAAATAGTGATCGTAGGTTGGTGTGTTTCAGAGTCGCTTACTTAGCTTCTCCTCCTTCTTCTATGAGAGGGACAACTTTGTCTCCGGGAGAGACAGTCACGTCACCTTTCACGCTGCTGGGAATGATATTTGCTGCTGAAGTGTTGGCTTCCACTCCAGTAACGATGAGCTTAGCGATTTCCTCCCCATCGCGAAGAACGGACAATTTGGACTTTTTGACAACTCCGATGTTGTCGCCTCCGGTTAAAGTAACGAAGCCCCACTGACGGAAGATCGAGCGAACGCTAGTACTTTCGAAGTAGGAAGAACCACTAACGCGGTCCCCCAGTTTCTTGGCAAGATTCTTGGCGGTGTCTGAGGTGCTATTCTCGGTTCCTGTCAGGCGATCAACTTGAGCCGAATTAATGGAGATCTCATCTTCAAGATCTCTCACTGCAGCACGAAGAGCCTTCATTCTTGGAACTAGGGTAACAACATCTCCCAGCTCCTTCAGAGTTTCATCAGCGGCATCCGCTTTAGCTTGAGCTGAATCAGCATCGCCTTTCTTAGAGTCGATACTGTCTTGGGTTTTCTTGTTGCCAGCGACTTGCTCGTCGAGCTTCTCCTGAGTCTCATCACGAACCGTGTTGAATTGCTCGCTCTCCGTATCAAGCGCCGTGATGTCACTGGTAAGAGAGTTGAATTTGGTCGTGAGCGTTGTTTTTTTGCCATCTTCCGACTGAGTGTCGGCGATAGTATCTTCAAGAAAGCCCTTATTTTTATGGGCGACGAATGCCCCGATAAGGAGGGCGACAGCTGCTAGGTATCCAAAGGTGTTTGCCATTGTATTAAAGGATCGTTCCGGTGTGGTTTCAAACAAGCTACCGATTGTCGGAGAGGTCCGGCAATCCTAAAGTTCACCGAATCTGCTCTTTCCCTATATTTTCGACAAGAATAAGGGACCTTGCCGCTTGCATCCTGTTTGACTACGGGCAAATTGGGCCTGTGAAGAGCGTTTTGCGGGTTCTTGCTTATTTACGCCGATATCCCGGATTAGGGGCGGCTCAGCTGCTGTGTGCCACCATCATGGCACTTTCGGTCATCATTTTCCCATGGATTACTGGCTATGTTGTCGATAAAATCATTCCGAATCCGGGACGCCACGGCGAGTTTTTCTTCTGGGTAGCGGCAGCATTGGGAGGATTTTTCGCCAAAGATGGTCTCAATTGCGCTCGCATCATCCTCAATAATCACTTTGAGCAAAAGGTGATCTTCGATATCCGCTCGGATCTTTATCAGAAGATTCAGCGACTTCCCCTCCGCTGGTTCGATACCCGGCGCACCGGCGATATTATGACCCGCGTGGTCGAGGATGTCACCGCAATGGAGCGAGTCCTCATTGACGGCATCGAACTCGGCCTCGTCTCCTTCTTCCAGATCGGAATCGTGGCAACTTGGATGTACTTCACCAATTGGGAGGTCGCTCTCTGGGCCACCCTGCCCGTTCCCTTTCTCGTTATCGGTGCCTATTTCTACACCAAGGACGCCCGTTCAAGATACCGCGAGCAACGGGAATCTTCCTCGGACCTCAACGCATTCCTGCACGACAACATCGCCGGCATCCGCCAGATCAAAGCCTACGCCGCCGAGAAAGAAGAGCATCGCAATTTCAACAAGCTCTCGAAGAAGCTCCAGGACGCGACCTTGAAGCTCATGAGATACTGGGCCTTCTACTCACCCGGAATGTCCTTCATCGGCATGATCGGCTACGTCCTTGTTCTCGGATCAGGTGGTTTGGCCGTAATGAATGGCTCCATGGCACTCGGTGAATTTCTTTCCTATTTCCTCATGCTTTCGCTCTTCTATGAGCCTGTTGGGAAACTACACCAGCTCAATCAAATGGCGCTCTCGTCCCGTGCCGCCGCCGACCGCGTCTTCGAGGTCCTCGATTCGGAAGACGAGCCCGACGCCGCGAGCGGAAACCCCCTTCCACGGCCTGTCAAAGGAGCCGTCTCCTTTGAAAACGTGAGCTTCGCTTACGACGACGACCAACCGACGCTCCACAGTATCACCATCAAGGCCGCGCCCGGCGAAACGATCGCCCTCGCCGGCACCACGGGCGCGGGGAAATCCACTATCGTCAATCTCCTCTGCCGTTTCTACGAATACGACTCCGGCAGTCTCAGCATTGATGGCCACGAAGTAAATTCCCTCTCAAAAACCTCTCTCCGCGAAGCCATCGGTTACGTCACCCAGGAAGCCTTCCTTTTCAATGGCTCCGTCCGTGAAAATCTCATCCTCGCCAAACGAAGCGCGACCGATGAGGAAATCTGGCGGGCCCTCGACGCCGCGAAGGCCGACTTCGTCAAGGAACTCCCCGAAAAACTCGAAACCAATGTCGGTGAACGCGGCGTGAAACTTTCAGGAGGAGAAAAACAGCGCCTCTCCATCGCGCGCGCCCTCCTCAAAGACCCACCCATCCTTCTCCTTGATGAAGCCACCGCTTCGGTCGACAACAAGACCGAGCTTTCCATCCAGCAAGCCCTCGATGAACTGATGAAAAATCGCACCAGCATCGTCATCGCCCACCGCCTCTCCACCATCCAAAATGCCGACCGCATTTACGTCATGGAAAAAGGCCGCGTCGTTGAAGAAGGAAATTACAATGAGTTGATTCAGCGAGACGGCAAGTTCGCCGAACTCGCCAGCACCATTCAGGAGTAAAAGGAGCCCTTTTAGAATTCTAAATCATCCTTTGCCTTGTGCTCCGGAATGCGGTAACCGCTCGGCAGCGCAATAACTGCCCGCATCTCTATGCTCGATATCAAACTCATTCGCGAAACTCCCGATCTCGTCAAGGAACGTCTAGCCACCCGGCACGATGATTCCGCATCCATGATCGATGAAGTTCTTTCCTGCGATGAAACCCGCCGCAAGGCCGAGACCGACAAGCAGCAGCTCCAGTCGCAGCGCAAAAGCACCTCAAAGGAAATCGGTAAGCTCCGCGCCAACGGCGAAGACTCCTCTGGCATCGAGACCGAGGTCAAGAAACTCGGCGATCAAATCAAAGCCCTCGACGAAGTTGGAAGTAAGGCCGGAGCCCGCCAGAGCGAACTCCTCCTCACCATCCCCAATCTTCCTCACGAAAGCGCCCCCATCGGGGCTGACGAAGACGCGAACCCAGTTCTCCGTAGCTGGGGGGAAAAGCCCGCTCTCCTGAAGGCTCGCGACCACCTCAATCTCGCCGAGAAACACGGCATCATCAGCTTCGAGGACGGCGCCCGCCTCTCCGGCTCCGGCTTCGCCGTCTATCGAGGCAAAGGGGCCCGCCTCCAGCGCGCCCTGATCCAATTTCTCCTCGACCTGCAGACCCAGGAACACGGCTACGAGGAAGTCAACGTCCCCCACCTCATCCAACGTCAATGCATGGAAGGCACCGGACAGCTTCCTAAGTTTGAAGACGACATGTACGGCACCAGTGACGGCGAATTTTTCCTCGCTCCCACCGCCGAAGTCCCTGTCACCAATCTTTACCGCGAACAGCTTCTCGCTGACGCCGATCTCCCGATCAAAATGACCGCCCACACGCCCTGCTTTCGTCGCGAAGCCGGGAGCGCCGGTCGTGACAACCGCGGCATCATCCGGATGCACCAGTTTGACAAAGTCGAACTCGTCCAAATCGCCCGCCCCGAAGAATCACTCGCACTTCTGGAAGAACTCACCGGCCATGCCGAAGCCGTTCTCCAGAAACTTGGCCTCCACTATCAAGTCATCGAACTCTGCACCGGCGACATCGGCTTCAGCTCCTGCAAGACCTATGACCTCGAAGTATGGTCACCTGGTCAGGACAAATTCCTGGAAGTCTCCAGCTGCTCAAACTTCGGCGACTACCAGGCCCGCCGCATGAAGCTCCGCTATAAGGACGCCGAAGGAAACAACACCTTCTGCCACACCATCAATGGCTCCGGCACCGCGCTACCGCGCCTCCTCGTCGCTCTTCTCGAGCAGTATCAGACCCCCGAAGGCGACGTGAAAATCCCCCAAGCCCTCGTCCCCTACTACGGCTCCGAGATGCTCTAAAAAGGGCCCAACCTACCAAGCTCAAAGAAAGGAGTCGCGGCGCCCCGCCGCTTAGCTTCGCAGGCGGGCCCCAAAGGGCCGGCTTAAGTTAACCTCGTGCCGTAACTCAAAGAGCGAAGGCTGACCGCCCCAGGTCTTTCAAATCTCCAGCGTCCCAAGACAAGCCCCGCAGTTCGCGGCGGAAACCTCCACCCCTCTCCATGGACACCCTCGGAACCATCCTCATCACCTTCGGAGGAATTTTCATGGTCCTTGCGGCCCTTTGCATATCCACCTTGGTCGATGATGAGGAGGATTTAGATGGATGTCTCTTCGCTTTCTTTTTCTTTGCCACAACCATCCGCTTTCTCATCGATCTTTATCGCGGAATCACCTTGGGAATCAGCGACAAAAAATCAAAGACACGGCCATTCGTCATCATCCTCGCGTTTGGAATTGCGATGCTTGCCTCAGGTCTTGCCCTCCGGTCCGTCGCGTAGGCTTCAGGGAACACCTCACCCAAGCTACCTCGGCCAAGCCGCATGAACATGCCTTGAGTGCCCGCTATCTCCTGGTCCCTTTGTTTCAGTCGCACCAAGCTCGCGACAGCGTTTGAGAAATTTCCGCCAATAAGGACTGCCATAACCCACTTTGATTCCATTGATGCGATCAACATCAAAGGCGAGCCCCGCGTAGTGTCGTGAACCCCGACTGTGCGATGCTCCGGCAATCGATGTGACATGGAAACTGTATCCTTGCTTCGCGAGGATCTTCATCGCCCGGAGCATCCGGGGATTGAGGTTCGTGTATCCGCCTGGAGCATTGCCATACCAACTGCGCCTGGCGCTTCCGCCACGGGCAGTCGCTTCGATGTTATCCCAAGACGATGCTCCGTCGTAGTGCCCACTCACCTGTCGGCCCATGAGCGAGATTTTGGGACACTTTTTGATCCACGTGGCATGAGATTTTCGCGCAGCCGCAAGCGCAGCAGGGCTGGAGGAATTGAATCCGCAACTCACAAGGCCAACTGCGAACACGAAACATAAGAGGGGCAGAGCAAGAACAAGACGGCGATTCATGACGGGCAATGATGGCAAAACCCCCACCCTTGGCAAGACCATCATCTTCGCCATAGTCTCTCTCATGTCAGTGATTCACGAAGAACTTGAACGCTCCTTCGGCCATACAGAGTTCCGGGACGGGCAGGAAGCAGTGATCCAGTCTCTTTTAGCGGAGCGCTCGGCTCTCGCGATCTTTCCTACCGGAGGAGGAAAATCACTTTGCTATCAACTCCCTGCTCTCCTCCTCGAGGGGCTCACTCTCGTGATCTCGCCTCTCATCGCCCTCATGAAAGATCAGGTGGATTCCCTTCAGCGAAAAGGAATCGCCGCCGCACGACTCGATTCGACACTCTCCGCAGACGAGGCAATGGCCGTCTATCAGGACCTCAAAAACGGCCGCTTAAAACTTCTCTACGTCGCTCCCGAGCGCCTCGCGAATGAAAAATTCCGCGCCCGCCTCAAGAACATCACGATCTCCCTCCTCGCCATCGATGAAGCTCATTGCATCTCCGAGTGGGGTCACAATTTTCGCCCCGATTACCTCAAGCTTACCCAGTTCGCAAAAGAACTCCACATTGAGCGCGTTCTTGGTCTCACCGCGACCGCCACTCCGGCAGTCGCCGCAGACATTTGTCGGCATTTTCAAATCGCCGGGGAAGACCATCACCAGCTCACTTTCTACCGGCCCAATTTGAACCTCTCAGTCGCTCCTCTCCCGGGAAGAGAAAGGCGCGCCCACCTATTAAAAAAGCTCCAAGAAGGTCCCGTCGAGCCCACCATTATCTACACTACCCTTCAGCACACCGCTGAATCACTGGCCTCCTTTCTCAAACAAAACGGCTTCAACGCCCGACCCTACCACGCAGGACTCCGACCAGAGGCACGCTCGGAAATCCAGGATCAATTCATGGCAGGAGAGACGCCCATCATTTGCGCCACCATCGCCTTCGGCATGGGAATCGACAAATCGAATATCCGGAACATTTTCCACTACAACCTTCCAAAATCTCTCGAAAACTACACCCAAGAAATCGGCCGGGCCGGGCGCGATGGAGAACCCGCTACCTGTGAACTCCTCGCCTGCCAAGATGACATCCGCACCTTGGCAAACTTCACCTACGGCGACACTCCACAACCCGATGGACTGCGCGCCATTCTCCGCATCCTTCTCGATCAACCCGGTGAGTTCGACATTTCAACTTACGAACTCTCCCGCTCTCACGACATCCGCCCCTTGGTCATCAACACCCTCCTGACCTACTTGGAGCTCGAGGGATTTCTCAAAGCGACCTCCCCCTTTTATTCCACCTACAAGGTCAAGTTCGTGCGCTCATTGGAGCACCTGCTCAATGGATTCGATTCCGATCGCAAAGAATTCCTCACCAAGCTCTTCGACACAGGAAAGGCCGGTTATCAGTGGCACGAAATCAATCCCACCGATGCCGCCGAAAGAATCGGCGAATCAAAAGATAAAATCACCGAAGCAATCGGCGAGCTCGAAGACCTCGGCGACCTCATCGTCAAGCCCTCCCGCATCCGGCAAGGATATCGACCGCTTAAAAAGCCCGAGGACATGACAGCCTTAACGCAACGGCTCGTTGAGCTATTTCATCGTCGGGAAAAGTCCGACCTTGAGCGACTTCAGCAAGTGGTCGACCACGCCCTTGCGCCCGATTGCCTCTACCAATCGCTTCTCAGCCACTTCGGGGAAGAAATGGCACCCTGCGGTCATTGCTGTCGCTGTCTGGGCGATCAACCACCAGCTAAACTTCCCGGCAATCCTCCATCCGAGATCGGAAGCGCCGAAACGGAAATCCTTCAAGGCCTCATCAACCAAAAACACTCCGGCCTGCGCACACCGCGACAACTTGCTCGTTTTCTCTGTGGCATGACCTCACCCGCCACCTCCTACTCTTGGTATCTTCCGGAAGGAGCTCGGCGTAAGGTCCGACTCACCAGCCACGACGGCTACTCCATGCTCGAAGAGCATAATTTCGAGGAGGTCCTCGATCTCTGCAACGAGCAGCTAATCCACTAGCGCTTCCGACGAAGGAGCCCAAGCAAGGCAAGTCCACCATGCAAAGCCGTCAATGAGACGATGAAAAACCACGAGGCCTTTCTAGCCGTTGAGCTTGGCGAGATTCTTGGCGAGAAACTTGCCATTCTTACGGATGAGCTTGTCATCGAAGAAGATTTCCCCGCCCCCATAATCCGGGCGCTGAATCGTCACCATGTCCCAGTGGACCCCTGAACGATTACCATTGTCAGCCTCCTCATAAGCCTGTCCCGGCGTGAAGTGGAAGCTGCCCGCAATCTTCTCATCAAAAAGAATATCGCGCATCGGCTCCCGAATGATCGGATTAAATCCAAGGGCAAACTCACCGACGTAGCGCGCGCCAGCATCGGTATCGAGAATCTTGTTCAGCTCTTTCGTTTTCCCACCTGCTGCCTCAGCCTTGACGATCTTCCCTTTTTCAAAAATGAGTTTGATGCCATCGAAGGCGATGCCCCGGTAAATGGTCGGCGCATTGTGCGTGATCACTCCTTCAACCGAATTCTTAATCGGAGCAGTAAAGACCTCACCGTCGGGGATGTTGTAATTTCCACCACACACAATCGCGGGAATGTCCTTGATCGAGAAACGAAGATCAGTGCCCTTGTTCTTGATGTGAACCTGGTCAGTCTTCTCCATCAAATTCTTGAGATGGTTCATCGCAGGGAGGAAGCTCTTGTAGTCGAGTAAGCAAACGTCGAAGTAGAAATCCTCAAAGGCCTCCGTGCTCATCCCTGCCTGCTGGGCCATCGCAGGATGCGGCCAGCGGAGAACACACCATTTCGTTTTCTTGACCCGATGATCGAGGACCTTGCGAATGTGCTTCATCGCAGTCGCCATCTTATCTGCTGCGACATCGCTCGTTTCGGTAATGTTGTGGGATCCGCGGATCGCAATGTATGCGTCCATGTCCTTCATCTCCGTGAGGAGATGTTTCCCTGTCAGCTTATACTGCTCATCGGTCGCTCCGAGAAGAAGCTCACGACTAATCCGATTTGTCCCGAGACGCACAAAGGGAATCCCTTTACGCGAGCGCACCTCACGGACAAGTGCGATGGCCATGTCCTCGGGAGTATCGACGAGATCAATGAGAATTTTTTCGCCCTTCTTGAGAGAAGTCGAATAACGAACGAGTTGTTTGGCGAGTTCAGTAAAACGCGGATCCATAGGCGGACCCTAAAGCTGAATCGCTTCGGGCTAAACTCTAAAGTCTTGGCTGATCCGGATTACTCCTTTTCGCGCCAATGCTCATAGGATTCCGAGCCAGGTGTCTTGGGATCGTCCAAGGGAGCATTGGCATCCAATTGTCGAGCGAGATGCGAATCACTGAACGCTGCCCCCCCTGCCTCTCGGCTATTGGTAGACTCGCAGGAAACAAGACCGGCAGCCATTAAGCTCAGAGCAGCAAGGAGAGTGATCGACTTCATAGAAAAAATATGGCGTGGCCGATGGAACCCGGCAAGCATGGACTTTACTCGGACCAATCAATTTCGGTCCCGTCGGTCATGACCTCTCCCAAGATAGGGACAGGGCAGATTTCGTCGAGGATCGCCCGATTAGTCACGGCCGCGACATCGCGCTCGGCCTCAAGATGATTCAGAATCACCCCAAGACACTCCAGTCCGCTCGCTTGAACCGCCTTCACCGTGAGAAGAGTGTGATTGATCGCGCCCAACCAATTGGCGGCCACGACAAGAACGGGAAACTTCAGCTCTCGAGCCAACTCCGGAATGCCAAATCCTTTTCCAAGCGGAACTTCCCAGCCCCCTGCTCCTTCGACCAGAGCGAAATCAAAACCCTCGCGCGCCGAATGAACCCGCTCCACCATTTCCTCCACCAAAAGAGCAGGACCCTCGATCTGGCCCGCCGTGTAGGGCGCAACCGGCGTATTGTAGTGAACGGGATTCAAAACATCCAAATCCAACGCCCCGCCAGAAGCCTCCCAAAGTCGCTGGGCATCCTCCCGGCTTCCACTCGAAACCGGCTTCAGCCCCACCGCCGAAACACCCCCTTTTCGCAGCTCCTCAATAATGAGGGCCGAGACGTAGGTTTTTCCAATATGAGTATCCGTTCCTGTGACAAAGATACCCTCGCGTCCGCCAAAGATCATTGCTCCTCCTCGGTTTGATCCGAAGAAAAGTCAACTCCTCCGTCGAGGTTGAGATTAATCAGATACCATATCGCGATCGCCAGAGCCAATGCGGCGAGCTTCGCTGTCCAATTCTTGTTGATCGACTTTTTCATGGGGAGTTCGTGGAGAT
>Ga0307994_1002361_pt1 | contig 10647 bp, 10 predicted proteins | sample EllFjometagen261_FD_203171 | JGI IMG/M metagenome (GOLD analysis project Ga0307994, IMG submission 203171) | Marine microbial communities from Ellis Fjord, Antarctic Ocean - #261 | ecosystem: Environmental > Aquatic > Marine > Unclassified | place: Southern Ocean | collected 2014-11-02
ATATCTGCTTCCTGCGCTGCTGCTCCGGTCGAGCTAATTAGGAGGGCAAGTGCGAGGCTAGCTACTACGATTGGCTTCATTTGTTTGTTCATCGATTTTTCCTTGTTAAGCGGCCCAGTCAAGTGCCTCAATTTAGAGCAGATCAACCAACGCAGCGACTGCCTCACGATCTGACGGATCGGTAAATAGTGCCAGAATCTCCTGACTTTTCAATCTCCTAATTCTTCTGCCCGCCATAGATTGCGATACCCTCCGGTTCATCCAACTGTTATATTGAGGCCGCTACCGACTATTGGTGGCCAATTCAGTCGTTCAGGAGCTTATTCTGCCCTGATAAAGGAGAACACCATGAAAACTATAAGAAGCATAGCCGGCCTCACCGCCGTCATGCTTATAAGCGGCGCGCTCAACGCCCAGAGCGCAACTGTGCTCTACAACGAGCGGGTCGTAGAGCTGGAGCAAACACTGCCAGACGCAACTGATCTTTGGGTTAAGCCCGAAGACCTTACCCGAGTAAACGATTTCATTCTTAAGCCTGAGGGGGCTTGCCTGGACGAATTGTGCGTTCCGGTTCTGCAAGATCGAGACAGCGCCATGTTTATTACCCGGCAGGGACAATCATGGTTCAACGTTACCGAGCTGGCAGACAAACTGCAGCAAGCCTATGTCACGGATTACAATGACGGCATCTGGAGTTTTGGCACCATGCCAGTAACGCGTCAGTCTTTCCTACGCGGTGGCGAAGCACCCGATTTCGAACTTATGGGCCGCGATGGCGAGCTAGTTCGTCTTTCGGATTTTCGAGGAAAAAAGGTATTACTCCTTACTTGGGCCTCGTGGTGAGGATGTCGTCTAGACGTGCCCGTGTGGCAGTCCATATACGAAGAACTCAAGTCTGAAAATTTTGAAATTATTTCCGTCGCACAAGATACTGGTGGCGAAGAAGCTGCTGGATACATCTTTGATGATGCGAATGTTAGCTACACAGCGATTATCGATGTTAATCATCAGATAAGCTCGCTTTACAATTTGGTCAATGTCCCCTCAGGCGTATGGATTGATGAACAAGGCAAGATCATGCGCATCAATGAAGGCACCTATGCGAAGGAACATATGAATGGCGCATGGGGTACCAATGACTACGTGCCCATCGTCCGTGACTGGGTAGCAAAAGGAGCCGACAGCGAACACGTCTGGGATAGAAGTAAGGTGCGGGAAAGTATCATTCAACGCACACCTGAAGCCGAGCGTGCACAACCTGCGTTCCGTCTGGGTGGATACTACTTCACCAATGACAACGATGAGAAAGCAGAACAATACTGGACCATGGCACAGGAACTAGATCCAACCAGTTGGAACTATCTACGGCAGGATCTACAATATGAAGAAGGTGGCTCTGCTGGGCCCGAATGGCGTGCCCGTCGCGAACAGATAGAAGGTGCAGGTGGCGCTTACTATGCTCCGCTAGAAATTGAAAACAACTAGCAAAGCTTCTTTAGCTTAGTAGTTGCCCATCAAAAAAGCCGACCAAGTTTCCTTGGTCGGCTTTTTTGATTCTAAAAATCTCTACTGTTATGCACTCAAAGCGCGTTCCAAGCAGGACTGATTAGCAAGTCAGGGTCGGCACCAGGTTTTGGTACAAATTTCTGCGTGCGACCATATTGGTTGTCGCCACCGTACAAATTGCCAGCAGAATCTACACTGAAAGAATGCACTTCGATATAACCATCAGGCAATGCCAACGGCACTAGCCAGGTATATTTTAAGTTGCCTTCGAAATCAAAATTTACAAAGCGAAGTGGACCTAAGTCTGTAATCCAGAAATCATCTTCATTGACGATGATGTCCAAAGGTAAAGTAAGTTGGCCAATCGATCTTATAAATTCAAATTCTACTGGGTCGTCAGTCGCTTGCCAAAGATTGACTCGGTTTCCAGTACGATCGAGAACAAAGACACGCCCATCAGGCCCAATTGCAACCGAGTGGATCGTCTTGGTCTGACCCGGACCTTCTCCTTCGCTGCCGAACTCGCCAAGATAGTTCATCTCACTATCCATGATCATGATGCGATTATTATCTAGTCCATCTGCGATTAGGATACGACCATCTTCCATGAAGGCGATATCCTGTGGCCGACCAAAATGAGTGCCGTCGGATCCAGACACGTTTTTCTCGCCGTAGGTCGCTAGTACTTCACTACCGTCGTTCGCAATCACATAAATTTGGTGAAATGTTTCATTTACCAACCAAATACGCTTCTCGGGATCGTAAGGATTGATTCGAATTCGGTGAGGGCCAGGGCCCGCCGAGCCTTCACACAGATAATCCAAATGATCCCAAACTTCGATAGGCTCGCCGTCTGCATTGACTATGAATAGGCAGTTATTCCAGGTGCGACGTGCCGTGTCTCTCAACACATTAAGGCCTACATGACCCGCAAAACCTAGAAAGTCATCGGGTAGCGGATAAGGAAGTACGGTTTCACCACGTTGAGCGATGATGATACGGTCCGCAGACTCGGCCAAGACACCGGAATTGCCGCCGAAAGCATAACCTGCTTCAGCAAAGGGGTCGGCCCATAGGGAGACGACGTTGTAGGGACTCTCTCCAATAGGCCCACGGGCATTGCCTTGCTGGGAAAATGCGGAGCTAGATACGAAGAATGCTAGCGCGAATAGGGCTAGCCTGTTCAGTTTAAACATAATGATAGAGCCTCTCTAATGAACTTTGTGGTCACTTGTTGTTGTTTTGATTATTGTTCTGTCTTTTGCTTTCAAGCCTATCATGACAAATAACGCCATAGAAATTCAATAAACTTCGAAAAAAGTACAAATTGTTGCAAATGGGAGCTTTTCAGCGGTCAGCCCCGGATTGACTTAGACCTCTAAGCTGATAGTGTAATATTCTAATAACGCGTGGATTGCAGAAATTCAAGACAGGGCCCAGGTTGCCACTATCCAGAGCAGTCTATCTAACCAACTTTCTGTGCATCTCTATGAATAAGAAGAAGGGAGCAATACCATGATTAAGAAGATATCTCTCATATCCCTAATGCTCGTTCTTGGCAACGTAGTAGCCGCTCAAGAATATCAAATTCCAAAAACTGAATGGGGCGTACCCGATTTTCAAGGAGTCTGGAAACACGCGACGGTCATGCCGCTAGAACGTCCAGTCGAACTGGGTGAGAAGCGTGCCTACACAGAGGCAGAGGCTATTGCACTCGAGTCTGTAGTGCAGCAAAAATTTGAGGACAACAACGAGCCACTCGATCCGAACAGGCCGCCTCCTGTCGTGGCCGAGTCACTACCTCCGATCGGAAACTACGATCTGTTCTGGCGTGACGATGCGAAGTTTATACCCACTATAGATGGCGAATTCAGAACGTCCGCGATCATCGACCCCGCTAATGGGCGCATGCCCGAACGGACAGCACAGTTCGATGCACGCATGGCGCAGTTTCGTGGAGGCAGACCCGGACGAACTAGCGACGGGCCCGAAGGACGCGGACTTGGTGAGCGCTGCCTCGTCGGTTTCGGAAATTCGGCTGGCCCGGTCATGAGCCCAGTTATCTACAACAGCCACCTACAGTTCACGCAATCACCTGGCTACGTAACGATTACAGCGGAGATGGTTCACGATACACGCATTGTTAAGATTGCTGATGAGCGATCCGCAGCAGCCGAGACACACCGCAAATGGATGGGGGACGCTATCGGTCGTTGGGAAGGTGACACCCTCGTTGTCGAGACCAGGTACTTCAACAACTGGCACACATTGCGAGGCATGCCGGTTAACAACATGACCATCACTGAGACCTTTCGTCGTGAGTCCGGCAATAAATTGATCTACGGATTTACCGTAGATGACCCGACGCTTTTTACGTCGACGTTCAGCGGCGAATACCCGTTGTCGAGAATCAACGAACCAATCTACGAATACGCCTGCCACGAAGGCAACTACGGCATGATAGGCATTCTGGCTGGCGCCAGAAAACTGGAAGAACTGGAGAACAAGGACTAGACTCTTTCTATGCCCATTAGCTCCTAGGGCGAACCAGCATCCTTGGGTGTTCCATCTCCATTCATGCCCTCCGCCTCATAGCGGCGCCAGCCTGCGAGTATTCCCGCGAGCCCATGATTTCCCTCATGACAGGCATACTCATAAATCGGCATGTCGGTTCGACGCATTGGCACCTTAGCTGACCAAGATACATCCCATGTCTCAGGGTCTTCGACGGTAAAGTCATAGTCCAGTGTGTTCTCATCGACACGTGTGAACCGCTCGGTCACGCGCATGCTTGAAGATGCGCCTCGAGACGTCTGGTTGTAATAGAAATCCTGCGTGTGTACAACGAGCGTATCGCCTTCCCAATGAGCAATCGAATCACCATCCCATTTAACCTGCCGCGTGTGATGCTCACTGTCTAGACGAATAATCCGTGCTCGGTGAATCATCTCATTTAGAATCATGATGTGATCTTCGGTCTGCACCAGCTGCATATTGTTGTTGTAGGCACCTGGCACCATGGGTGGTCCTGCACCATTACTCATCAGACAACGGTCGGCTAGCGTGCGAGCCTCCGGTCCAAGGCTTAATCTTCTATTCTCTGCAACCACCGCACGCCTGCTCTGCCCTGCTGCGTTTGCCCGCGGTAGACGACCGTTGGACGGATCGTAGATAAGCGAGGTGCGGCGATCGGCGATCGTCTCGACACCACGTTCATACCAGAATTCGTTATAGGAGATTACGCCCGGTGGATAGCCGGCCCCACCTACCGAATCGATGATGAGGTCGCGATTCTGACGTCGATTCTCGAAATCAGCCCATTCCTCAGCCTCTTGTGCTGTGAGTGTTGCCTTGTCCGCGAGCTCGGGCGGGCGGTTAAGAGGGGTGAGTGTGCGAAACGTGTAGGTACCCTGTAAATCAGGATGGCCATATTCCGTGAGTGGAATTACGGGTTCCTGCGCTTGTAGTACAGGGGCCAGCAACAGACTGGCAACTGCTAAAGCCAGGATAGATGATATCTTGTGCTTCATTGTGTCTCCTCAATCTTATTCGTTGTATTAAGAGGCCGCCGCTAAAAGCTACTCTTGTTAGCTAGAATCTCCAAGTGAAATTTTCTAGATCTCAGACTCGGCTCGCTACATAGCAATAGCGTTGATCTAAGTAAACGCCTAAGGAATTAAATAGTTACCGCCGCTTTTCTAGAATCGTTTGCATACTATTTTTTTTAAACTATGTTATTCGAAAAATCTCGAATATTAATTAGTTAATAGAAGAATCCTGTATTGCTTTGAACTCTCGGCGCCTTGCATGCAGTCTAGGTTCTGTATAGCCGCTAGGTTGGTTCACACCATCGAAAATTAGATCGCATGCTGCCTGGAAGGCAATCGAGTCTTCAAACTCGGGAGCCATCGCCCGGTAGAGTGAGTCACTCGCATTCTGTTGATCTACAATCTGCGCCATGCGCTCTAACGTTTCTCGAACCTGCTGCGACGTACAAATATTGTGAAGCAACCAGTTTGTGATATGTTGGCTCGATATACGCAGCGTAGCTCTATCTTCCATCAACTCTATGTTATGAATGTCAGGAACTTTAGAACATCCTATTCCTTGATTCACCCAGCGTACGACGTAGCCGAGAATACTTTGGCAGTTATTGTCCAAATCTAATTGCACGGAATCAGCACTCATCGCGCTAGGGTCTTTGATAACAGGCAAGGTAAGAATGTCATTGAGTTTCGCGACAGGACGCTGTGCAAGCTCCAGCTGACGATCGAAAACATTTACGTAATGATAGTGCATCGCGTGCAGCACTGCCGCGGTAGGCGATGGCACCCATGCCGTGTTCGCGCCTGACATCGGATGAGAGATTTTCTCATCTAACATCCTCGCCATAAGATCAGGCATCGCCCACATCCCTTTGCCGATCTGAGCCTTGCCCGACAACCCACAGGCGAGGCCTATATCTACATTGCGATCCTCATAGGCGGAAATCCAGGTTGTGGATTTCATCTCAGCCTTTGGCACCATCACGCCAGCTTGCATGCTTGTATGTATTTCATCGCCGGTACGATCTAGGAATCCAGTATTAATAAATGCAACGCGGCTCTTCGCAGCGCGTATACATTCCTTGAGATTTACACTAGTACGTCGCTCCTCGTCCATGATGCCAATCTTCAGGGTATCAACATCCAGACCTAGAAATTCTTCTACGGCGGTGAACATGTCGCAGGTAAATTGAACCTCCGCCGGCCCATGCATTTTTGGTTTGACGATGTAAATGCTGCCCGTACGCGAATTGCAGAATTTGTTCTTCTTTTTTATATCGATTGATGCGATTGAGCTGGTGATAATAGTATCTAATATCCCTTCATAGATTTCTTCGCCGTGCTTATCGAGGATGGCGCTATTACGCATCAGATGACCGACATTTCTTATTAGCAGCAGGCTCCTGCCGGGCAGAGTAATCGTGCCTCCCGACACATCCTGGAATTCTCGGTCGGGATTGAGAGTCCGAGTCAATTGTGAGCCTTGCTTTGCGAACGATTCCGCTAGGTCTCCACGCATTAGCCCTAACCAATTACTGTAAACCTCGACCTTGTCCCTAGCATCTACAGCGGCAACGGAATCCTCACAATCCTGAATCGTAGTGAGCGCCGCCTCCAACACGATGTCTTTAACGCCAGCAGGATCGTTGCTGCCAATTTCAGAGTCACGATCTATTAAAATCTCAATATGCAGGCCGTTATTCACAATCAATAGAGATTCTGGTGCGCTAGCTTCGCCGCGATAACCGCGTAGTTGGTCTGAATCTGCCAGTGTCGAAACGCCCTGATCCATTTCCACTAAAAGCTGGTCGCTGATAACTCGATATGCTGCCGCTTGGCCATGGCTGGCATTTATGAGTGGGCAGGCCTGATCGAGAAAGCCCTTTGCGAAGGCGATGACCTTTTGCCCACGTAACGGGTTATAGCCCTGAGTGCGCTCACAACCGTCAACTCCTGCGATTACATCTGAACCATAGATGGCGTCAAACAGACTTCCCCAACGCGCGTTCGCCGCGTTCAAGGCGAAGCGAGCATTCTTAACGGGCACCACCAGCTGCGGGCCAGCCATTGTCGCGATTTCAGGATCGACATTCTCCGTACAGATAGAAAAGTCTTCGCCCTCCTCCACCAAGTAGCCACTATCGCTTAGAAATTGCACATAGGCGATGGAATCGAAAGGTGTATCGCTATGGCTTGTATGCCACTCGTCGATTTGCGCCTGAAGCTTATCGCGCACAGCCAACAGGGCTGTATTGCGTGACGTAAACTGGTCTACTATCGACTCAAAGCCTAGCCAGAAATCTGCCTCTGCCAGCCCCAGCTCTGGCAATAGCTGCATATTGACGAAGTCCGCTAAATGCGGATCAATCTGGAGCGTACCTTGTTGGATTTTCTGATTCATGGGTACTGAGTGTACTAACTACAGACGGGATTTTCACCCTGAGGAATAACAGCTGTAGGGTAATTGAATATCAAGAGATCAGTTGAAAAGCTACCCATGGGTAGCTCTAGGGAAACACTACACGCTGCTAACATGAGGTTGCGTAGGGACCATTTTCACGGGATGCCAGTTCGGCCATACGCTTTACCGAATAATGCATCTCATCAAGCGTAGCCTGAAAACGATCTTCCACATCTTCATCCTGAGCACGCGCAACGGCGGCAGCGTTGAGTTGGCGAATAAGCTGAATGATGGAGTCTCCCTCTTGCCTGAGTTCGATATAGCGTCTTTCATTTGGAAAAACCATGCTGGACAGACCCCAGACGCCGACCTCCATTAACAAGACACCTACGAGAGCTATAGGGAGTTGCATCTGAACTGGTAGCGACGGGCTAAGTATTACCGCTGTAAATATTATTCCAATACCAAGCCCGGTGAGACCCACGTCTGTGCTGCGCCGAATATTCCGTTTCAAAGTGAGCTCCCATTTTCCCTGTCATCAACTTTTGTGCCATTCACCCTCATTCCCTAGCCTTACAGATTATGGATTAACCTTCAAACTGAGAGCCGCAGTATAGAACAATGACTTGTCACGATCTCTAACTACCCAATCCAATAGTGTGTTCATATCTTGTTCAACTTTACCTATAAAAAGAGGGCGGCCGTTAACAACAACGTGCACCTCTTCAGAAAAATCCACCTGTTCGGGGCTTAACAAGAGCGTGAAGGCAACGACCGACTCTGCGGTAACGGTAAAACTGTTGCCCTGCCTGCTGACAGTCATGATCCCTGGCTGTCCTTCGACGGCCAACTCTTCGATTCGCATCCAAAGATTGCGATTGTAGCGATCGCTACGGTCAGTAACCCAGCGCAGCTGGTTTGGAAATGGATCACGAGGATTGTCGAGCTTGAATTGCTCTATCATGGGTTGTTCGTTGGGAAGCCAATTCGTATTGTGCCCCCCGTCTTCTATCGCTCTGAACACATGATCTATGTTTGCTTCTTGCAAAATACTGATGAATGGCTCAATGGACGATACTGGATAGAGAGGGTCATTCTCTCCATTGACGATATACAGAGGCCTGCTCATCAGATTCTCGAAGTAAAGCTTATATCCAGGCCCGCTCTGTGGATTTCTGAGCACACCGGGATGTCCGATATAGGGTAAGAATGCAGCCCATTCCGTCGACTGCTTAAAGGCAAAAAAATAGGCACCGGTGCCACCATCAGACACTCCGCTCAACGTGACACGATTGTCATCTATGTTATAGGTTTGCTTTAACTCTCTTAATATTGAAGGCAGATTGTCCGCCTGGTTCTCAAACCACCAAAATGCTGCATTCCATGCCGCTGGCACAACTACGATTCGATCTTCCTTCTTCAGTGAATCGTATCCACGCCGCCACCATTCGCCACCTGGCCGCCATTCTGGCCGACTAACCCCGCCATGCAGCATGAATTCAACAGGATAACTTCGTGTGGCGTCGTAGGTCTCAGGGATCAGATAAACGAAGGGATAACGGGTTCCATCGAAGTCGACCCTAGCGCTTTCCTGCTGCCCAAGTGCAACGTCTTGCGCAAACGCGGGCCCTGCATCTAGCCACTGATACAATGTTTCGATATCCGGTGCTTGCGCCATGAGTTGGCGCTTGCTGCTTTCTATCTCCGCCTCGGTGCTCGCAGACCAGAAGGCAGTAACTAATTCAGAGTCATATGATTCTTGTGCCGCAAAAATCTGCCCGAATGCAAACGTCGGCAAAATAACTAGAGCGGCTAGAATCTGCTTCACATGAGTTTTCAATTTAGAGATCTCCACCAAGTTCTGTATACAGCGCACGCAGGAATCTGTCTGGATCGCCATACTGTTCATTGTAGGCTGCTGTAGGATCTGCTCTGGCTACTTGCTCGTAGGACATGTTCCTCGCCATCAGGTCTTCAACCTGTCCCGACACATCCAACACCATATCCCGAAATCCCATAACATCTTCGCGATTGGAAACTACTCCGTGCCCCGGTAGGATCTTAGTATTCGGGCCGGCGACCCCGATTAGTCTGCCCAACGCCTCCAGCGTGCCTTTTAAGGTGCCGCCATTGTTGGTGTCGATAACCGGGAATGCTGTAGTTCGAAATACATCACCGGTATGCACTACATCGGAGTCTTTAAAATGGATAAAAGTGTCGCCATCTGTGTGCGCTGGCGGCACCGGGAATGCATAAACTTCCTCGCCATTGAGGTGAATAGTGATCGCATCACTGTAGGTGAGTACCGGCAGCGCTGCTGCCGGCGCTTGCTGCGCTAGCCTAACTCGTATTTCGTCACGTGCGAGAATCAGCACACCCATATTGCCGAGGTTTTCATTACCACCGGTGTGATCACCGTGAACATGCGTATTGATCAGGAAACGAATTTCGCCGTCAGATAGGCCACGAATGGCGGCTACAATTTTCTCAGTAAGGGGTGCGAACTGATCATCGATCATGATGATACCGTCTTCACCGATGGACAAGCCGATATTGCCTCCGCGGCCCTCTAGATAGTAGACACTGCCTGCAACATGGTGAGGAATAACTTCCACACTACTGAAGTCTTGCTGAGCAAATACGGAACTGGCTAGTGTCAAACTTAAGAGAGATAGCACGAGTGATTTCAAGCATTGATGTCGGCGCATGAGGAAACTCCTAGAGGGAGAGGCATTGATTGACTGGGTTGAATTGAACAATTCATCTGATGGAAGTATGAGAATAAGATCCTGAAGCCAGAATGTCCAATGACGCCCGTCCGGTTCGACCTTATTTAGATTCGAGCCCAACTAGTTTAAAGTAAACACTTCTCTTGGTTGTCTGTGACTGCAGGCGCGGCATTTATTGAGTGGTTTTACTCTATACAGCGTATAAGACGTAGCTAAAAGACAAATAGCTAAGAAAAAGAATTCAAACAGTGGGCGAACTGGAAGCAAATGTTGATCAAAGTTGAGAATCTAGTGCGGAAACTAGGCCGAGGACGCAGCCCTCTCGCCACCATTATCGCTGCGCTTTGCCTGACTCTAAACGTCTCGGCATTCAGCCAAGATAGCCTGCCGCAACTTGATCTTGACCTGCCTCTACGCTTGGATTTTTCCGGATCCTGGGAGAAGGATTTCAGGCGCAGCGACAATT
>Ga0307994_1002366_pt1 | contig 10632 bp, 9 predicted proteins | sample EllFjometagen261_FD_203171 | JGI IMG/M metagenome (GOLD analysis project Ga0307994, IMG submission 203171) | Marine microbial communities from Ellis Fjord, Antarctic Ocean - #261 | ecosystem: Environmental > Aquatic > Marine > Unclassified | place: Southern Ocean | collected 2014-11-02
CGACGGCGCACTGAGACTCAAAGACAAAGACGGTATTTCCTCCCATCAGGTCGGTGATGTGGTCCATCTGCGGCCTGCAACCTAAGTTGCAATTTGACGCCGATGTCCCAGGGCACCACCTCGGGGTAATGTTGAGCGGATAGCGTGATCCGCCATGGCTGATGACACGACCGGTTGGTCTGAAAAGGGCAAGCGCGCCTCAGGCGACGCAGACGGAGAAGGTAAGTCGACGACTCCTTCTCGCCCCTCGAAGCGCGATACCAGTGCAAAGAAGAGCGATACCGAATCTTCGGTTGTACGCACGCCGTCTACGAGCGACGTTGGCGCCCGTAAAGTGGCCAAGGCTGCTGCTACGGCAGGACAGCGCGACGTTTCGTTTGTATCCCGTCTTGGGTTCCCGGCGCTGATCGCTCTGATCTGCTTGCTTGGTATCGGCGTGGTTGTTTACGCCCGCTCGACACGTGAAGCTCTCGCATCGCCAGTTCAGAATGTAGATCATTGGCACGGGATCTACGGCGTCTATAACTGCAACGCGCCTGGTGAGGGCGACGCAAAGTTCTTGCCAGCCTTCCAGTCCACACAGGACGACACCGGCATCCACTCCCATGGTGATGGTGTCATGCACATCCATCCATTCTTCGAGCTGTCCTCTGGCGACAACGCACAGTTGCGTCACTGGATGAGCGAAATGAATGTCGAGATGACGCCCGAGCGGATCTCGGTGAACAATCAGTTCGACTCACCGGTTGAATTGGTCGCTGGCCAGCCGTGCGCCGATGGCACCGGCATCGCCGAGATCAAGTTGCTGCACTGGGACTTCGACTTTATGGCAACAGCCGAGGACCGTACTGAGCCCGACGTCATCACTTCAGACTTCGGCCAGGTCAAGTTCGACCATGACCGCGAGGTCTACATGTTCGCTTATGTCAGCGAAGACACTGACATCGCTGATCTCCCGATTCCTCCGCAGGACCGCTTCGACACACTCAACAGCGTGAGCCAAGCAATCGAATACAACCCGACGCAGCTCAACCCTGTCGACACCGGTGTCGACATCGATGATGCCGACGACAGCGCCGAGGCAACTGAAGACGCCGACGGGTAGTCCAGCTTTCGTCTCGTCCCTCGCCGAAACCCTGTTTCCGAGGTCCGAGGTCCGAGGTCCAAGGTCCTGGCGAGAGTGGGCGACAACCACTGGCTCTCTCGCAGATTCTGAAATTAGGAGCGCTGCCCGCGATTATCGCGGGCAGCGCTCCTAATTTGCTTTTGGGATGGCTGCTAGAGGTTCAGTTCCTCGATAAGACGACTGCTCGAGTCGGCCTTATCTAGACCGCCCATGCCGAAGACCATGTCAATGTTGTACTGACGACACACCGCTGTCTCGGGTACCTCGTCGTTGTTCATGCGGTCGTCGCCACCGTTGCCAAACACGATGTGGTGGTCAGGGAACCGGGTGGCGATTGTTTCGAGGGAGGCACTCACCGTACCGTCTACGTCGACAGCGACCATCGCATGGTCGACGACGCGAAGCGCCTCGACGATACGAAGCCGGTCGGCCTCGTCCATGATGATTTTGCCCTTCTTCATGATCTGTTGTGCATTGTTGTTCACGATGACGAACAGCTCATCGCCAACAGCAGCGCCGGCCTCGATCATGTCGAGGTGGCCAACGTGTAGTGGGCCGAAATACCCACTGACAATCACAACTGTCGGAGCTTCATTGTCGGCCATGGCGTGTTGAGTCCTTCTTGACTTAGGGAACAGAGGCCTTAGCGAAACAGGTCGTCGGCGGGGTCTCGAACGAGGTCCTGGCGGACAGAGGACTCGCCAAACCATTCGTCGGGCCCGCCCCGGATCACCGCTACAGGTATGCCTGTCGTCTTACCCATGGCAAGTTCGGCGGCGCACGCAAGTTCGTCGACGAGAGCCACTTCGGTGACTTGCATCTCGCGGCCGAGTGCGTCGGGGGTGCCTCGTAGGTCCAGAATTGCTTTCACGCCAGCGCAGCCAATAGCTACATCGGTCACACCTCGGCGCCATGGTCGACCGAACGTGTCGCTCACGATGACGCCAACGTCAACCCCGTAGCGACCCTTGATCGCGTCGCGGATGCGCCGTGCTGAACGATCGCTGTCGTCGGGCAACAATGCGGCTTGGCCTCGTTCTACGTTGGACAGATCGATGCCGGCATTGGCGCAGACGAAACCATGTTTGGTCTCGCTGATAATGAGTTCGCCGCGGCGTCGAAGAATGCGCACGGACTCGCGTTCGACGAGGGGTTTGTGGCTCAGCGGGTCATTCGGGTCGATATCGACCATGGCCCCTTCGGCCTTCGAGATGATCTTCTGGGTCACCATGACGACGTCATGCTGTTGCAGCTCGACGGCATCACAGATCATGCCGGCGATGTCATCACCGCGGCCGATCTCGGGTAGTCCTTCGACCGGGAAGATTTCGAGGCGCATCAGTGGCTCCTGGGCAAGTCGGGATCAATAACGGAAAGTGTGAACTCGGCGAGAGCAGCTGTGATCTCGATCGAGGTCATCATGGTGTTGGTGACATGTGGCGTCATGCCAGCCTGTCGTACGGCGTCGGCCAGCTCGTGATCGACGCTGTCGATGACAAGGTGGCCTGCAAGCGGTTCGTAGATAGAGGCAACCCCTGCTGCCGAGACCTGGTGGCCGAACGAACGCATCAGGTCAGCAGCAGGACCCTTGATCGCTCCGCCACCCACGATGGGCGAAATAGCCACGTTGCGGCTTCGCCTCTCGATGACTGCCGCTCGGATGCCGGGCACAGACAAGATCGGGTCGATCGACACGAAGGGGTTGCTGGGCGCTATCACTACGCAGTCGGCTTCTGTGATTGCTTCGATTACCCCAGGCGCAGGCGAGGCATTGCCGGCACCGACGAAATCGACATGGCTGACAACGTCAACATGTTGGCGCTCGACGAAGTAGCGCTGGAAGTCGATGGTTTCACCGCTAGAGATAGTCACCCGGGTTCGCACCGAGTCATTGCTCATGGGAACGATGTTGAGCTTGAGCCCCCAGGCCTTGATGATTTCGCCAGTCACCTGCGCGAGCGTCGCGCCTTCGTCCAGTCGCTGAGTGCGGTAGAGGTGTGTGCCCAGGTCGCGGTCGCCAAGGCCAAACCATGTCTGCCCGCCGTAGAGGTCGAGCGTTTCCTTGGCCTGCCAGGTCTCGCCGACTAGGCCCCAGCCGGTCTCGGGATTGATGACTTCGGCCAGCGTGTAGGTGCACGTGTCCAAATCAGGGCTGATGGCTAGGCCATGGAGCCGCATGTCATCGGCGGTGTTCACCACGGCCGTGATGTCGCCAGGGTCGACGGCACGCAGCAGGCCGCGTAAGAATCGAGCGGCACCGACGCCGCCACACAGCACACAAATCTTGCTCATAGCAGCTTCTCAATCACGCTTCGTCAGACCCGATAGTCGGATCAGAGTGGGGCCGAGGTCGGCCACGGTCTGGCCAGCTTTAGCGATTTGCTCGCCTCGGGGCCCTTCGATGGCATCGCCGAGGCCGGCGATGACGGCACCGACCACGTCGGCAACTGGCTGAGCGAACGCGTCAACTTGGGCCAATACCGCATCGACGGTAGGTGCAAGCGACGGCACGTCCTTGATCAATTTTCGCCGTTCGATATTGAGCCGACGTAGCCCCAGAATGGCTGTTCCGACGCCGATCTCGGCCAATTCGGTAAGGAATTCGTCGAGATCGAAGTCGCTCGGTTCAGTCACTTGGCCAAGTGTAATTGCTGATATCCGGGGGGTACCCATCCCGGCATTAAAGGATGGGTACTCTCGTGCCACTGTGGTTGACACGTCCACCCCTCCATCGACGCGCCGAAAGGCGTCTTCTGCTGATGGATCTGACGCGCCACTGGCCGGCTATCCACTCGTCACGGTCTGCATCGTTGCGCACAATCCCGGCGCCTGGTTTGACGAAGTTCTTCGTTCGTTGCTCGCTCAGGACTATCCGTCGCTCGATGTTGTTGTCGTCGACGCTGCCAGCGAGCAGGCCATTGCGCCGCTGGTACATGCTGTTATCCCGGAGGCGACGGTTGTGCCGTTGCTGGCGAACCAGGGCTTCGCGAAGAACGCAAACACAATTATGGAGCACCCTGGTCTTGGCCCGTACCTGCTCATCTGCCACGACGATGTCGCGTTGGCTCCGGACTGCATCCGACGTTTGGTCGAAGAAACCTTGCGGTCGAACGCAGGTGTCGTAGGCCCCAAGCTGCTGGATTGGGATGACCCCAATCGGATTCTGCATGTGGGCCTGGGCGCCGACAAGACGGGCCACGTCTCTGACTTGGCTGAACCGGGGGAGTACGACCAGGAACAGCACGATGCGGTGCGTGACGTGTTTGCCATTCCCGGTGCGGTCACGTTGCTACGTACTGACCTGTTTCAGGCGCTCGAAGGCTTCGACGAAGCGATCCTGGTGCAGGGTGAAGACCTTGATCTGTGCTGGCGAGCCCACGCGCTCGGCGCCCGTGTATTGGTGAACCCTGCGGCGACGGCTCGCCACCGCGAGGACCTGAGCACTCGTATTGTGGGTGCCGACCGAGATCGGTTCTCCCGCCGTCACCGTATTCGGTCGATGCTGTCGAACTACGGCCTTGCGCACACTCTGCGAGTTGTTCCCCAGGCACTTGTCGCGTCGATGGTGAACGCGGTACTGGCCCTGTTCCAAGGCCGAGTCTCGGTGATCTACGACATCTTTGCCGCGTGGGCATGGAACCTGCGCCGTCTGCCTCAGATCCGACGTCGGCGCAAGCAACTCGCCAAGGTTCGACAGATAAGTGATGCCGAGGTCCGGGCCTTGCAGGTTTCCGGCTTCGAGGGACTTCACGCTTGGCGACGCCGCAGAGCCGATCGGCGTGCCGATCCTGAGGCTGACCCTGATGATCCCGCTTCAGTTCAAGCCGCAGCGGATCGGCGGCGCTGGTTCCAAGCCTCGGTGTTCGTATGGAGCGGCGTCGCGCTCGTTCTGCTGTTTGGTAGCCGATCATTGATCGCTGGCAATCTTCCGGTCTTCAACGAATTCGTCAGCTTCCCCGATGGTCCAAGCCCGTTCCTCAGCGAATGGAGCACAACCTGGCGCAGCACCGGGGTTGGGGCCGAAGCGCCGTCTTCGCTGCTACACGCTGTCTTGGGTTTCGGCGGCATTGCGCTGTTCGGCCAGATGGGGCTACTGCGACTCCTTCTTACTGTTGGCATGCTGGGCATCGGCGCCGTCGGCGCCTATCGCATGTTGCAGCCATTCCGATCATTGCCCGCGCAGTCGGTTGCGCTGATCGTCTACGTGGCCGCTCCCTTGCCCTACAACGCCTTGCACGGCGGTAGCTGGTCTGGTCTGGTTGCCTATGGTGCCCTTCCCTGGATTGCGAAGCGACTGGCGATTGCGGCCGGCCTGTCGCCATTTGGCGACGATGAGACCCGCCTCGCCCGTCGCCTAGCTGACACGACCATCGTTGCATTGATCGTTGCCGCTGCGTCGCTCGTGGAACCCTTGATGGGCGCCAGCCTCGGTGTGCTCATGGTTGGCTGGGTCCTCGGTGGCCTGGCAACTCGCCGGGTAGTCGGGGTCGGACGTCTTATCTTGGCAACCGTTGTCGCTGGCGCCATTGCGTTCATTCTGCTGATGCCTGCCTCACTTGGACTCGTCTGGGGCGACGCTGATTGGTCGCTCGTGGGCGGCACCCGTACCACGACCGGCGGTGAACTCACGCTGGCTGAACTGTTCAGATTAGCGACCGGCCCGCACGGGGCTACCACTGTTGGTTGGGCCCTGCTTGTGCTGCCAGGTCTGTCACTCGTTCTGGCCTTTGGGTTACGTCTAGCGTGGGCTGCTCGTTGTTGGGTCGTGATCGTGGGTTCGGTTGGGCTTGCGTGGTGGGTTGAGCAAGGCGAACTCGACGTTGGCATCGCCGATCCGCATGTTGTTCTGGCCCCTGCTGCCATGAGCCTGGCGTTCGCCGCCGGCATGGCAACAATGGCGTTCCAGCGTGACCTGCGCAGGTACCGGTTTGGCTGGCGACAGCTAGTGCCGTTTGTTGCCATCGCGGCAATGATCGCGTCGGCCGGAGCTGGGCTCGGCGGTGCGCTCGATGGCCGCTGGCAAGTTGTCGACGATGGCTACGAAACAGTCTTCTCCTTCTTCGATGAGAAGGCCCCTGCACATGCGCGCACACTCTGGATAGGTGATGCAGACGTGCTGCCTGTCGAAGGCTGGCGTTACGACGACGAGCTCACATTTGCACTTACCCAGGCCCGCACACCCACCCTGTTGGACCATTCGCCGGGAAACGCGAGTGAGACAACAATGCAGGTTCGGGCGGTGTTCGAAGACACGCTTTCGGGCGCTTCGGGTCGTTTAGGACAACGTCTTGCGTTGTATGGCGTGCGTTATGTCGTGGTTGTCGAGGCGAACGCTCCTGCGCCGTTCTCTTCGATCGAACGCCTGGTTGATTCGGCGATCATCAACCGTTTGACCGAGCAACTCGACCTGGTTCGTGTCGAAGTTCGTCCGGGCGCGACGATCTACGAGAATCGCGCCTATGTCCCGACGGTGAGCACCTTTGCCCCCGGCGTACTGGCTTCGATAGCGAGCGGACAAGCTCCGTCAGATTTTGCGCTGGGCCTACCCGAGGTCACATCGTTGCGCTCGTATCGCGGCGCAGTCCAGCCAGGAGAGATCTTCGTTGCCACGCCGGTGACAACAAACTGGTCCTTGCGCATCGACGGACAACCCCAGGATCGGCTCAGCGTGTTCGGTTGGGCGCAAGTGTTCGTTGCAGAGCAGCCTGGCATCGCCACGCTCAAGCACAACAATGATCAAGCCATGTGGTTTGGTGCCATTGCGCAGCTGGCTGCGTGGCTCGTGTTGCTCACTCTGTTGGTCCTAGGTCGACGGCGGCGCGCATGAATCGTTGGCCCCCCTTGCTGTTGGTGCTAGCGATGGTCGCTGGCTTGGTCGCCCTTGATCAGCGCGCCGTAGACGATGAGTCATCTCTGCCAGAGCTTGTAGCGCAGGCTGGGGGACCGGTATCGGCTGCACTCGATGCCTCGGGCACGACGTGGTATTGCCCTGCTGGGTTCATTACCCCTGACGAGTCGAACGACCATGTCGTGATTTTGACGAACGCAACCGATGAACCAGCATCGGGCACACTGACGATCTATCCGTCGCTGCTCGATGTCGACGGCAACCCGCTGTCGTTTCCTCGGGCCATGCAACCCGTTGAGGTTCCAGCTGGGTCACAGCTGCAGATCTCGTTGGCGCCTCTGGTCGCCTCACTTGACCCGCAGCTGTCGACCAATACCGGTGCATTCGTCGCAGCACTTGTCGAATTCGAGGGCGCCGGAGTCGACGTTGAGCACGCCGTCGTCGCCACCCAGGGCAGCGATATCGGTCCATGTGCGACATCGGCAAGTACCAGCTGGTGGTTTGCGAGCGGAACGACCACAGCCGACGTCGGTTATCAGCTCTACTTACTAAACCCGTTTCCGGACGATGCAGTGGTCGATATCTCATTCGTCACCGATGCTGGCAGCCGAAGCCCTACCGCCTTCAAGGGCAAGCTGGTGCCAGCCCAGAGCCTGACCGTGCTCCAAGTTGCTCCCGAGGTCCCGGTAAATGCCCAGATGACAGCGCAGGTCACCGTGCTAACCGGACGGGTGATTGCCGAGCGAATCCAACTGTTCGAGAACCAGGCCGGCCCCGCAGGGCTGTCGTTGTCGCTGGGCAGCAATCGTCTCGCCGAGCAATGGTTCTTCCCGGCAGGCCGTTCGGTGCCAGGCGCTGGCGAGAGCTACCTCATATACAACCCCGGTGATCTGGCTGCTGAAATCGAGTTCGAGCTCAAACCCGACAGCGCCGACCGGGTGGGCGATGTCGCCCCTCTCGCGGTCCCTGTTGGACCGCGCGAACGGTGGATCGTGACGGTCAGCACCCATCCCTCCCATCCGGTTGATGCCTTGGCGTCCATCGATGCCAGCACCATGGTGGGGCTAGGTGAACCATTCTTCGCCTCGATCCGCAGCTTTAACGGCGTTCCAGTCGTGGCCGAACGGATCCTTACCCGACCGCTCGCCGCCGGCGGTGTTACCGCATCGCTAGGCAGCGATGTGGCGGCGACCGATCAGGCTCTGGCGGTGCCCACCCTGTTTGCTGTCGCCGACGTTGCCACGCTGGCTGTTCTGAACCCGGCGGGGGACACGATCGCTCGAATCCAGGTGTTTGTTGGTGGCCCCGACGGCGAAGAGCTTCGGGATGAAGCCGAGGTTGCGCCGCGGCGTCGCGCCGTCTTCGACCTTATGGGTTTGGTCGAGCCCGGCGATCAGTGGATTCGGGTGCGGTCATCGACCGGTACGATTGCCGAACTAACTATGGCGACCGATGGCCTGTTGCTTAGCTCAACAGCCATCCCTGTCCAGGGCACCACCAGCATCCCAGACCTCCTCGCCTTCGAATAATTCGGAACTATTGCAAGGCATGGCTAGGCGCCGCCGGTCATTGCTTGCGGTCGTCGCTTGAGTCACGCACCAGGCATCACTCAAGGTCTCGGAGACTCTGTTCACGCTCGTGTGGCTGGTCAGACGTGGCAGATGAGTTCGCCGTGAGGGCAGACGAACCAGCCGTCTTGCTCTTGAATCCAGGTGCGCCAGCCTGTAGCTATGGCCTCGAGCTCGGATGGTGTGGCTAGGCCCAGCTCGACCGCCTGTCCGGCCAGCGATGATGAGACGACGCGGTCGGCCCAGGTTGAACCCCACCAGGTGCGGCGTTCAGGGCTGGCGAAGAGCCAGGCATCGACGGTCGCTGTGACATCGCCGAGTTCGGCCTCTCGCGCCCATTTGACCAGGAAGCGGCCGGCGTCGGGTTCGGCGCCGTTGGCCTTTGCAACCTGGCGATAGACCGATAGCCAGGTGTCCATCTGAGGCGAGTGCGGTGCCCAGTGCATGCCTGCGTAGTCTGCGTCGCGGACCGCAATGATCCCACCGGGGCGTACGACCCGCTTCATCTCTCGCAACGCCGCCACAGGATCACTGACATGCTGCAGCACCTGGTGGGCGTGAGCAATGTCGTAACTGTCATCGGCGATATCAAGGGCATACAGATCCATGGCTTGGAACGTGGCACCGGAATCGCCAAACACTGACTGGGCCCGATCGATGACTTCAGCGCTGTAATCAATGCCGAGCACAGCGCCACCAGGGGCGACTCGAGCCGCAAACTCGGCGGTGATGGACCCTGGGCCGCAACCGACGTCCAGAAGGTCAAGACCAGGAGCGAGATGATCCGACAGATAAGCAGCCGAGTTGGCGATGGTGCGAGTGGCGTGCGCACTGACCACGCTCTCGTGGTGGCCATGGGTGTAACGATCTTCGGTCATAAAGCCCACGCTAGTAGCGCTGCCTGGCGGAGCCGACTGCTAGGTCTACCGGTGCCGCTTTGATATGTGGATCTGACGGCTCGCGGACCTGGAGCGTACGTGGGCACCGGGTGTTGGGTGGGGCGCGCAACGCACTGGGCTGAGCTTCGCGAGCCGCAGCGCCGATTTCAGGAGTATCACCGGGGTAGCAGGGCCTCGAGCACCTTGGAGAGCGTCGGACCGTTGTGTTGCGCTATTTCGAGTTCGCCTGGGCGATCAGCTCGCGTAAGGCAATCCGATGGTCGGGCCCCAGTGGGCCAACAAAGGCTGCCTGGGTTTCGCCGGTCACATCGACGATGACTGTGGTCGGTACCGAGTCAATCTTGTAACGGCTGTGCAACGTAGGATCAGCGGTTACCTCGACGTTTTGAGCGGCAACGGTTGCGGACTCGTAGCCAGATAACTCAGCCCAAACTGCGTCACACGAGCTGCAGGTTTCTGACGTGAACACGGCGATCAGTAGTGGTGCGGTCGGGGCAAGGAACTCGCTTCGATCCAGGCTTGCGGGGGGTGCTCCATGTGTGCTCGTCGGCGCCGGACGAACCCGCTGTTGCTGCCACCACGCGGACATCCCCGCCAAGGCTGCAACAGCAACCATGACGAGGAGGGTGGTAGCCATTCGGTGTACAGGTAGGCGCTGTTATGCGCTTGGTGGGGTGATCCCACGAGGAAACGACTCGCCCTGAGGCTCGGTCAACTGTGCCGCGTTTATTGGTACGGCGTCTTGAGAGCCGGTGTTCTGAGCCACACCGAGCAAGCGACTGACTTCGTCTCCAGCAATCGTCTCTCGCTCGAGCAGCGCTCGGGCGACAAGATCGAGACCATAACGATTTGTCGTAAGCACGTCGTAGCAGCGCTGTTCGGCGTCACGCAGGATCTGCGATACCTCGGCGTCGATGACGTGGGCCATCTGATCGCTGTATTCCTTGGTCGACACCATCTGGTCGCCCATAAAGACCTCGCCTTGGGAGCTCCAGGCCATAGGGCCGACCTTGTCGGACATGCCCCATTCTCGGACCATCTTGCGAGCTAGGTCGGTGTTGCGGACGAGGTCATCGTTGGCGCCGGTTGAGACCTGACCAAAGACGAGTTGTTCGGCGACGCGACCGCCCATACGCACAACGAGTGAATCCTCGATGTAGTCCTGGCGATAGATGTGACGTTCCGCTTCGG
>Ga0307994_1002369_pt1 | contig 10621 bp, 8 predicted proteins | sample EllFjometagen261_FD_203171 | JGI IMG/M metagenome (GOLD analysis project Ga0307994, IMG submission 203171) | Marine microbial communities from Ellis Fjord, Antarctic Ocean - #261 | ecosystem: Environmental > Aquatic > Marine > Unclassified | place: Southern Ocean | collected 2014-11-02
TTTTTTCGATTTAATCTATTACGTTATGTTTAATTTAATGTTTTATTTATTTGTTTTTTTATATTATTTTTATTTATTTTACTATTATTTAACTATCTTTTTTGTATAGTTTTTATTATTTTTTTCTTATTTTCTTTTAATAGGTTAATGTTTTCATTTTAATTTATTTTTTTATTTATTAATTTTCCTATTATTTTTTTATTTTACTTTGTTTGTAATATTCTTTTTTTGAAATTATATTATTTATCATAATTTTATTCTATATTGTTTTATAAATTTAGGTTTAATTTATGATTTGAAAGAGTTTTCTGTTTATAATTATATTTAATTACGAATTTATCTTATTTAATTATTAGTTTTTTAATAATATTTTATTTATTTTCACTTTTTATTTTATTTTGTTATTAGTATTATATTTAATTTGTTTTTTCTTTATTTTTTAATAATCATTTAAGTGTTTTATTTTTTATTTTATAATTTTTTTAATTATTTTTTATTTAGTATATAATTTTCTTTTTATCTTTTCTTATCTTTTTTTATTTTCATTATTATTTATTAATTAATATAATTTTACATATGTTTTATAAAAACTTTATTATTTGTTCTTTTAAATTTAATTACTATTATATAAATAATTTTTGTTATATTTTTGTAGGTATATAGTTTGTGGTTTAATTGGCCAATAGGGTTAATATAGTTATGTTAAATTTTTATTTTTAAATAATATTATTGAAATAAATCTTCTTACAGATGATAAGTCCCTTAAAGTTTTCATAATTTATTTAACATTGGGCTAGGTTGTTTCTATAATTTATTTTTATTTTTTATTTATTTTATATTACTTAAGGGCTAATGATATAATTTATTTTTTAATATTTTTATAATCTCGTTGTTGTATAATTTATACATTATTTTATTATCTTTTTTTATTTGTTTAGTTTGTTATTCTAATTATTTTTTTCTTTATATGAGTTTAGAACGCTTTATGGCAGTTCGGTTTCTATCTTAATTTTATAGTATTATATTAGTACGAAAGGAATATATTATATTTTTTAATTTTATTATATTTTAATATTTATTTTCTTTTTTTTTTTAATTTTAAGATTATTTGTTTTTTTATTTCTAATTCTTATAATTTACCAGTTTAAGCGGTGTATATTTTTGATATTATTTTTTTTTTATTTTCAATTTAATTTTATTTTTTTTTATTTGTTTATGTTTTTTAACAATTTTTTTTAATATTACTTATTTATATTTTTTTTATTTACATAGTTTTTAAAAATATATATGTTTATAAATTTTTTTTAAATTTTTTGTTATTTTTTTTGTTAAATTTTTTTAATATTTTTATTTTTCCTTTTATTTTCTTCTAAAGTATCTTGTTTTATATTTATTGTCCTGTGCAAATTTTATTTAATAAGTAGTATTATGGATCTTAATTATTCAATATTTTAAGAATTAAGTTTTTTTTTTAAATTTTTTTTATTATTTTTCGTTGATTGTATTCTGTTAATCATATTGATATTGCTTCATTGTATTTTTTTTTCTCTATTATTATTGGATTTTGTGCATTTTTCTATTCCTTTATAATGCGTCTATCTTTAATGTGGCCATTTTCTTTTATATCTTCTGGTACTATTTATTTGTATTTTGTTACCTTGCATGCCATTTACATGATCTTTTTTTTCATTATGCCATTTTCTATTGGTGGTTTGTCTAACTATTTAATACCTTTATGTTTTCATTTACCGGATATGTGTTTACCACGTATTAATAACTTATCTTTTTGGTTGTTATTTTTTTCTTTTATCCTTTCACTTTTTTCATCTTTTTTGTTTTACGGTCCTTCTTCTGGTTGGACTTTATACCCCCCTTACTCTTCTTTTCCAGCTTCTCCTTCTTCTTCTACTGATTTTGTTATCTTTTCTTTGCATTTAGCAGGTGCTAGTTCTATTTTATCTTCTATTAATTTTATTATCACTATCTTATTCTTGCCTATTTCTAATTTTTTTTCTTTTTTTCAATTTCCTTTGTTCATAGTTGCTCAATTAACTGTAGCATTTTTATTACTAATCTCTTTGCCCGTCTTAGCCGCTGCTATTACTATGTTGCTATTTGATCGTAATTTCTCAACTTCCTTTTTTTCTAATTTCTTTGGTGGTGACGCTTTACTTTATCAACATTTATTTTGGTTTTTTGGACATCCTGAGGTCTACGTTTTAATTTTACCTGCTTTCGCTATTATATCCCATTCTTTATCTTTTTTAATTAATCGTTCCATTCCTTTTTCTTATATTGGTTTAAATTTAGCTATTATAGCTATTGGTATTTTAGGTTGTATTGTTTGGGCTCATCATATGTTTACATCTGGTATGGATTACGATACTAGATTTTATTTTGCTGCTGCTACTTTAATTATTGCTATTCCTACTGGTATTAAAATATTTTCTTGGTTATTTACTATCTTATCTGATACTTTTTTTTACATTCCTTTATTAATATGGATTTTGGGTTTTATTTTCTTATTTACTTTTGGTGGTTTATCTGGTATTGTTTTATCTAATTGTCATTTAAATTTGTTTTTTCATGATTCTTACTATGTTGTAGCTCATTTCCATTATGTTTTATCACTTGGTGCAGTCATAGGTATTTTTTTATCTATTTTATTTTTATTTCCTTTTTTTTATGGTTTATATATAAATTATTATAATCAAGCTTTAATTTTTGTTTTATTTTTCTTTTCTTCTAATTTATTATTTTTTCCTTTTCATTTTTTAGGTTTATGGGGTTTACCTCGTCATTATTTATTATTTGATTTAAATTTTTACTTATTTTCATCTATTTCATTATTTTCTATTATATTAATCCTATTTTCAGTTGTTTATTTATTATTTAGTTTTACTTTCAATAATTGCTATTATTACTTTTCTTATCATCATGATCTTTTTTTTAAATTACTTTTTTATAAACATAATTCTTCATTAATTTTCTTTGGTTTAGTTTTATACTATTAATTTTATGTTATTTACTCATTTAAGTTTATCTTTTCTTCCTTTATTTATATCTTTTTTATTTTCTTTTTTCTTTATTTTTATTACTTTTTTTTTTTTTTTTCATAATACTAGTTTATATTTTTATTTCTTCATAGGTTTTTTTTTTTTTTGTTTGTATTTTTTTTTCCAATATTCTTTAAATTTAAAAGATTTTTCTTTCTTCCAATTATTTTTTAATTGTCAATTCTTTATTTTTTTTATAGTTTCTGAAGTTTTTTTTTTTATTGGTGTTTTTTGGGCCTTATTTTGGATTATTTATTCTTACGATTCTGCCTTTATATTGTCTATAACTTTTATTTCTCCTTTTGGTTTGGCATTATTTAATACTCTTTTATTATTACTAAGTTCTTCATATGCTGTTTTATTTCATATTCAACATTTGAACTTTTTTTCTAATTTATCATTAATTTGATGTTTTTTTTTTGGTTTAATTTTTTTAGTTAATCAATATATTGAGTTTTTCTTATGTAATTTTTCCATTTCTTCATTTTCTTTTTGCTCTGTTTTTTTTTTTGGAACTGGTTTTCATGGTTTTCATGTTTTTGTTGGTTTGTTGTTGATTTTTTTAAATATTATCTATATTTATATTTACAATCAATCTACTATTTTTTTTTTGAATTGTTCCTTATTATATTGGCATTTTGTTGATATAATTTGGTTATTTTTGTTTATCTTTGTTTATATTGTTATATTTTTATTATATGTTTATTAAGTCTATAGTCTTATTTTTTATATTTTTTTATATTTTTTTATATTTCTTCAATTTTTTTAATATTACTTTTTTTTCTTATTTTTCTTTCCATTCAGGTTTCTCAAGTAATTTATTCTTTTCTTTTTCTATTTTTTTTTTTTTTTTCATTTTGTTTTTAGCTTTTGTATTCTTAGAAATAGAAATTAATTTTGTTTGATTTATTTTTTTTGATTTTTTTCATTTTAACACAATTTTTATTCTACTATTTCTGTTTATATTTATATATATTCTTCTTACTCTTCTTTATTTTTTTGATTTATTATTTTTTTTTTAAAATTATTAATTATTTCTCCGTTTTATCCGTTTCTTATTTTTCCCATTGTTTTATTTTATTATTTTGTTTATTTATTACTATTTTTGTCTTATTGATTACTTTTTTTGTTTTTTTTGCCCATTCTTATAATTCAGTTTTTTTTTCTAATTTTTTATTAGAATATTTTTGAACTGTTTTGCCTTTGTTTATAGTTATTTTTCTGTTTATACCTTTATTATATTTTTCTTATTTTAGTAGTTTTAACTACGAGAGTTATTTCTTAGTAGCTAATCAATGATTTTGAGATACTAATAATTTAGTTTCCTTATCTGATTCTTTCCCCGCTTTTTCTCATAATGTTTTAAATTCTTTGCTTTTAAATAATTATTTTTTCTTTAATTTTTTTTTAACTTCAAATGATGTTCTTCATGCTTTTTCTTTACCATCTTTATTTATTATGGTTGATTTAGTTCCAGGTGTTTTACATAGTTTGAATATATTTTTTCCTTTTATAGGTGTTTATATTGTTTATTGTGCTCAAATTTGTGGCGCCCATCATTCTGCTATGCCTCTTTACTTTATTATTAATTAATTATCATATTTATTTTATTATTTATTATATTTTTCTTTTTTGATTTTATTTATATTTTTCTTTTTATTTTATTTTTATATTTTTATCTGTTTTTATTTTTCTTTTTCAAATTTACTTTTTTTATATTTCTTCTCATATTAATTTATGTTAGTGGTATATGTTTATTTTTGTTTTTTTATATCTCTTTATTGTAGATTATTTTTAATTAATGTTCTTCATGATTTTTATTTCAAGTATATTTTATATATTTTTATTTTTGATAATTTTGTTTGTCTATATTGTTTTTATTTGTTTTTACTTTTATATTTTCATATATTAGTCTTTTTTTAATTAATGCGTTTATTTTTTCTTTACTTTTTTATGCTTATTGTTTCTTTTTTTCTTATTCAGTTTGAATTGTCACACCTTTCTTGCTTCATTATATTTTTTATTCTCTTTTTTATATATTATACTATTAAAGGATAGATTTTCTTTTAAAATTTATATATTTTTTTTTCAATATTTATTGTTTTCTGTTTTTTTTTTTTTTTTGTATTTTTATTATAATTTTTTTTATATTATCTTTATACTTTTCATTTTATTTTTTTTTTTTTGTATATTCTATCTAAATTATTTTGTTTTTTTTTTATTTTATGAGTTATTAATTTTTCCTTTATTTTTATGATGCTTATTTTCTTCATTTTATTTCAATTTTAATTTTTATTTGTTTCGTTCTTTTATTTTATTAATTTATATTAGTTATTTTTTTACTTTTTTTTTCTTATTGTTTTTTTTTTTATTTTTTTTTTCCAATTTATTTTTTTTATTTAATTTTGTTTTTTTTATTTTATTTTGTATTAGTTTCATATTTAAAGCCCCCTTATTTCCTTTTTTTAATTGGCTTATTTTTCTTCATGTTTATGCTACTACTTTTATATCAATTTTTTTGGCTTCTTTTTACTTAAAATTATCTGCCTTATTCTTTCTTTTTTTTTTTTATTTACTAAATAATTTTTTTCTATTTTTTCTTTGCTTTTTTACTATTTTTTTAATTTTTTTTTTCTTTTTTTTTGAATTTAATTTTAAACGTTTAATCGCTTTTGGTAGTATTTTTCATTGTACTCTGTCTTTTTTTTTCTTATTCTTTATATATTTATTTTTTCATATGAATTTTTATTTGTTTTTATTTTTTTTTCTTCATTTTATTCATGCCTATTGTTCAGGTATTCTTTTTTATTTGTTTGGTCTAATTTATGACATTTTCTTCATAAAATCTATATTTTGAAATTTTTATTTCGTTAATATCAATTTTATTTATATAATGGTTATTTTTTTTATTATAGTAATTTATTTTTCTTTTCCTTTATTTTTTTCCTTTTTTATTGAGATCTTTATTCTTTTTAACTTAAATTCTTTTTTTTTTATTTTATTATTTCTTTTATTTTGCTTAATTAATTTTATTTTTTTATTTTTATTTCTAAAATTTATTTACTTTTTTAATTCTTTTTTTAATTTTTTAATTTATTCTATCTCAGGTTCTATATTATGGGTTATATATTTTATATTTTTTAATATATCTTTATTTTGTTTCATATTTTTTATCTATTTTATTTAATTTTTTTTTTCTTATTTCGTTTATTCTTTTTGTTTTATTTTTAATTATTTGTATTCCTTTTTTAATTTTTTTTGAAAGACGTTTTTTAGGTGTTTTTCAACTACGTTATGGTTTATTTATCTATTTATTCAATGCATTTTTTATTTTTTTTGCTGATTTTTTTAAAATTTTGTCAAAATTTAATGTTTTTGTTTTCTCCTTAAATTTTTTTTTTTTTTTAATGTCTTGTGTTTTTTTTGTTATTTTAGCTATTCTTATTATTGTTTCATTTCCCTTAATTTTTGTTAAATTATTGACTTTCTTTTTTTTTCCTTTTTTTTTTCTTTGCTTATTTTCTTTTATACCTTTTTTCTTTTCAATTTTAATTTATTTTTCTAATTCTATTTATTCATTTTTGGGTAATATACGTGTTGTATTATTACTAATTAGTTTTGAATTAGTTTTTAATTTTTGTTTTATATTATTCATTATTTTATTTTATAATATTTTTTTTGTTTTTTTTGGTTACATTTTATTTTTCTTGATTCCTTTTTTTTTTATATTTTTTATTTGTTTGTTATCTGATTCTTCAAGAATACCCTTTGATATTATTGAGGGTGAGAGTGAATTAGTTTCCGGTTTTTCTACAGAAATTTCTCTTTTTTCTTTTCTTTTTATTTTTTTTGGTGAATATATTATTTTATTTTATTTTATTATATTATTTTCTTTTTTAGTTAATATTTATATTTTTTTTATTGTATTTTTATTTATCTTTTCTCGTGCTCTTTTGGTTAGATATTTTTTTAATTATATGTTGGTTTTATTTTGATACATTTATTTGTATTTTTTATCTTTTTTATTTTTTTTATTTTTTTTTATATTTTTTTAATTATTTATGTTGATTTTTTTTTATTTTTTATTTATTTATTTCTACCTTTCTTTTTCTTTTTATAATTTTATAATTTTCATTATTTTTTTTGAATTTTGTTCACTTATGGTTGTTTTATGTTTTTTATCTCATTTTTTTTATTTATTTTTGTATTTACTTTATTTTGATTTTTTATTCATTATGTTTTTAATATTTTTATTATTTGATTTTTATTATTTTTCTTATTTCTTCATCTTTTGTTTATTTAATGTTATATTTTTTTATTTTATACTACTTCCTTTTTATATTTATAACTACTCATTCTATATTTTTTTCTTTAGCTTGCTTCATAAATATTTTGTTCTTTTTATCTTTTTTTTATTTTTTAATATTAATTTTTTAATTTTCTTTTTATTTTTGTTTTTATTATTTTTTTTTGTTTTTAGTTTTTCTAATAATTTTATTTTGTTCTTTTCCTATTTAATTTATTTTTTTTTTTTTCTCTATGTTTTTTATTTTGTTTTTTATTATTTTTACTTTTTTTGGCTTATTCTTTATTTGTTTAATATTTATATATTTATTTATTTTTATAATTTTTTTACTATTTTTTCTTTTATTAGCATACCTGTGGTGTCTTTATTCTTTTTTTTGTTCATTTTCTTTTTATTGTTTTTTTCCTTTACTAATATCTTTATTTCTTGTTTTTTTTCTTTTATTTATTTATTGTTTTCTTTGAACATAATTAAATTATTTTTTTTTTAATCTCTTATGCTAATTTTTTTTCTTATTGTTTTCTTAATTTTTTTTTTTTTTTTTTATAATTTTTTTTTCTTAATATTGTACATTGAGGTATCTATTTTTATATTATTTTGTTATTGTTGTTATTTTTTAATAACCTTTTTATTTTATTTTATATTTTTAATATCAATTTTGTCTTTATTATTTTTTATTATTTTTATAATTTTATAATATTTTTAGTTCTATGCCAATTAATCTAAATTACCTTTATAATTTTGGTATTATTTTATTAGTTTTATTTTTATGTTTATTAATATCTGGTTTCTTATGTACTTTATTTTATAATAACTTACTTTCAGTTTCCTTTCTAAATATAATTTTAAATTCTATAAATACCTTTTTTTTCTTTTTTATTCGAGTCTTTCATAATACTTTTGCTAATTTATTTTTTGCTTTATTATTTTTGCATATATTTAAATCTTTTTTTTTTTCATCTTCTCAAGTTTTATATACTTTTATTTTAGGTGTTGTTATATTTTTTATATCTTGTGCTATCGCTTTTTTTGGTTATTGTTTGCCTATGGGTCAAATGTCCTTTTGAGCCGCTATTGTTATTTTCTCTTTGCTTTCTATTTTACCTTTTGGTTTCTTAATTATAACTTATTTGTTTGGTAGTTTTTCTATTTCTGCTCGTACATTAACTTTGTTATTTTTTTTGCATTTTTTATTTCCTTTTATCTTGTTTTTATTAATTTTTTTGCACTTATACAATTTACATAGTAGTTTATCTTCCTCTTCAGCTTTTAATGATTTTTTTGATTTAATTAATTTTTTTCCTTATTTTTTTTTTATTGATTTGTTTATTATTTTTATTTTTTTTTTTTTTTTATTAATCATTATATTTTTCTTTTCTTATTTTTTTTTTGAAGCTGCTAATTTTAATGCTTTTAATTCTTTAATTACACCTTTACATATTTATCCTGATTGGTTTTTATTGTTTCCTTATGCTTGTTTGCGTTCAGTTGATTCTAAGCTGTTTGGTGTGTTTTTGTTGCTATTCATTTTATTTTCATTATTTCTTTTACCTTTTTTTTCTTATTTTTTTAATATTAATTCTTTATTTTTTTTATTTAATATTATAATTATATTTTTATTTGTTTTAATTTCCTTTATAGGTTCATTACCATCTGTTTTTCCATTTTCCGTATTTATTATTTTCATACAATTTTTTATTTATTTAATATTTTTCTTATACTTATTATTTAATATTTTGTTTATTTATTTATAATTATGTTTTACTTATTTTTATTTTTTTTTTTTATAGTATTTTTTTTCTTTTTTTATAATAATTTTAATTTATTTCAATTTTGCCTGTTTTTCATTTTTTTTTTTGTTATCTTTAATTTCAATTCTATATTCTTTATATTTTACTATATCAAATTGTTTTTTTTTTTATTTTATTTTGATTTATTTTTTTCTTTCTTAAATTTTAATTTTATATTTTTTAAAGTAGTTGTTTTAATTAGTTATTTTATTATATTTTATACATTTTTATATTTCTTTTCTTTTTATTATTTTTATTACTTTTTGTTTATATTCTTCATTTTTTTCATATCAATTTTGTTTTATTTAATTTCTTTTAATTTCTTTTTTTTTTTTTTATTTTGGGAGTTTATGGGTTTTTGTTCTTTTTTTTTAATATCTTCTTTTTATTTTAGATTTAAGTCACGTTTTAGTGGCTTCATAGCTTTATTTTGAAATTTATTCGGTGACTTATTTTTACTTATATTCTTTATTTTATATTTTGTTTTTTTTTTGTCATTTTCATTTATTTTTTTTTATTTTTTTTTATTTTTTATTTTATTTCTATTTTTTCCAATATTCTGTAAATCTGCTATTTTTCCTTTTCACACTTGATTATTTTTAGCTATGGAGGGTCCCACTCCTGTTTCAGCTTTTTTGCATGCGGCCTCCATGATAACAGCTGGAATTTACTTATTTTTTGTTTTTCCTATTTATTTTTTCAAATATTTTTTTTTCTTCTTTTCTCTATTTACCACTTTATTTTTTTCTTTCTGTGCCTTGTTTTTTTTTGATTTTAAAAAAATTGTTGCATCATCCACTGGTAGTCAAATAGGTTATATTTTTTTTTTCATTTCTTGTGGTTTTATTTTTAATTCATTTATTTTACTTTACATTCATGGTATATTCAAGTTTATTTTATTTTTTTTAGTTGGTATAATTATAACTTTTTATTTTAATTTTCAAGATATTCGTGTTATTAAAAATAGTTTTTTGTTTAATTTTTTTTTTATTTTCACTTTATTTACCCTACTAGGTTTCTTTTTCTTTTGGGCTGGCTTTTTTAAAGAATTTTTTTTATTTTCCTTTTTAAGCTATAACGTTTTATTTTTTTATTTTTTCATATTCTTGTTTTTTTTTTCTTTTCTATATTCTTTTAAAATATTATTTTTTTTAAATTTCACAGCTATTCTTTACATTAATATTTATTACTTTGTTTTTTTTCTTTTTATTGTTTTATTTTTTTTTTTTTGCTTATTTTTTTGTTTTAACTTGTTTTTTTCTCTTTATTTTCCTAGTTTTTTTTTTGTTTACTTTTTTGTTATTATTTTTTTTTTTTTTTTTTATTATTTCATTATAGTATATTTTTTCGATTTAATCTATTACGTTATGTTTAATTTAATGTTTTATTTATTTGTTTTTTTATATTATTTTTATTTATTTTACTATTATTTAACTATCTTTTTTGTATAGTTTTTATTATTTTTTTCT
>Ga0307994_1002374_pt1 | contig 10615 bp, 9 predicted proteins | sample EllFjometagen261_FD_203171 | JGI IMG/M metagenome (GOLD analysis project Ga0307994, IMG submission 203171) | Marine microbial communities from Ellis Fjord, Antarctic Ocean - #261 | ecosystem: Environmental > Aquatic > Marine > Unclassified | place: Southern Ocean | collected 2014-11-02
TGAAGCTTAAGAAAGAGTTATACGATATCATAGCTAACCACAGTGGTCAGAAATATGCTAAAGTAGCAAAAGACAGTGAGCGTGACTATTGGATGACTGCTCAGGAAGCTAAAGAGTATGGTATGCTTGACGAAGTATTAGAAAGAAAAAGTAAATAATTTTGGCAAAAGATGTTCAGCTTTCTTGTTCTTTTTGTGGTAGAAGCAAAGGGGATGTCGGATTACTTATTTCAGGTATAGATGCTCATATTTGTGAGGATTGTATACAGCAAGGTACTGAAATAATTGTATCTGAGGGAACTAGTAAAAAGAAAAAAAACGTAAAAGATATTGATCTTAAAAAGCCTAAAGAAATAAAGGCTCTACTAGATGAGTATGTGATAGGCCAAGATAATGCTAAAAAGACCTTAAGCGTAGCAGTATATAATCACTACAAGAGACTAAATTATGACCGAGGAGATGATGGAGTAGAATTAGAAAAGTCGAATGTATTGCTCATAGGAGAGACAGGTACTGGCAAAACTTTGCTAGCCAAAACACTCGCACGTTCTTTAGCTGTTCCGTTTTGTATAGCAGATGCCACTGTACTTACAGAGGCGGGTTATGTGGGAGAGGATGTAGAGAGTATAATCTCTAGATTATATCAAGCAGCGGATTATGATAAAGAGGCTACTGAAAAAGGTATAATCTACATAGACGAAATAGATAAAATAGCTCGCAAGTCAGATAATCCAAGTATTACAAGAGACGTAAGTGGCGAAGGTGTACAGCAAGGACTTCTTAAGATACTAGAAGGCACCGTGGCTAATGTAGCTCCGCAAGGGGGTAGAAAGCACCCAGACCAGAAGATGGTACAGATAGATACATCGAACATCTTATTTATATGTGGAGGGGCTTTTGATGGTATAGATAAAATTATATCTCGCAGAATGCAAGCGAATTCTTTAGGATTCAAAGCTGGAGATAATAAAGAAATTACTACAGAGGAATATCTAGAATATGCTATCCCTTCAGACGTAAAACAATTCGGTTTGATACCCGAGATTATAGGTCGTATACCTATTCTAACGGCCTTAAAACCATTAGATGCAGATACACTGAAAGCTATACTTCTAAAGCCAAAGAATGCATTGATACGCCAATACATCCAACTCTTTGAGATGGAAGGTATAAAACTAACTATTTCTGACAGTGTAATAGACTATATAGTAGAGAAGGCAATTGAGTTTAAGCTGGGAGCACGTGGACTGCGGTCTGTATGTGAGGCTATTCTTAGCGATTATATGTACGAAGCCCCTTCTGACGACACTACTAAAGAAGTGAATATAGGGTTAGATGAAGCTGAAAAAGTAATAGAGCGACTACGCCTAAAAGCTGCATAGTTTATAATTATTTTCTATTCTTGGTTTTTTTTAACTTGATTTGAAGAAACGTTGTGTCACGAATATTCAAAAAAAACGATCCTAAAGTAATAAAAGCTTGGACCTTCTACGATTGGGCCAATTCGGTTTATAATCTAATTATTTCTACGGCGATATTTCCGATCTTTTATGAGGGAGTCACGAGTATCAAAGATAAAGATGGTAATATGATTTCGGATACTGTATCGTTTTTTGGAAGAGATTTTGTCAATACTGAATTATACACGTACGTATATTCAGCATCCTTTTTAGTGGTAGTACTATTGGTTCCTATTCTTTCAGGCATAGCGGACTATTCTGGTACTAAAAAGTTATTTATGAAAATATTTTGCTACATTGGTGCAGCAGGATGTGCTTCACTTTACTTTTTTGATATAGATAATTTCGAGCTTAGTATGCTGTCTATTTTTATGGCAAGCATTGGTTTTTGGGGTAGTATTGTTTTCTACAATTCTTTTTTGCTTGAAATAGCTGATAAAGATCAACATGATAAAATAAGTGCAAAGGGTTTTTCTCTTGGATATATCGGTAGTGTTTTATTATTAGTAAGTATTTTAGCTTTGAGCCCAAAATTTCTGAACATCATCGAAATAAAAGATGGTTTTCTTATGGTGGCAATTTGGTGGGTCGGTTTTGCTCAATACACTTATTATTATTTACCTGATAAAAGCTATTACCCTAAGCGAGAAAAACAACACAATATTATATGGTACGGATATAGAGAAATTCGTAAGGTATGGAAGGAGCTGAAAGAACATGCTCGTGTAAAGTGGTTCTTGGCTAGTTATTTCACGTATAATATGGGTGTTCAGACGGTAATGCTGGTAGCTGTGCTATTTGCAAGTAAAGAAATAAAGTGGGTAGCAGATGGAGAGTGGTGGCAAACCAAACAAACTGGGCTTATTGTGAGTATAATACTAATACAACTAATAGCAGTAGGCGGTGCATATGTAATGTCTAAGTGGTCTAAAAAGTATGGTAATCTCAAGACGTTAATGGTGGCAGCTGTGATTTGGATTATATGCACCATTATAGCATATTTGATTACGCTTCCTCAAGAGTTTTATCTTACAGCGGTATTGGTAGGTTTCGTAATGGGCGGTACACAATCATTGAGTAGGTCTACCTACAGTAAGATGCTACCACATACAGAAGATAGTGCCTCTTACTTCAGTTTCTTTGACGTTATGGAAAAAGTAGGATTAATTTTTGGTCCTTTGATGTTTGGAGTATTGGAAGGAGTCTTTGGTAACATGAGAATGTCTATACTTATGCTTATGGTATTCTTTATCTTTGGTTTCTTACTACTGATAAAAACAAGAAGTGTAGAAAAAAAATCTGATGTGCAAATAGCCTAAATGCTGAAGAAGTATCTCTCGGACATAGCGTTCATGCAGGTACTTAACTTGCTCATAAAACCGATATGGATTCTGCTTATAGATGCCGCAGTGCAGGAGGCACTGCCACAGGAAGTCTATGGTAATTACTTCGCACTTTTCAACTTTAGCTTACTCTTTTTTATAGTGCTAGACTTAGGTCTCAATAGTTTTAATATCACTGAGGTAGCACAAGACAATAGTAAAATAGGGGTACTTACAGGCAGTATTATTGGCCTTAAAATTATTTTGGCGGTAGCCTACGTGCTCATTGTACTAGGTGTGGGAGCTGTCCTAGGCTATACTAGTCAGGAGTTTGGCCTATTGCTAATACTCGGAGCAATTCAGATACTCACGTCACTCACTCAGTTTTTTAGGAGTATTGTGTCTAGTTTACAGCGATTTAGAGTAGATGGGATATTTATGGTGCTCGATAGAATTCTTGTTATCCTATTTGTAGCCATCTTATTGTGGTCCGAAATTCCAAAATTTGAACTTACTATACATCGATTTGCCTATGCACAAGTATTGAGCTTATCGTTGGTTCTGGTGAGCTTACTATTTTTTTTAAGAGGGTACTTGTCTCAAGTACGTATTTCCTTTAGCCTAGCTAGTATTCTACCTATTCTCAAAAAGTCTTGGCCTTTTGCCATGCTCGTATCACTCATGGGATTATACACGTATATAGATGGAGTTATGATCAAATATTTGGTGGGGGATACAGAGGCAGGAGTCTATGCTTTAGGGTATCGATTTTACTTTGCCTTGCTCATGTTTGCTCAGGTTTTTAGTGGTGTTCTACTTCCCTTATTTACCAAAAACATAGCAGATTCTGCACTCATCAGAAGCATCAGTGGATATACAGTACGTTTGCTCTTATTTGGAGGATTAGTAGCCTCGTTTATTACCACGGTATATTCCCTAGATATTCTTACTATCATTAATCCAGGAAAGGCCAATAGCGACTCTGCAGAAGTGCTAGTTCTCTTGATTTTCGGTTTTGTAGGAGCTACACTTACACTAGTCTATGGTGCATTACTCACGGCAGGTAAGGAGTTGAAATGGCTCAATAGATTCGCTGCTATTACGTTGTTACTTAACTTGATTCTGAATCTAGTTCTGATACCAAGATACTATGCACAAGGGGCGGCCATGGCTACTATGACAAGTCAGATTTTCTTTGGTCTAATCTGCTTCCTTGTGAGTGTCCGAAAATACAATTTACACTTAAATTTTACTTCTCTTCTACGTCCATTTTTAGGTGTAGGATTATTAGCCCTAATAATTTTTTGGGGTAAACAATATGCTCAAAATATGAGCGTTCATTTTGTGATGATTGCCATTACAGTTTTGCTCGCTGCCTATTTATTTAAACTATATAAGTTAAAAGACTTAAAGTCTGTGCTTAAGAAATGATGTAATCATTTACATTTGCTCACTTTATCAAAATTTACCGAATGAACCAAAACAAAGAGTTTGACTTTAATTTTATCGATATTGTTTCACTAGTCTGGGGGTATCGTAAGCCATTGCTTATCATTACGCTCAGTGCAGCAATACTTTCTGCTATTTTTTCATCTCCATTTTTTATCACACCAAAGTACCAATCGGAAGTGGTTTTTTATCCTACTACTATCAATTCCATTGGTAATGCCATGTTTACTGATTTAACTCAGCGTCAGGCAGACCCATTGGCTTTTGGTGAAGAAGAGGAGGCTGAGAATGCACTGCAATTACTCAATTCGTCTGCTTTGCAAGAACGAATAGTAAAGAACTTTGATCTGCTAAATCATTATGAAATAGACAAAGAAGGCGGAAGCCCTCAGACAGATTTGAGTCGCACCATACAGAATAACATCAAGTTCAATAGAACGCGGCACTTAGCTGTTTCTATCACTGTGCTAGATGAAAGTCCTGAAAAAGCTGCGGAAATAGCCAATGGTATTGGTGCTCTTTATGATAGTGTAAAAACGGAGATACAACGTCAGGTTTCGCTGCAGGCTCTCACTATTATAGAGGATGAGTATAAAGGGAAACAAGTAGAAGTGATGGACTTGCGTACTGGGCTAAAGCAGCTAGGCGAGAAAGGAATAACCAACTATGAGGAACAATCTAGAGCCATAGCCGAAGAGCTTTATAAGGTAAACGCTAACTCGTCTACGGGTAGAAGATTACAAGAAGTTCAAGATAAGCTGGCTAAATATGCGGGTGATTATACTTACCTCCGAGAGACCCTTATTCTAGAATTAGAAAGCCTCAGTAAACTGAAAAAAAGATACGAAAAAGCAAAAGTAGATGTGGAGAAAACATTGCCACAGAAATTTGTGCTTACAAGTGCATTTGCGGCAGAGAAAAAGACCTATCCAGTACGCTCACTTATTGTACTTCTAGTTACTGCTTCAGTGGTCTTCTTTAGTATAGTAACTCTCTTGATTCTGAATCAACTGAATATGCTTAAGAAAAAGTGAATCGTACCATAAGCATACGAGGATTTTACGGCATAGTAGCTGCATTTTTTCTGTATTGCTTAGCATGTGTGTATTTTCAGGTTTATGCTGCTCTGGCAGCTCCTGCAGCCCTAGTGCTAGTATGGGTAGCCATCACCAAGCCTAAGTATATGATGTACTTCCTGGCTTTTGCTACACCTCTTTCTGTACATCTCATAGACGAACGGTATAGTACTGTAAACCTTAGTTTACCTACAGAGCCGCTTATTATACTGCTATTTATTGGCGTATTACTCAAACTCCTTTCATCTAAAAATATTCAGGTAGCTGAGCTCAAAACGGTTCTTTCTATCTTAATACTTACAGATTTTGCTTGGTTAGGTTTCACTGCTATCTTTAGTACTATGCCTATTATCAGTGTTAAGTATGTACTTATGAAAAGTTGGTATATTGTGGTGTTCTACTTTTTAGCTGCTAAGTTCTTTCGATCAGAAATAGTGATCAAAAAATTTCTGTGGATCTTTATTGTTTCCATAGTGATACTAAGTGCATACACACTATTCATGCACTCCGCCGGCGGGTTTTCTAGAGCATTTGCATATACTGCTATGCGGCCTTTTTTGCCAGATCATGGCATGTATGCAGCGTGTATTTCTTTCATAGTTCCGGTGCTTTTTGTGTTTGCTATACATGGTAAAATGCTTGGGTATTCTTCTTTTTTACGAGTGGTATGCACGGTACTATTCCTATTTATGGTAGTAGCTGTTGCACTCTCATTCACACGGGCATCTTGGATCAGCTTGGTAGTTTCATTAGGACTTTATTTCACTTTCACCTTGGGAATTAGATTTAAGTATTTGGTGCTCATAGGTGTATTATCCGCGGGTGCTCTGCTGAGCAACATGGATAATCTACTTACAGACTTGTCTCGGAATAAAAATGAGTCGGATGATAATATAGAGAATCACTTACAATCTGTGTCTAACGTTTCTTCTGATCCGTCTAACCTAGAGCGACTGAATAGATGGAATAGTGCTATCCGAATGTGGGAAGATAAACCACTGATGGGTTGGGGACCTGGCACCTATACATTTCAGTATGGGCCGTATCAGCTACCCCATGAAATGACTATTATAAGTACCAATGCTGGCACGCTTGGCGGCATTCATTCTGAGTATTTGCGGCCTTTAGCAGAAAGTGGTTTGCTAGGAGCTTTCTTATTTATAGGTGTAGTACTGGGTGTTTTCTCTCTTGGTTTCAAGCATCAGCGTCTGCTTACAGGAGCAGACAAGTATATTAGTATGGCCGTATTTTTGGGTCTTGTCACATATTTCGCCCACGCTGTGCTAAACAACTATTCAGAATTTGATAAAATTGCAGTACCCTTGTACAGCTTCATGGCAGTGCTTACCGCCATCGAAATAAGATATCAAAATGCTCAAAAAAATAGCCAAGAATAAATTAGGATTAGCAGGATTGCTGCTCATTTCTATTTTGGTGGTTGTTTCATTTTCTGGGTATCTCATCACTCCAGATTCTACTCCAGATGCCAATGACATACATCTAGAAATAGCCTTACAGAAACCAGGTTTTAGCGTGCAGATGATGCAAGTGGAAAAGCGAGAAACGGAATCAATCTTGTGGGCAAGTAAGCTGCTACACGGTGAGGAATTAGACGCTAGTTATATCCCGATTTCAGCAATTGCTTTCCCCGACAGTTTTGCCAAGTTCAATAAAAATGGATTGTTAGTTTGGCAGAAATTTGAGATCGCTGGACTACACGAAAAAGCTAAATGGTTAGAAAATAATATAGAGACAAGGAACTACTACTTGGGAACAGATAGATATGGCAGAGATGTACTCAGTAGAGTTATTATAGGAGCACGCATTTCGCTGCTAGTAGGTTTTATGTCTGTACTTATCACCTTACTCATAGGTACTACTTTAGGCTTACTAGCGGGGTACTTCGGAGGCAAGGTAGATAGTTTTATACTATGGCTTATTAATGTGGTGTGGAGCTTACCCAGTTTACTCATAGCTATAGCGATTAGTTTCGCTTTTCAAGAGAAGGGACTGTATCAAGTATTTCTAGCTATAGGACTAAGTATGTGGGTAGAGCTGGCTCGTATAGTCCGTGGTCAGGTATTACAAATCAAAGAGATGGAGTACATTCAAGCAGCTCAGGTATTGGGTTTTGGCAATGTTCGTATTTTATTCAAGCATATTCTGCCGAATATTATGGCTCCCATTATAGTAGTATGTGCAGCTAACTTTGCAAGTGCTATATTACTAGAGGCGGGTCTTAGTTTCTTAGGACTCGGCGTACAACCACCTACTCCTAGTTGGGGTAGTATGATTAAGGAACATTATAACTACATCGTGTTTGATGCGGCGTATCTCGCCATCATACCAGGCATATGTATTATGCTTTTGGTAATGTCATTTAACTTCTTAGGCAATGCTCTTAGAGATGCTTTAGATGTGAATATGAAGTAAAAAGAGGCGAATTTTGCTTTCTGACCTACAAAATCACCTTTAAGGCAAAATTGACTCGTTATATCCCCCCTTTATGGTGTTGTGTCCTATGGAATTGCTGTGTTTATTGCGGACGTGCTGCTAAAATACAATTTATTCAATTTTGTATGTTTTAAATGGTTTTCATCTGTTCGGCAGAGCCTCGGGTGAAAGCAAGACGTAACTTCTACTGCTGGCTGCAGGTCTTAGATGATTCTGTTTCTAAACTTAAGTGTACTTATTATATATGTTATTACCACTTATCCCAAGGATATAGAGTCTTTATTTTATACTCCTCGTTCTAGTGGAATAAAGAAATATTTTGAAATATGTTGCAGTATTAAAAAAAAGAGGTGGTAAGATCTCTAACCTATTTGAATCTCTTCGCCTAGAAATTTGGGTTCTTTACCAAACCAGAGATCTAGAAACATTTTAGTACGGGCTAGGTATTCTCTTATACGCGTTTTGAAACCATATTTGGCATTTACATCTTGGGCATTGTAGCCTACAGCTTGTATCCCTCTGGCTCTAGCTATATACACAGCACGCTCATTATGAAACTGCTGAGAGATAACGAGTATATCTAACTCACCAAAGATTCTCTTGCACCTCACTACAGAGTCTAGCGTTCTGAAACCGGCATAGTCTAAGTATATGGCACTTTCGGGAATACCTGCGGCCATTAGATCTTCTTTCATCAGAGTAGGCTCATCGTAGCTCTCGCGGCCATTGTCTCCGCTTATGAGTATGTACTCTATTTTACCTGCCTTATAGAGTTCTACTGCGGCAGTTATTCTATGCTTATAGTATAGGTTTATCCAGCCGCCTTTTACGTATTTGGCTGTACCTAGTAGCAGGCCTACTTTTTTAGATGGTGTTTCTGTAATGTTGTCATACATGGACTCTTTTACATCGTGTTTTACTTTGTAATTGAGTAATAATACAAGTAGGAGTAGAGCTACTCCTGAGTAGAATATTCGCTTAAGCCATTTGATCATAATTCGATTTTGCCTTCAAAAACCAAAGTAGCAGGTCCACATAAATATATGTTTTCAAATGTGGTGCTCTTTTTCTCAAAAGTAACGGTAAGCGTACCGCCCTTAGTCTTTAGTTTTTGCGAAAATCGTTTATGACTGCTTTCTGTCTCTAGGTAGTTTACTATGGCTGCTGCTGTGGCACCTGTGCCGCAGCTCAAGGTTTCGTCTTCTACGCCACGCTCGTACGTGCGTATATGTAATATGCCATTTTTACTTTCCAAGAAATTTACATTGATACCTGTTTCTTTGAAACGGTCGCTATATCGCACAGCGTGTGCAGCGGGTACTATATCTAGTAATTCTATCTCTTCCGTGTAGGCAACATAATGTGGCGAGCCTGTATTGAGCATGTACCCATCGTCTTCTACAAGTATCATATCTACATCATGCATTTTGAGTTGCACTTCATTGTCTTCTAGTAATGCAGAGTGTGCTCCATCGTTACTATTAAACTCGCAAGATTCTTTTATCCAGCCTAGTTTGTGGGCCAGCATTACGGCACATCTACTGCCATTACCACAGAAACTTTCTGAGCCGTCAGCATTGTAGTACATCATATCAAAGTCCAATGTGCTTTCTTGCGTCATTAGAATAAGACCATCTGCACCTATGCCAAATTTTTGATCACATAGGGTAGTGATTTGTTCTGTAGAGAGTTCCGCTGTGTCGGTAGTGATTATGAAATCGTTACCCGTTCCTTGGTATTTATAAAATGTAAGTGTTTTACTCATTTAGTATATTTAATAGGGCAGGGTTAATTACCTCTACCAGTCTATTGTATTTATTATTTTGTTCTAGAAAATACTGTGTACCTTTTATTTGTAAGTACAGTCTATTGTCTAGTTCTTTAAATTTCAATGCAGCTTTTTGGTCTATTCCATAGAGCTGTACTTTTTGTCCGGTATACTTATAGCCTGTATAGTTTACTACACTGTTCCAGTATTCTACGCTTATGGATCTATTTTTATAAGCTACCTTATCTTCTTCTTCTTCTTCTTCTTCTTCTTCTGGAGCATCTGCGTCTTCTTTACTTTTATTTATTTTGACGTCTCTAGTAGATGATTCCGCAGCATCATTTTGCAATACATCTTTGTTTTCTTTTTTGAAAATAGGACTAATGGTAGTCACTACAAATCTTTGAGATGTGAGTAGCTGGTCAGATTTTACCACCACGTCTAAATCTGCAGTAGTGCTGGTAGGCGTAGCCGTAGATTTTTTAGGTGCCACTTCATTTTCTAGTTCCATCTCAGAGATATTACTTTCTTTCAGTTCTTCACTGTTTTCTATAGCGTCTTCCTCAAGTTCTAGCATTTTTTCTAGTATAGGGATTGGTTCTATAAAGGCAAGAGTTTGAGTGTCTATGGTAGTGGTTTCTATTGCAGGATTATCTGCTATTAGAATGCTATCTTCAGTTATGGGCTTTGGTTTCTCCAAAGTCTGTTGTGGTTTAGCTTTGCTTTCCTGAGCCGTATTGTTGTCGGCACTGTCTGTGATGTAGGGTCTTATACTAAAGTAGGCCACCACAAGTATAGCTATGGCTGCAGCGGCTAAGCCGGTCGTTTTGAGATATGGGCCTATGGCTATTACCTTCTTTTTTTTGGTGTCGCTTTTGAGTATATCTCTTAGTTCTTGCTCTCTTACTGTGTTTAGAGCTGCGATTATTGCCTTTTGTTCCGAAACTGCTTTACGCAAGCCTTTCTCAGAGTTTAGTCTGCTTTTAAAAATATCTAGCGTGGTGCCTTGCAAATCACCGTTTAGGTAATCATTAATTAAATGATATGTTTTTTCATCTACCATTATAGCAAGTCCTCCTTTTTATAT
>Ga0307994_1002380_pt1 | contig 10603 bp, 3 predicted proteins | sample EllFjometagen261_FD_203171 | JGI IMG/M metagenome (GOLD analysis project Ga0307994, IMG submission 203171) | Marine microbial communities from Ellis Fjord, Antarctic Ocean - #261 | ecosystem: Environmental > Aquatic > Marine > Unclassified | place: Southern Ocean | collected 2014-11-02
CATGGTTGTCACCGCAGCTGTGTTCCATGCACTGATGTCTGTATTGAACGCTCTGGCTTCCCGAAACATGTATTGCATGTTCGTCACCGCAGCTGTGTTCCAATCGCTGATGTCTGTATTGAACACGGTGGCCCCATAAAACATGTATTGCATGTTCGTCACCGCAGTTGTGTTCCAATCGCTGATGTCTGTATTGAACACGGTGGCCCCATAAAACATGCCTTGCATGTTCGTCACCGCAGCTGTGTTCCATGCACTGATGTCTCCGTCGAACGCTCTGGCTTCCCGAAACATGTATTGCATGTTCGTCACCGCAGCTGTGTTCCAATCGCTGATGTCTGTATTGAAATCTGACGCCCCACTAAACATGGATGACATATCCGTGACTTGGCTGACATCCCATCCACCGAGACGCACGGTGAAGTTGGTGGCCCCACTAAACATGAATGACATATCCGTGACTTGGCTGACATCCCACCCACTGAGGTCTAGGTTGAAGTTGGTGGCCCCAATAAACATGGATGACATATCCGTGACTTGGCTGACATCCCACCCACTGAGGTCTGCATTGAAGTCGGTGGTCCCATTAAACATGGATGACATATCAGTGACTCGAGTATCTTTACATGCTCCACCACTACTGTCAACAACGCAAAACTCATCACTTGAACAATGCTGGTTCTGGTTGCCACATGTGCACGATGATACATCTGATAAAGATAAAGACGAATCTGGGGGCACTGTGGCACCATCCGTCGGACAACCTTCACGTGAGCATTGATTGTTGGATGCGTAGCAGAACATGCCATTGACCGAATTACATACTGCTGACCCGCAAGAGCAGTCGATGGTGTTGAGTGAGGACCCATCCATGCTCGTGCAAGGACCACCGCTAGAGCACGTGCTGGTAGAGGAGGTGCAGTAAAGACCTGTGACAGCATTACACGAGGTAGACGCAGCTCCGCATACACATGCAATCGAGTTTGCCAACGTAATGTCTGTATTTGTACAAGCATCACCACTTGAGCACGTACTGGTAGAAGAGGTGCAGTAAAGACCGGAGGCTGCCGTACATTCTGTGACTCCGCACGTGCATGCAGCGTTGTTCCAATCTGAACCATCTTTATTCACACAATCTGGAATAGCTACCAGTGAACATTGATTGTTGGATGCGTAGCAGAAGAGACCGGAGTCTGCCGTACATTCTGTGACTCCGCATGTGCATGTTGCTCCGTTCGCTTCTGAACCATCTGTTGTGAGACAATCTGGAATGGCAACAAGTGAGCATTGATTGTTGGATGCGTAGCAGTAAAGACCATTGACCGAATTACATACTGCTGACCCGCAAGAGCAGTCGATGGTGTTGAGTGAGGACCCATCCACGCTCGCGCAAGCATCACCACTTGAGCACGTACTGGTAGAAGAGGTGCAGTAAAGACCGGAGGCTGCAGAGCAGAATCCTGTTTCACCACACAAGCACGCATCGCTGTTTGACGTCGCACCGTTGGTGTGTGTGCAGTCGGATGCTGCGATGCACGGGCAGGATCGAGTGGAAGTGCACAATGCAGTGGAATTGTGATTACTGTTGTAGTACAGGCTGCCATCATATACCTTGAAACATCCCGGTGGTTCGTCAAACCACGAAAACTCCTGCGCCGTCACATCATCCAGACCCATGCTCGTCGCTACTGCCTCGCACGCCACTTTGTCCAAAATCGGAATTCGATTGCTCTCAGACACACACATTTTGTCACCCTCTTCTTTAGTATAACCAAAGGCACCGAAGCCCGTTTTCCGGCATGACCCACCTCCATACGTCGAATAACAAATTAATCCTGTGGTACTCGTGCATTCTGTGTTTCCGCACGTGCATGCAGCCTCGTTCGCTGCGGAGCCATTTGTGATGGAACAATCTGGAATGGCAACAAGTGAACATTGATTGTTGGATGCGTAGCAGTAAAGACCGGAGGCTGCCATACATTCTGTGTTTCCGCACGTGCATGCAGCCTCGTTCGCTGCGGAGCCATTTGTGATGGAACAATCTGGAATGGCGACAAGTGAACATTGATTGTTGGATGCGTAGCAGAAGAGACCAGAGGCTGCCATACATGCTGTGTTTCCGCACACGCACGCGTCGGTGTTCTCCACCGCACCGGTGGTTTGTGTGCAGTTGGATGCTGCAACGCACAGGCAGAAGTCGGAGCTGGAGGTGCATGATCGAGTGGAAGTGGACATCGTGTTGTAGTACAGATTGCCATCCTCGTACTGGAAACATCCCGGTGGGTAGTACCAGACCGACACCTCATAGGCCGACACCTCATACACCGCATTATACAGACCCATGATCGTCGCTGCTGCCTCGCACGCCGCTTTGTCCAAAATCGGCTTTCGATTGCTCACGGAGTCACACGTGACAGACTCCGCTTCTTTAATATAACCAAAGGCACCCAAGCCCGTTTCCCGGCACGACCCACCTCCATACGTCGAATAACAAATTAATCCAGTCTCAATTCTGCACTCTACACTCCCGCACGTGCATGCAGCCCCGTTCGCTTCTGAGCCATCTGTTGTGAGACAATCTGGAATAGGTCCAAGTGAACATTGATTGTTGGATGCGTAGCAGAAGAGACCAGAGGCTGCCGTACATGCTGTGTTTCCGCACACGCACGCGTCGGTGTTCTCCACCGCACCGTTGGTTTGTGTGCAGTCGGATGCTGCAACGCACAGGCAGAAGTCGGAGTAGTAGGAGTAGCACGATGTGGTGGATGTGGACTGCGTGTTGTAGTTCAGACCGTTGTTCCAAAAGTAACATCCCGGTGGTTCCCACCGGGACGAAAACTCCTGCGCCACACCATCACCTAGACCCATGCTCGTCGCTGCTGCCTCACACGACGCTTTGTCCAGAATCGGCTTTCGATTACTCACGGACCCACAATTTGTGTAACCCGCTTCTTTAATATAACTGAATGGACCGAAGCCCGTTTTCCGGCACGACCCACCTCCATACGTCGAATAACAAATTAATCCTGTGGTACTCGTGCATTCTGTGTTTCCACACGTGCATGCAGCCACGTTCGCTGCTGAACCATCTGTTGTGAGACAATCTGGAATGGCAACAAGTGAACATTGATTGTTGGATGCGTAGCAGTAAAGACCATTGACCGAATTACATGCTGTGTTTCCGCACACGCACGCGTCGGTGTTTGACGTCAAACCGGTGGTGTGTGTACAGTTGTGTGCTGCGATGCACAGGCAGAAGTTGGAGTAGTGGGAGTAGCACGATGTGGTGGATGTGGACTGCGTGTTGTAGTACAGATTGCTGCTATGGTAGAAACATCCCGGTGGGGTGTTCGAGTACGACACCTCAGTCGCCGTCACATCATCTAGACCCATGCTCGTCGCTACTGCCTCACACGACGCTTTGTCCAACATCGGCTTTCGATTGGTCATGGACACACACATTTTGTCACCCGCTTCTTTAGGATAACCAAAGGCACCCAAGCCCGTCTTCCGGCACGACCCACCTCCATACGTCGAATAACAAATTAATCCAGTCTCAATTGTGCATGTTTCACTCCCGCACGTGCATGCAGCCTCGTTCGCTTCTGAGCCATCTGTTGTGAGACAATCTGGAATGGCAACAGGTGAACATTGATTGTTGGATGCGTAGCAGTAAAGACCATTGACCGAATTACATCTCGTTCCACCACACAAGCAGGCGTCGGTGTTCTCCACCGCACCGGTGGTTTGTGTGCAGTTGGATGCTGCAACGCACAGGCAGAAGTTGGAGCTGGAGGTGCATGATGCAGTGGAAGTGGACTGCGTGTTGTAGTGCAGACCGTTGTTCCAAAAGAAACATCCCGGTGGGACGCCAAACCACGAACCCTCAGTCGCCTCCGCATCAACCATGCTCGTCGCTGCTGCCTCACACGACGCTTTGTCCAAAATCGGCGCTCGATTACTCATGGACACACACATTTTGTCACCCGCTTCTATAGGATAACCAAAGGCACCGAAGCCCGTTTCCCGGCACGACCCACCTCCATACGTCGAATAACAAATTAATCCTGTGGTACTCGTGCATTCTGTGTTTCCACACGTGCATGCAGCCCCGTTCGCTGCTGTTCCATTTGTGATGGAACAATCTGGAATGGCAACAGGTGAACATTGATTGTTGGATGCGTAGCAGTAAAGACCATTGACCGAATTACATACTGCTGACCCGCAAGAGCAGTCGATGGTGTTGAGTGAGGACCCATCAGCGCTCGCGCAAGGAACACCACTTGAGCACGTACTGGTAGAAGAGGTGCAGTAAAGACCAGAGGCTGCAGAGCAGAATCCTGTTTCACCACACAAGCACGCATCGCTGTTTGACGTCGCACCGTTGGTGTGTGTGCAGTCGGATGCTGCAACGCACAGGCAGGATCGAGTGGAAGTGCACAATGCAGTGGAAGTGAGCGTGTTGTAGTACAGATAGGTGTCACCAAAAAAGTAACATCCCGGTGGGGTGTTCGAGTACGACACCTCATCCGCCGTCACATCATCCAGACCCATGCTCGCCGCTGCTGCCTCGCACAACGCTTTGTCCAGAATCGGCTTTCGATTGGTCATGGACCCACAAGTTGTGTCACCCGCTTCTTTAGTATAACCAAAGGCACCCAAGCCCGTCTTCCGGCACGACCCACCATACGTCGAATAACAAATTAATCCAGTCGTACTCGTGCATGTTTCACTCCCGCACGTGCATGCAGCCACGTTCGCTACGGAGCCATCTGTTCTTTGACAATCTGGAATGGCAACAAGTGAACATTGATTGTTGGATGCGTAGCAGAAGAGACCAGAGGCTGCCGTACATGCTGTGTTTCCGCACATGCACGCGGCGGTGTTCTTCGTCAAACCGTCGGTTTGTATGCAGTCGGATGCTGCGATGCACAGGCAGAAGTTGGAGCTGGAGGTGCATGATCGAGTGGAAGTGGACATCGTGTTGTAGTACAGATCGCCATTAACGTACTGGAAACATCCCGGTGGGGTGTACGAGACCGACACCCCACTCGCCGTCACATCATCCAGACCCATGCTTGTCGCGGCTGCCTCGCATTCCGCTTTGTCCAGAAGCGGCTTTCGATTGGTCATGGACCCACAAGTTGTGTCACCCGCTTCTTTAGTATAACCAAAGGCACCCAAGCCCGTCTTCCGGCATGACCCACCTCCATACGTCGAATAACAAATTAATCCTGTGGTACTCGTGCATGTCTCACTCCCGCACGTGCATGCAGCCACGTTCGCTACGGAGCCATCTGTTCTTTGACAATCTGGAATAGGTCCAAGTGAACATTGATTGTTGGATGCGTAGCAGAAGAGACCAGAGGCTGCCGTACATGCTGTGTTTCCGCACACGCACGCGGCGGTGTTCTCCACCGCACCGGTGGTTTGTGTGCAGTTTGTAATGGCAACATGTGAGCATTGATCGTTGGATGCGTAGCAGTAGAGACCGGAGGCTGTCGTACATCCTGTGTTCCCGCATGTGCATGCAGCCCCGTTCGCTGCTAAACCATTTGTTGTTTGACAAACTGGACAAGTTGTGAACTTTCTTAAGCTCTCCCCCGATCCTAATGTATACGGTATATCTCCGATATACAGTATATTCCCGTTCCACCCATCTCCGTATGAATCTTCAAGGGTGGTTACATAAAATTGAGGCATACATATCGAAGTTTCGTTTGGGACGACTGTTAGTCCTACGCCCAGCGATATTAGCACATCACCATCGCAGTTGTCAATACTGTAACTAATCTCTTGTAGGTAGGTTCCTTCGTCATCGTCAACTCTGATTATTGTATTCTTGCATTGACCTTGACACGATACGATTAACAGACTGATAATTATGTGGAGAAAGGGGAGATTGATCATTGTTTATATTCTTTTTTAAATTAAGAGTGTCTTATATATAGTCTTTTTTTATCAAACAGCATAAAATGATAAACATTTTCTATCGTATACAATAAGACTATATATAAGGCACTCATAATTTAAAGAAAATGTTTCGTCAACTACTTACTATTGTATTAGGCACCTCGAGCATATTTGCTTCTGTTTCAGCATTTGGACTTGGACCAGCATGTGAAGGAATCCATATGCAAGCGGCCGGAAATTGTGTCAAGAAAAGTGACTGCACTACCAATGAATGGTTATACGGTCAAGCATCGGACCCTGTGTGTGATGTGGTTGGGTCCGATTCTGCCCTGTCTACAACAAAAGTGTGTTGTTTTGATACACCAGACCATACAGACATTATTAGAAAAAAAGAATTTGAACACGTCCAACTTGATGGACTTAAAAATGAATTTCGACCACTGTAGAACAAAGGGATGGTTTGCGAAAAAAATAGTTTACAACAAAGGGATGGTTTGGGGAAATGAGGGATTATTCTATTCCACCTCTCCCACTTCGAGCACTTAACTAAATCTTAAAAATCAAATTAAAATAACCATAAATTCTATTTAAATAAAACTAAAACTATTATAAAGTATATGGGAAGCGCTTCCTATAATATTGAACAAGTTGTGATACAAGTAGTGACCTGATTATTTAATTAACATCCTCCACATCTGATGTCGTACTAACTAGACGAATATTTGTTTTCTATTACTATAATATACATATAAGAAAGATGCTCATGCAGAAAATCTGGAGACCTATGAAATTCCACCATGAAAACTTGTGCGTTGGTTCAATTAATCCGACACCATTAGAAGTCCCACATCGGAGAGTGTCCTTTTATGTGTCATGTTGTAGTTGTCTCCGGATTATCTTTGTAGGTTACCTCAATATCTATACGTTGCTCTTCATTTTTTCCGCCATAGTCTTGATTTCCATTGTCAAAATTACTCATTTCCAAAGATTCGTCGTTTTCCATCAACACAAAATAACTTTTTCTCCCAACTTTCCTCAATAGTCTTCGATTCTTAAAACCTAAAAAGAAACACATTCCTGTGATCAATAACAAAATTATTGTAAATTGTTGCATAGATTCGTCAAGATAATTAGACGAACTTGGACTGGACATACTTGATGACGATGGAATTATGGAGATACCAGAAGGAGTAGAAACCGGTCCAGTTGGAAAAGGACTTGGTCCAGTTGGAAAAGGACTTGGTCCAGTTGGAAAAGGACTTGGTCCAGTTGGAAAAGGACTTGGTCCAGTTGGAAAAGGACTTGGTCCAGTTAGGATTGGACTTGGTCCAGGACTTGGCATAGGACTTGGTCCAGGACTTGGTCCAGGACTTGTTGGCATAGGACTTGGTCCAATTGGCATTGGACTTGGCATAGGACTTGGTCCAGTTGGAAAAGAACTTGGACTTGGTCCAGTTGGCATAGGACTTGGTCCAGGACTTGTTGGCATAGGACTTGGTCCAGGACTTGGTCTAGGACTTGGTCCAGGACTTGTTGGCATTGGACTTGGCATTGGACTTGGGATAGGACTTGATATCGTGGTGTTCGACATTCGTGTTTGTAAATAAGAAAAGTATTTTAATTTATAATTATGTTTAACTTATGATTATTTTTTTCTTCTTTTTTTATGTGGACGTTCCTCTTCTTTCCGTGGTGTCAATCTACTTGCAATTTCGTCCAAATCGTCTTTCCACAGTGCGTCTATAGTTGTATTTTGAAGCAAATGCAATTGATTTTGTTGGCAGAGTAATTCGCTCTTCAATATTATAATTTTATCATGGGTCAGATTCCACATCGCCATTGATAGTAGGTAGTCAATATCTTGAAACTGATGTGTCTGTAATTCCGAAACAAGTTGATCTTTTGGTTTCCCTTTGAATTGAATCGCCCCGCCAATGATCATTTCAATGAATTTGATTTTCTGTTGTAATTTTCCAATTGATTGTTGATATGCTCCAATTTGATATTTTTTTCTTTCTTCGTACAAAGCACGTCTTTTGTGATAAAATTCTTCTAAGATTTCAACCTCGTTGCCATATTTTTTCATATTTCCGTTTGGCCCAAATGCGTGCATATTTCCTATGTCCAGTGACGACTGTAATTTGAACGCTTTGACAAGTCCATTTGCACGTAATTTCTGGGCACAATCGGAGGACATTTTGACTTTGAAATGTACAGTTGTGTCCGTGTAGTTTGCTTGAATCGAGACAATGTCTCCCTTTTTAAAGGCTCCATATCCATCCATGCACCTTTCAATCGTTTCTTTGTACGTATTTGTCCATGTTCCGACAGGTAATTCTGTAATGACGATGGTATTTGCAGAGGACCAAGTGTAAACACCGGTTACGGCGAATTTTGTCGTCCCTTGGATAGGTTCGATGGTCCCTTTAAAATCTCTGTACCATGGTTTCATTCGACGAAAAGACCATTGAAGTTGTGGTAACTGTTGCTCTGAACTCAGCCTCTGGAGAAGTTGTTCAATAATTTCGGAGGGGTTATAGGATGGAATAGTTGTGGACCATCCAGTACCAATACCACTTCCACCATTCACTAAGAGCATTGGAATAACAGGCAAATAATGTTTGGGTTCAATTTTTTGACCATCGTCTTCCAACTGTGTGTAAAGAGGCGCGTCCGCAGGGTGATAAATGAGTTCAGCGAGTGGTGACAATTGCGTAAAAACATAACGAGGGCTCGCGTGGTCTTTGCCGCCCATCAGACGCGTTCCGAATTGACCATTTGGCATCAGCAAATTTATATTGTTTGAACCAATAAAATTTTGTGCCATGTTAATAATGGCACCGTTGAGAGACATTTCGCCGTGGTGATAGGCGGCATGTTCAGACGTGTAGCCAGCGAGTTGTGCCACTTTGATTTCACTGTGCAATTTGCGCTTGATACATGCAAAGAGAATTTTACGCTGTGATGGTTTAAGTCCATCCATTGCATGGGGAATAGCCCGCAAATTGCTTTGGACCGCCATAATAATATATTCTTTATTAACAAAATCATCGTATTTCATTTCTGCGACACCAAAATCAACAAAGGTTCCCTGTTCATAATTGGCAATCCATGCTTTTCTGTCTGAAATACGTTCTTTACTGAAACACATTTCAATCAGTGAACCGTTCTGCATGATTTCGAATGGAATGCGATGCTTAGGTAAGTCTGAAAAATATTCGAGCGCTTCTTTCCGACTGGATGTCCCAAGTCCTTTGTAGTATTTTATTTTCCATTCTTCGGTTTGTTGTTGTTGCCATTGATCATACTCTGGGGTTGTGTAGAACACACGGGTCTGATTTCGGCGCGTACACTTGACAATGGGTGTGATAAAGACTTGTAAGAAGTTGGGAATTTTTAACAAGCCCGGCCAAAAGTGGTGGAAAAAATTGACGATAAGACCTTTAATGTGAGAACCATCGTGATCTTGATCAGTCATAATCATCACAGAACCATATCGGAGGCGTTCCGTAGACGTATATTGTGAACCAATATTGAGTCCCAGAATTTTCATCACATTTTGAATCTCAGCATTACCCATGACTTTCGCATTGCTGGCTTCGCGGACATTGAGTAATTTTCCTTTCAACGGGAAAACACCGTATTTGTCACGTCCGATGACAGATAATCCCGCAACTGCTAGCGTTTTAGCCGAATCACCTTCTGTAAGAATAAGTGTACAATCTTGTGAGCGGCTTGTGCCTGCAAAATTTGCGTCGTCTAATTTGGGAATACCATTAAGTTTCTTTTTTTTGGAACCGCCCGTTTTTCTTTCGAGTAGGCGTTGTGATTTCGCTTTGGCAAAAAAGGAAACTTCTTCCAAGATACCAGATTTTTTAATAATACGTTTTAAGAACTGTTCGCTTATCTTGGGTCGAAAGGAGGATGGCCCAAAGTCTTTGGCACGTGTTGTCAGTGTTTCTTTTGTTTGAGAATCGAAACTCGGATTAGTAATCAATGCATTAACAAAGATAAACATCGAACGCTGGATCATGAAAGGTTTTACAGACAAATCTTTCAACGCCTTTAATGGCACAAATCCTTTTGAGATGGCGTCCGTAATATATTTGACGTGTTCACCACCTTTGGAGGTACAAATGGAATTGCAGAACGATACTTGTTGCGGTTGTTGGTCGGGTGACACAGTAACACATACTTCCCATCGGTCATTAATCACTTCATGAACCAAAGGTTTTTCCGAATACAGTTGACAATATTGTTTGAAATTTTTGATAGGCAATCGTTGACCATTGAGATAGACACGAACGTCTTCTGCAGTAGTACCAGCCACATCGTACACGCGTTTGCGTAATAACGCGCGAATATCTTCCGTGAATTTTGTAAGGCCGAACTTGGCAAAATCTGGCACAAAAGAAACGCGTGTATAGTCTTTGCGCTTACCACTCGCGTTTATTTTGGGCTTAGAAACGCTAGACATATTGTCAGACCATGTTTGAGAGTATTTTTTGTGTGATTTGGAGTCAACAGTTTCCACACAAAACGAAGTAGAAAAGATGTTAGTCAATTTTGCCCCATAGCCATTACGACCACCAACAATACGAGCTTCAGAATCGTCGTAGTTGTCTCCCGTTAATAATTGTCCAAAGACCATTTGTGGGACATAGACGTTGTGATCCGCGTGCATTTCGAC
>Ga0307994_1002382_pt1 | contig 10598 bp, 8 predicted proteins | sample EllFjometagen261_FD_203171 | JGI IMG/M metagenome (GOLD analysis project Ga0307994, IMG submission 203171) | Marine microbial communities from Ellis Fjord, Antarctic Ocean - #261 | ecosystem: Environmental > Aquatic > Marine > Unclassified | place: Southern Ocean | collected 2014-11-02
GAGAATTTCATAGGATTTCTGCAGCTCAACTTTAGTTTTTTCTGCCAATTTAATAAAACGTCTACGATCATCCAGCAATATATCTTCATCAAATTGAGGCGCTAAAGTTGTTAATTCATTAATTGCGTGTTTTATATACTCTTCATCGTTCTTTATTTTCTCAGCTTTATTTGTCACTTCAATTAGCTTATTTTTCTCAATATGCAGAAAGTTCCAAATATCTCGCAAGTCATTTATTTGGCTCTCCAATCCTCCAAAAATATCTAATAATTTTCGTGGTCCTTGATCTGTCCGCAGTCCATTATCATCATTTTGATCTTGGATTTCTATTAATGATTTTGAAAGCTCTCTTAATATTTGATTTGAACAACGTTGATCGTTTATAAACGCAACCTTTTTCCCATCACTATAATTTATGCGTTTTATAATTAATTCATTATCGTAGTTCTCAAAGCCTGCTTGTTTTAAAATTTCCCAAACATCATGGTTAGACGGTAGATTGAAAGTTGCAATTACTTCTCCCTGTTCGGCGCCATGGCGGACATAGTTAGCCCGCCCCCTACCACCTAAAACAAAATTCATGCAGTCCAACAAAATTGATTTACCAGCACCAGTCTCACCGGTAAACACATTTAGGCCATTAGTAAAATTGATTGAAATTTTTTCTATTAATAGAATATTATGAATTTCTAAGGAAGATAACATTAATCAAAACTCATTATTTTTTATATCCAATCACCACGAATTACTTGACGATAAACATCCCCTAACCATCCCTTAAAATTGTTAATATTTGATCCAGTGTCTACCCCGCCCAGAAGATCATAAGTATCTTGATACCAAACAGATGACTTGAAGTTATGTCCCAAAATTGCCCCAGAAATTGTTGCTTCATTTGTTAATCCTAGGGATAAATATGCCTCAACTAACCGGTGCAGAGCTTCTGGCGTGTGACTAGTAGTTGGGTATTCTTCAACAACTATTTTAAATCTATTAATTGCAGCCATATAGTGACTATTCTTCAAATAATATCGACCAATTTCCATTTCTTTTGCAGCTAAATGGTCAAATGCCAGCTCAATTTTCATTGAGGACGGCTTTGCATATTCACTATCTGGATATCTCTCTATAATTATTCGAAAGGTTTTTAAAGCCTCGTAAGTAGTTGCTTGATCCCGACCGATTTCATCAATCTGATCATAGTGACTTAAGGCAATTAGGTAATAAGCATAAGGGGTGTCAGCGTCAGCAGGATAAAAGGTTATAAATCGCACAGCAGATCCCCTGCTACTTTCATAATCTTTTTCATGATGAAGTGCCACAGCACTCAGTAATAAGGCCCGTTTTGCTAAACCAGAATATGGGTAAAGTCTTTCAATATCCAAGAATAATTCTGCTGCCTTTACTTTATCACCATCATCAAATTCTTTTTCCGCTTTAGCATAAATTTCTTTAGCAGATAGATCTTCCAATTTGGTTTCAGTATTTGAGCTAGTACACCCTATTAGAATACACACAAAAAATCCAAAAATCCAAAATGTTTGTTTCTTGAAAACCCTCAAAAAAGCCATAACTGATCGTTCCTAAGTAAAGACATACCTGATGCCCGTTTAATATATAAATGTAAACTTAAGCAACAAGCTTTAATTAACTCATTAATGCGATAATCCTTAAGAAATTCAATCAGACTTTTTTTTAAAATTTAGGTAAGTCTTCTTTAAGTACCCCGACACCCGGTAAAACGGCGGCCGTTTCGTTAGAGCAGATACTCATTTCAAAGGCAGAGGAATCAGAAAACAACTTTCTAAGCAATTGATTAGTTACGGAGTGTCCAGACTTTATTCCTTTAAATGCTCCAACTATCGGTGCTCCAGCTAACGCTAGATCACCCAATACATCTAACATTTTATGCCTCACACACTCGTCCTTATACCTGAAACCTTCAGGGTTAAGAATTTTATCTCCATTCACAACTATAGCATTTTGAAGATTACCACCTAAGGCTAATCCATTTTTTTGCATCTTTTCCACATCTGAGTTTCTACAAAAAGTTCTACTATTGCTCAACTCTTTAACGAATGATCCGTTAGCCATGTTAAGTGATTTAGCTTGATAACCAATCGCCGCATCTTCAAAATCTATCTCAAAGTCTATCGAAAGATTGTTGGACGGACTAATACTCGCATAAGCACTATCAGTCTTCACAATAACTTCCTTTTTTATATGAATGACTCTAACAGGTTGGGGAAGTATTTTTATTCCACCAAAAAGTATTTTTCGCACAAACCAATCAGCACTTCCATCCATGATTGGTATTTCGGGTCCATTAACCTCAATTAGTGCATTCTGCACTCCACAACCTGAAAGCGCAGCCATTAGGTGCTCTACTGTCGAAATTGAAACTCCACTTTCATTAGACAGTTTTGTACATAAAACAGATCCACTCACATTTAGATAATGAGCCGCAATCATATTATCTCTGTCAGTAATGTCCGTCCGTCTAAACCAAATACCGTATTGAGCTGCAGATGGCTTCAATTTCACCGATACCTTAGTTCCAGAATGAAGTCCTATACCACTGCATTTTATTACCTGTTTAAGCGTTGTTTGCAAAAACTGTCTCCAATTTTGTGTCCGAATTTTATATTCAGATCTTCATTATTTAAATTTTAGTTATATTTATTTAAATGATTTCTGATTATTAGACAATTCAAAGATTATGACGTTTTGTAACAAGAATGAAATTGATTCAATTTTTAATAATTGTCATTAAATCAATAGCTTAATTGTATTTTTAATTAAAAAAAAATTTTACTAGTTTGCTTGGCGTCTCAAAAATGCAGGGATTTCAATATTATCTTTCATTTTTTCATCATCTTGCTCTACTTCCAAAGCGGGATCAGTCGATGAATACGCGCCAGTCATTCTATTAATTAAATTATTAATACCAAATCTGCTATTTGTTTTCTGCGATTTGTCAAAGCCTCTGTGTTCTGAAGTTAGAGATATCGCTCTGACACTATCATCCAATTTTTCTTGATTAACTTTGGTATTACTAATATTCATATTTTTTTTTACATCGTCCTCTTTATAAGTTTCGACCACTGCCTTCAGTTTATTTAGTGTTTCTACTGATGGCGTACCAGCAGCGGGTGCTTTTGGGGGGATGAAATTCAAAAGGTCCGTATCACTAAAACCAGTAGTCATTGGTGCGACAGCCTCACTTGTCTCTGATCTATATATCGGTTCTGGAATAGTATCGCTGAATTCAGCATTTTTACCTTCTTCATTATCAGAATTTGAGTCAAATTCGCTTTCTGTGAGAGTGTCATTAAATAGACTTTCCTGATCAAAGCTATTAGTTTTTTTGGTCAAGCTTTCATCTTTTGGTACATCAGTCGTCAAAGGCACAGCCATCGATCTTCTAGTTACCGGCGTTTCCTGATTAATATCGTTGGCATCAATCCCAGTTGCTACTACTGAAACTCGCATCATACCATCCATATCTTCATCGACAGTAGAACCAACAATTATATTAGCATCTGGATCAACTTCTTCTCTTATTCTATTCGCCGCCTCGTCTAATTCAAAAAGTGTAAGATCGTGTCCACCCGTAATGTTAATTAAAACACCCTTCGCACCTCTTAAAGAGATTTCATCTAATAATGGATTAGCTATTGCTTTCTCAGCTGCTTGTATTGCACGATCTTCTCCCGAAGCTTCGCCAGTTCCCATCATTGCCTTACCCATTTCGTCCATTACTGCACGAACATCAGCAAAATCCAAATTAATAAGCCCAGGTCTTACCATCAAATCAGTGATCCCTTTTACACCTTGGTAAAGGACATCATCTGCTAAATTGAATGCATCCGCAAAAGTTGTTTTTTCATTAGCTATTCTAAACAAATTTTGATTTGGTATGATAATTAAGGTATCAACAACCTTTTGCAAAGCCTCGACGCCTTCCTCGGCTTGCCTCATACGTTTTGCACCTTCGAATTGAAATGGCTTTGTAACAACACCAACTGTCAAGACTCCAAGCTCTCGAGCAGCTTGAGCAATAATTGGTGCAGCTCCTGTTCCTGTACCACCGCCCATGCCAGCAGTAATAAATGCCATATGAGAGCCAGCTAAATGATCAACAATCTCTTCAATCGTTTCTTCAGCTGCGGCAGCTCCTACTGAAGCACGAGCGCCGGCACCCAGACCCTCTGTTACTTTAACTCCCATCTGTATTTTATTTTTAGCATTTGATTGTTGTAGGGCTTGAGCATCTGTATTTGCTGCAACAAACTCTGCTCCTTCCAACTTTTTCTCAATCATATTGTTTACGGCGTTACCTCCAGCTCCACCGATGCCAAATACAGAAATTCTGGGTCTTAGATCATTTTGTCCTGGTACACTTAAGTTTAGTGTCATTTGCTGCTCCGCTTATATTTGTTTATTTGTATTTACCTGTTTTTTTAAATTACAATAACCAATATAAGACCATTGGTCACGAGAAAATTTCAACATATAGTTACTTTTTGTGTCTGGAACCCCGATATTTAGATTTTTTTCTTAATTTTTACCAATTTTCGCGCAACCATTTTGTCATCCGTTTAATCGAACGTTCTGCATAGTTTTTATTTGTTAATTCAAAATCCCACCATTCATCTTGAGGATATGCAGCAAAAAGGGCCAAACCAACAACTGCCGAAAACCCAGGTGCCGAGGCAGCTTGAGGCAAACCTCTAACCCTTAATGGTCTTCCCATTCGTACCTGTTGACCCAAAATTTTAGCCGCTAATTGATCCAATCCAGGTATTTGACTAGCACCACCAGTTAAGACAATTCTTTGACTTGGCAAAAACTCAAAACCAGCTGAAAGTAATGTTTCTCGAACACCTTCTAAAATTTCCTCAACTCTTGGTCGAATAATTCCTATTAACTCTGATCTTGTAACTGACCTTTTATCATGCTCCCAATCTCCAGTATCACCGCCTATTTGAATGGATTCTCGATCATCCATTCCAGTTGCCAAGACACCTCCATTCAGATTTTTAATTCTTTCAGCTAAATTAATAGGAATCTGTAACCCATGTGAAATATCTGATGTAATATGATCACCTCCCATTTTAACAAAATCACCATAAACCATGTGTTTTTTTAAAAAAACTGAAACCCCTGTGGTACCACCACCCATATCCACACATGCAGCACCAATTTCTTGCTCATCCTCCACCAATGAAGAGATTGCTGATACATACGCAGATGATGCAATACCTGCCAATTCTAAATCACAACGTTTTACACAATGTAAAATGGCTTCGATTGAACTTGAATCCACTGTAAGTAAATGCATATCAACCGAAAGATTCTTACCAATCTGCCCACTTGGATCTAATAATCCATTTTTGTTGTCTAAAGAAAAGTTCACAGGATGAGCGTGTAATGCATCACGGTTAGAACCATATTGTGGCACTTCACAGCTCCCCAAAACATTTGCAATGTCGCGAGTATCAACCATTCCATTCTGAGTAACACTACTTCCACTCAAACCGTACGACCGAGGTCTACCTCCAGAAAAGCACGCGATTATATGATCTACCCTTACCCCAGCCATTTTTTGAGCAGCCTGTACTGCCGTTCTAATTGCACGCTCTGTCTCACGAATGATATCTATATCCCCAAATTTTACACCTCGTGATTTGATCGTTGAGACTCCGATTATTCGAAAATCAGCCTGACCAACCATTGATCCAACTGAATCTTCCAGCTCTCTGGGTTTAACACCATCAAACTTTAAGACAAAACAGGCCACTTTCGAAGTTCCAACATCCAAAACGGCTATAACCCCTCTTTGAATTGCAATTTTCCTAGCTTGCCTCATAGCTCTTTGCGTTTCATACAAATTGGTCATCAAATCTCCCCTTCATAAATATCATTGAGTTTGATCTCGATCATCTCAGAAAACGGCTTACCTCTTCTAATTGTCATTCGATCAGTATTTCTAAAGTCTAATACGCTGAAATTTAAAGAAGATAATTCATAAGACTTATTAAGCACAGCTATATTGTTTAAAACCAGAGCGATATCTTGGGCAGGCAACATAACTCTTCTCTTTCCGGTAAGAATTATGTCCCACCGTCGATTTCCCACTCTAACCAGGCCAATTATCTCGTTCAAAAATAGATCAGTATTTTGGTAAATAAATAATGCCTCTTTGACATAATTATTAGCCCCATGACCCGCAATTAAGGGTAAATTATTTTGTTTTTTTCGATTTGCAGCAGCATCAATACTAACTCCGTTTGCATCAAGGATCTCCAAACCTTTATTATTCTGCCAAAAGACTGCAGGTTTTCTTTCCAAAATCTCAACATGAATGATATTTTCAGCTATATATAATTCGACTTGTTCTACGGCTTTCAATAGCTGTACTTTCAACTTAAGATCTTGAAGATTAACGTCATACGAACTCACTGGCAGATCTATGTTCATAGCATTCCGCACATCGCTCAACATGATGCGATCTACGCCATCAATTTTGATCAAATTTATTAAAAATTCCGGTCTATTTTTAATATTTTCTTTAAATTCACGCCAACTAATTTTCCAAACGTCTATATTTTCAGTTCTCGAAAAATATGTAGAACAAATAATAATAATTAAAAGAATAGGAAGCCCAAACTTTACGACAAGTCTAATAAATGGAGTGAGCCACAACCGCTCCAATCTATAAAAAAAGCGGCTTGGTGTTGGATCATTTTTATTATTTCCTAACGATCGCATGAGGCATCCTTGATCAATTTGTGACATAGATTTTTAAATGGAATTCCACGAAATTCAGCTTGCTCAGGGGTTAGAGAGGTTGGACACATTCCTGGCTGAGTGTTGGTCTCCAACAATTTCAATCCTAATATCCCTTTTGTATCATCCCACCTGAAGTCGGTTCGACTCAATCCTCTACATCCTAGTGCAAAATGAGCAGACAAAGCGTGTTGCTCACATAAATCAAAAATATCTTTCGGTAAATTAGCTGGCACTGCATGAAGTGAGCCATTTTCAGTGTATTTTGCATCATAATCATACCAGTTATCTGTAATTATTTCTGTAACGGTTAGTGGGGCTTCGTCCAATACTGTCACAGTTAATTCACGTCCTGGTATAAACTCTTCCAACATTACCTTGCCATCGTAGGCATAATCATTGATCTCAATGCTCTCAGAATTATGAACAAAAGAAACTCCTACTGATGATCCCCCATTAATTGGCTTGATAACATAGGGAGGTTCCATAAAAGATTTCGTATTAATTAAGTCTGCAGTAATAGTAACGCTCCTTGCACAAGGCAACCCAACAGAGCGATAGACAGCTTTTGTTCTATCTTTATTCATAGCCAAAGCAGATGATAAAACCCCAGAATGAGTATAAGGTATTTTCATCCATTCCAAAATTCCCTGGATACAGCCATCCTCCCCCCAACGCCCGTGTAACGCATTAAATACCACGTCTGGTTTAAGTATATTAAGTTCGCGCACTATGTCTTTATCAGCATCAATCTCAGTAACCTCAAAGCCAATAGACCTCAAAGCATGCGCACACTGATGACCAGACACTAATGAAACTTCACGTTCGTCAGAACATCCACCCTTTAAAACTGCAATATTTCTTATTTTGTTATAATCCATTTTTTCTACGCTAAACTTCTATTTTCTATTTTGTTACTTATTTTAGAGTTTTTACCAACAAGTTTTATTTCCCACTCTAATTTGACACCACTGTGATCAAATACCTGCCTCATAATTATCTCACCAAGTTCCTCTAGTTGAGCAGAAGTAGCCTCACCAGTATTTATTAAAAAATTTGAATGCTTTGTTGAAACTTTCGCGCCACCTAACTGAAAGCCTCTAAGACCAGCATCTTCAATCATTTTCCAAGCTTTTAACTCATTGGTATCCTCTGCTTTACCACTGGAGGCACGACCCGATGGGTTTCTAAAAGCCGAACCACAACTGAGCTCACCCCTTGGTTGTGTATTATTACGATTTTCTATCATATCTTCCATTTTAGAATTTAAATACTCCGGATTGGACACATTGGATTTAAAAAATGCCTTTGTCATAACCCAACCATTAGGAATTTTAGATGTTCGGTAAGAAAACTCTAAATCTTTACCACCTAAGGTATGCAACAAGCCTTCACGAGAAATAAACTCTGCAGAAACGAGTACGTCCTTGATATATCTACCATAACAACCTGCATTCATGAAAACGGCGCCTCCAATTGTACCAGGAATAGTTCGCAGAAATGTTAAATCAATCCCTGCAACTGCTGCCTTTTGCGCCACATGCGATCCAAAACTAGCCGCACCAGCTACAACCAAACCATCGCACTGAATAACTATCTTATTAAACTGCTTACCAAGGCGAATACAAACTCCATCAATGCCACCATCTCTAATTATTAGATTGGAACAAGCGCCCAGTACGAAAATTGGTATCTTTCTGTCAATTTTTGCAAAAAATTCCTGTAAATCAAGAATGTCCTTTGGCTTGAACAATATTTCCGCTGGCCCACCAACTTTAAGCCAAGACATTGTTGATAAAGGGAGATTTTTTTTTATCTGACCTCTTACATTAGGCAAATTTATCATCGTTTTGTATCCATCATATTATTAGCCCAAGTCGATATACTTCCAGCGCCCATAAAAACAATCATATCATTTGGTTTTGCATAATTTCTTATAAATCTTAGTAAATATTTTTCATCCTCTATTTTATGGGTTGGTTTATTAGAATACTTAGATATGCGAGATATTAATTCGTCACTAGTAACGCCCTCAATACTTTTCTCACCAGCTGAAAATATTGGAGTTATACCAATTATATCTGCATCGCCAAAGCAATTGCCAAATTCTTCAAATAAATTTGAAAGTCTGCTAAATCTATGAGGTTGATGAATAGCTATAACCCTTCCACCTGTAGCTTGTTTAGCAGCCTTTAAAGTTGCACTGATTTCTGTTGGGTGATGAGCGTAGTCATCTATTATGATAACATCATTGAATTTCCCAAGATTGGTAAAACGACGGCTAACTCCTCTAAAACCAATCACTCCCGCTCGGATGTCTGCGTCAGTCACCCCCAAATGAACTGCAACCGCCACAGCAGCTAATAAATTAGATACATTGTGATCCCCAACCATTGGAAATTCTAAACCATTGATCTCCTGCGAACCATCAGAAAAAACAATATCGAACTTAGTTTTTCCATTTTTAACTGTAAGATTTTTTGCTCTCACGTCAGCATTACTATTCAAGCCAAATGTCACAATTCTTCTATTTTCAACTCTTTTAATAAGAGTTCTAACATCATCATCATCAGCACATAAAACAGCCAATCCATAAAATGGTATTTTAGAAATAAATTCAAAAAATGCTTCTTTCAAATTTTCAAATGAACCATAATATTCCAAATGTTCTGGATCAATATTTGTTACTATCGAAATCGTAGATGGTAGCTTAGTAAAGCTACCATCACTTTCGTCTGCTTCGACGACCATCCATTCACCAGTCCCAGTCCGTGCATTTGATCCATACGCATGAATTATGCCACCATTAATCACTGTGGGATCAAGTCCACCCGAATCTAACAAGGCGGCTACCATAGTGGTTGTGGTAGTTTTACCGTGTGTTCCAGCAACAGAAATATTAGATTTTAGCCTCATTAATTCAGCCAACATTTCAGCCCTAGGAACAACTGGGATATTTCTCCGGTAAGCTTCCTGTAATTCAGGATTATCAGACCTTATTGCTGATGAGACTACAACGACGTCGACATCAATTAAGTTTTTTGCTTCTTGTGTTAAGAAAACCTTAGCCCCAATTTTTTGCAAACGGGTTAGAATTTTACTGGCTTTTAAGTCTGATCCTTGTATTTGGTAACCATGAGTAATTAAAACTTCTGCTATTCCTGACATGCCAATGCCACCAATACCAATAAAATGGATAAAACCTATTTGGGGTGGAAGTTTGGTTTTTATCGTCATGATATTGATCTTAAGCTTTTATTATCAGCTAGTGACATTACCAACTCAGTTAACTTTTTAGTAGCATCTACCTTGCAATTATTGTGCGCTGATTTCGCCATTTCAGAAGAACGTTTAGGATTTAAGATTAATTCATGAATGATATTTCTTAATTTTAAGGCTGTTAATTTATCTTCCGTTAATAAAATTGCAGCATTGGCAGAAACTAATGGTAATGCATTAGCCGTTTGTTCGTCACGAATTGCAGCTTTCAAAGGTATTAAAATGGAAGGTCTACCTATCATTGAAATTTCAGCAATAGTAGAAGCTCCCGCACGACTTATTATTAATTGAGATTCGTTAATTTTCTTTGGAATGTCTGAAAAAAAATCTTGCACATTGGCACTTATTCTAGAATTACAATAAAAATCATTGACCTTACTTTTATCTTCTTTGCGCGCTTGATGCGTTACCTGGAGATTTTTTATAATATTATCTGGTAATAAACTCAAAGCTGTTGGCACCACATCAGACAAAATTTTTGCCCCCTGAGATCCTCCTAGAATCACAATATTAACTGGGTAATCACC
>Ga0307994_1002383_pt1 | contig 10596 bp, 13 predicted proteins | sample EllFjometagen261_FD_203171 | JGI IMG/M metagenome (GOLD analysis project Ga0307994, IMG submission 203171) | Marine microbial communities from Ellis Fjord, Antarctic Ocean - #261 | ecosystem: Environmental > Aquatic > Marine > Unclassified | place: Southern Ocean | collected 2014-11-02
TTACCATAACACAAGCTGCAGCTGATCACGTTACTAGTTACCTCTCTAATCGTGGGGCAGGACAAGGCGTAAGATTAGGTGTTCGGACTACAGGTTGTTCTGGTATGGCTTACACCATGGAGTTTGTTGATAAGATCTCGGATGATGATGAGATCTTTGAAGGTAAAGGTGTGAGGGTGGTTATTGATCCGAAAAGCTTATTGTATCTAAATGGTACAGAGTTGGATTACGCTAAAGAAGGGCTTAACGAAGGGTTCCAGTTTAACAACCCTAACTCTAAAAGTGAATGTGGTTGTGGTGAATCATTCAACGTGTAATTGAGCAGTATAAATAACTAATATATATTATTGAGGTAGATTATGATTAACATTGAAGACATTCTAGAGATGTGGAAAAAGGATTCCACTATCGACGAATTCAAACTGGACAATGCAACGATAACGAACGCAAAGATCCACTCCAAATATCTAGAGATGATAACCATCACTAAGATTCAGAAGAAAAAACGCGAGCAAGTATACAAAGAGCTGTTAAAGGCTAAGTGGTTATACTACAACGGAAAACTCTCAAAAGCTGAACTCGACCAATACGGTTGGGCATACGATCCTTTCAACGGGCTAAATAAACCATTGAAGGGTGATTTAAACTACTACTACGATTCAGACAAAGACATACAGAAGTCTCAAGCCGACATCGAATATTACAAAGTATTAGAAGACACCTTAAAGGAGATATTAGATACTATTAGATGGAGACATCAATCTATCTCAAATATCATTAAATGGCGAGCATTCGAAGCAGGGACCTAAAATGCCAGATCTAGTGGTAAGTGTTAAAAATAATGTTTACCTGATTGTTGAATGTGAAGACAAAGGAATACTACACGAGCTTTCCGAGTTCTTTACCTTCTTCGTTCCAGGATATAAATTCGTACCATCATTCAAGAACAAGATGTGGGACGGTAAAATAAGACTTCTCAATATGAGGAATCAGGAGGTGTACGCTGGTTTATTTCGGTATATTGTACAGTTTTGTAATGAACGTGACATACCAATTGTTTTTGAGGATTCTAATTCTCATTACTACGATCGCCCTGATATTATCTACGATAGTGATGTTAATTGGATGGACCAACTCCCTATTTCATCTGGGGGCAAGAAGATTACACCGAGGGATTATCAAAGAGATGCGGTCGAGTATGCCCTGATGAATCGTAGGGGATTGCTAATATCTCCTACAGCGTCAGGTAAGTCCCTTGTTATATACCTTATGATGAGATATTTCTTAGAGTATAATAAAGACAAGGTGTTGTTGATAGTACCAACCACTTCACTAGTTAAGCAGATGTACGGTGACTTCGCTGATTACTCTCAGTTCGACGAAACGTTTAACGTAGAAGATAACTGTCACCAAATCATTGCAGGTTGTGATAAAGGTCATAAAGAGAAGAGGGTTTATATCTCTACGTGGCAGTCAATTTACAAGATGCAAGGCGGTTACTTCCAACAGTTCGGAATGGTATTGGGTGACGAAGCCCATAACTTCAAAGCCAAGTCTTTAATATCTATCCTAAGTAAGTGTACAGAGGCTCGATATAGATTCGGTTTAACTGGTACTCTAGACGGTTCTCAAACACATAAGCTAGTATTGGAAGGTTTGTTCGGTCCAATTAAGAACGTAACTACCTCTAAGGCTCTTATTGATAGAGGCGATCTAGCTGAGATATCTATTGATGTTGTGTTACTTAAACACCCTGTTGAGCAATGCCAGCTAGTATGTAAGATGAAGTACCAACAAGAGATAGACCACATAATCTCTTATGGACCTAGAAATACTTTTATCAAGAACTTAGCACTGGATCAAGAAGGTAATACGTTAGTGCTGTTCAATTTCGTAGAGAAGCACGGTGTACCTCTATTCAGGATGATAAGTGAAGCGGCTCACGAGAAGCGTAAAGTCTTCTTCGTATCGGGTAATACCCCAGCTGATATAAGAGAAGATATAAGAAAGGTTACTGAGACCGAGAAGAATGCTATACTAGTCTGCTCTTTCGGTACGTTCTCTACTGGTGTTAACATCAAGAACTTACATAACATTATCTTCGCTGCTCCGTCAAAATCCCAAGTTAGGATCTTACAGTCTATAGGTCGTGGCCTGAGGAAGTCGGATAGAGCTACTAAGATATTCGACATTGCTGATGATCTACACCATAGAAAGACTAAGAACTTCGCCTTAACACACAGTGCTGAAAGGATTAAGATATATGCTAAAGAGAAATTCGTTTTCAAAATACATGAAGTACAACTATGAAAGATGATATCAAACACACGTCAGATTTGCCAATAAAATATTTTAAGCTTATTACTGGGGAATCTATTATAGGGTATGTGTATGACTCTGCAGTAGAGGATGGTGCTGTACTTAAGATAGAGGAACCAATGGTCGTAAGTATGAATCAACACTACGAATACGAACTCGTACCTTGGTTTCCATTCTCTATAAATAACTTACACTGTATAGATGTTTATAATATACTAAGTGAAGATGACGTAGCTGACCACATTAAGAAGATATATATGCGACTAGTTCTAGAGAAGTATGATACGAGTGAAGCTGTATTAGATGATGAACCTATTGAAGATCCTAATCCTCTACTCCATTAACATATGTACCCCGCCGTCAAACTCAAGTTTATTATAACCTATTTTCACTGAGAAATCAAGTTTATTATTAAAATAAATTAAACTTTACTTTACACCATAAATGCGGTACAATAGGTGTATATTGATTGATAAGGAACATTAGAAATGACTGAAAAGATTAAACCAAAGGACAAACCCCATTACGTTAATAACCGAGACTTCTCGTATTCGGTTGTTGATTATGTGCAATCTTGTATTGATGCTGACGCATCGGACGAAGTCCGACCTAAAGTAACAGACTATATCGCCACATGCTTTATGAAGATCTGTGAAGGCTTATCTCATAAGCCTAACTTCATCCGTTACACATACCGTGATGAGATGGTTATGGATGGTGTAGAGAATTGCTTAAGGGCTATTCATAACTACAACATTGATGCCGCTACTCGTACTGGTAAGCCTAACGCTTTCTCCTACTTCACTCAAATAGCATTCTTCGCCTTTGTTAGACGTATCACCCGTGAGAAGAAACAGGCTGATATTAAAGTCCAATTCTTGGAACAGGCTGACGTTGAACAATTCATTACTGGTATTGACGCTAACTCCCCTGTTGATCAAGCTTATGTTGACGGTCTTCGTAATAAGATTGCCACCATTAAAGTTAAAGACGAAGCCATTAAAGAGTTCGGTAAGGAAAAAGCTAAAGCAGAAAAGAAGGGTCTCGAGAACTTCATTAAATGAGGTTGTTAATAGTAGGTGATGGCGTAGTAGGTGGGTCTGTATCCAACGCACTACAACATAACCACAAGATAACCAAATTAGACCCACCTAAAGGTCTAGGTCACGATGTAGATCTATTCGACCTAAACCTATTCGATGGTGTTATTATATGCGTTCCAACCCCAGCAAATCGTGACGGTTCCTGTGACGATCTATTAGTACACAATTACATAAACCAAATCAGAGTTGGTGATACGGATATCCCTATCCTATTGAAGTCAACAACCTCTATTGAAACCCTCGAACTATATCAAAACGACCCACACCTAACGTTCAACCCAGAGTTCCTTACTGAGAGTAATGCGCATCAAGAATTCCTTAATCAAAGGTTCGCTATATTCGGTGGGGCTGAATCTAGGTTCTGGTATGAGTTGATTGTGACATCGGGGGTCTCTATAGGAACAACAAGGTTTACCGATATTATGAAAGCAGGTTACGCCAAGTATGCTATCAATACGTTCTTGGCTACTAAGGTTGTATTCTTTAATGAGTTAAAAGCGATGTATGGAGGTAGTGATTTTGATATGTTGACCGACCTAATCGGATTAGACGATAGGGTAGGTTCTTCTCATATGATGGTTCCAGGACCAGACGGTTCAGCAGGATATGGTGGGATGTGTTTCCCTAAAGACACAAACGCGCTTCTGATGTCATCAAAGCGTAAAGGACACGAGCTAACCTTATTAGGTAAGGTTATTGAAATCAATAATGAATTAAGGAACGATTAAGATGGATGAACCACAAGCATACGGACAGATGGACCAAGTAACGATTATGCCACCACAGGCTGATTTGTTATTGAGAGATATTTACATTTTCATGGGTGATGTTACAATGGGTTCTTGTTTACCCGTTATCGAGTGGATTATTTCCGCTAACTTAGCTGACAGACCTCCGCAGGAACTTACACTAGCTATTTGCTCTAGAGGTGGAGACTTAAATGCCTGCTTCGCATTGGTAGATGTAATGAAGGGTTCTAAGATACCGATTAAAACAGTAGGTTTAGGCATCATTGCTTCGGCTGGACTTCTTATGTTTATCTCTGGCACTAAAGGTCGACGCACGTTAACCCCTAACACCGCTATACTTTCGCATCAATATTCGTGGGGTTCTGTTGGTAAGGAACACGAATTGTTCGCTAAGGTTAAAGAGATGGAACTAATGACTCAACGAGTTATTGACCATTATAAGAAGTGTACTAAGCTAAACGACACATTAATCAGGAAGCACTTACTACCTCCTCATGATGTTTGGTTATCCGCTAAGGAAGCTAAGAAACTTAAGATATGTGATAGTGTAGAGGATATGTAAATGAAAGTTGGATTCACTTGTTCACCGTTTGACCTGTTACATGCAGGTCATTTAGAAATGCTTCGTGAGTGTAGAGAGCAGTGCGACTACCTCATAGTTGGGCTTAATATTAACCCGAGCAAAAGGGGTAAGTATCCAATCCAAAGCGTTGTTGAACGACATATCCAACTTTCTGGTATCAAGTACGTTAACGAGATCATCCCTTATTCTACGGAAGAAGAGCTGATCTCTCTATTACTATTAAAAAACCCTGACATAAGGTTTGTCGGGGAAGATTATAGAGATACCAATTTCACTGGCGATCAGCTAGATATTGATGTCTGTTATAATACACGTAATCATAAGTTCTCTTCATCGGAACTTAAGCGTAGGGTTATTGATAGTGAGTCTGAAGAGGTTGTGACAGGTTCTGCCTTGGTTAAGGAGAATGATGTATACACTGTACGTGATAATACAACCTTAGATAAGTTAACATTATCATCCACCGTATTACACCCTCTACAGAAAACTAAAGGTCACTACCACGACGATGTAGATGAAGTATATCATTTTATATCTGGTTCTGGGATTATGACTATCAATAGTGACGACCGCAAAGCTTTACATGAGGTTAAAGGTAATAGTTTTATCACTGTTAACGGTGGTGACTATCATCAGGTAGAGAATACGTCTCCTGAAGAAGACCTCGTGTTCGCCTGCACATTCAACGGGAAAATAAGGAATCACTGATGTTATATCATAGAATACTATTAACTGGCCATGACGGGTATATTGGTTCACACCTAATGCCTTACTTGGAAGATCTCGGTTACGAGGTAGATCCTTATCTTGGAGATATCGCTGATTTCTCGGTTAACCTATTCGATGATTATGATATGGTTATACACTTGGCTGCTCTAGCTGGGGTTAGACGATCTGTTGAGATACCAGACGAGTATTATAAAGTAAATGTGGACGGTACAAGACGAGTTATAGAGGAATGCTCTTTCAGTAGAACTCCTCTGTTATTCGCCTCTAGTTCTAACGCTAAAGAGTGGTGGACTAACCCGTATGCTGTGACTAAGAAAATCACGGAAGAGTTAGCTAAACACACCAACGCTATAGCATTCAGACCACATACCGTATATCCAGGTCGACCAGATATGCTGTTCGATCAATTACAAAAAGATCCTAATTCTATTAAGTACATCAACGTAGACCACACAAGAGATTTCACTCATATTGAAGATTTCTGCTCTGCGTTGTTGACTTTAATAGAAAACTATAGTATAATAGTAGATAAGGTTGTTGATATAGGTTCGGGTGTTCCTGTCCGTGTTATCGACGTAGCCAAGGCATTCGGATGGGAAGGTGAAGAGATTACTACACCTACTCCGCAGGAACGTGTGCATACTAAAGCAGACTCTACATTATTAGCTTCCCTTGGATGGAAGCCTGAAAAGGATATATTTGATGAAATCCGTAATACTAAATGATACACATTGTGGGGTAAGAAACTCTTCTGAGATATTCATTGATTACCAAGAAAGGTTCTACAGTGAAATATTCTTCCCTTACTGTATCAAGAACGGAATAAAGAATATCATCCACTTGGGTGACTATTACGATCACCGCAAACACGTTAACTTTAAAGCGTTAAACGCCAACCGCAGGATGTTCCTAGAACCGATGGTAAAGCTCGGTATGACTATGGACATAATCCCTGGAAACCACGATGTGGTTCATAAGAATACTAACGAGCTATGCGCCTTGAAGGAGCTGCTTGGGTATTACACCTCTAACGTCAATATCATAATGAAACCTAAGACGGTGGGTAAGTTAAACTTCCTTCCGTGGATCAATCCAGAAAACTACGATGAGTCTATGAAGTTCGTTAAGAACGCAAAGGGTATTATACTAGCCCACTTAGAACTCGAAGGGTTCGAGATGATGAAGGGCGTGATGCATCCTGGAGGTCACGGGATGAGTGCTGACATATTCAAACACTTAGACCTCGTATTGTCTGGTCATTACCATACTACCTCTCAGGTCGGAAACGTTCGTTATCTAGGCTCTCAAATGGAGTTTACTTGGGGTGACTGTGATGATAGTAAATACTTCCACGTTCTAGATACTGAGACTGGTGATATTGAACGTGTACTAAACCCCATAACAATCTTCGAGAAGATCTATTATAATGATGAGAAACGTCCGTGGGTTACTGGTGAAGATCTATCACAGTACGTTGACAAGTTTGTTAAGGTTATTGTAGAGACTAAGTCTAACCCGTTTATGTTCGATAAGCTTATAGACGGTTTGTCTAGTATCAATACGCACGAACTTAAGGTTGTAGAGAACTTCTCTGAATTCCTAGGTTCAAACGTAGTAACGTCTATTGAGGACGTAGAGAATACCACGGATCTTATGAGTAACTATATAGATGCTGTGTCTACTGATTTAGACAAAAACGAACTCAAGTCGCTAATGAACTCGTTATATAATGAAGCGTTGGATATGGAGATACAATAGTGATTACGTTTAAGGAACTGACTTATACTAACTTCTTAGCAACTGGTGCTAACGCTGTTACAATACAGTTAAACAAGGCTAAATCAACACTCATCGTAGGTACTAACGGCTCAGGTAAGTCCACTATTCTGGACGCTCTGTCGTTTGGATTGTTCGGTAAGGCTCACAGAAACGTATCAAAGCAATTGCTAGTTAACTCTATCAACGGTAAGGGTTGTGTCGTTTCTATCTCGTTTGAAGCCTCTGGTCAAGAGTTTAAGATCATTCGTGGTATTAAGCCCAACATATTCGAGGTCTGGCAGAACGGTGAGATGATCGATCAGTCAGCTTCAATGCGTGATTACCAGAAGTTCTTAGAGCAGAACATACTAAAGCTGAACCACAAAAGCTTCCATCAAATCGTTGTACTAGGTTCGTCTTCATTCGTACCATTCATGCAGCTATCCACCCATCATCGTAGAGAGGTCGTTGAAGATCTATTAGATATTAACGTATTCTCTAGAATGCGTGATGTTCTACGTGACCGTAATAACGGGCTTAAGGTAGATGTTAAGGACGAGAGAAACAACCTCGAAGTATATAAGGGTAAGTACGAATACCAAAAGAAGTACGTAGACCAAATCGAAGAACTGAACGTTGCTGCTAAAGCGTCATCGGATGAAGAGATATCCAAGCTAAAGCTTATTGTAGCTGAGAGTATAACTAAAGGGGTTGACTTAACTAAGAAAGCTCGGGATTACCCTAGTGACTTAACGACACAGTTAGCCTCTCTTGTGGACGATCACATATCGTTGGTAGTTGATAAGACTAACAATACAACAGAACTTAACCGCTTAATGGCTGAACATAAGTTCTTCTCAAGTAACGATGAATGTCCTACCTGCGCCCAAGATATCTCTGCTGAGTTTAAGGTAGATAAGATTGGTGCCATACAGGACTCTGGTTTAGGTTTGGATAAAGTCGCTAGAGACGTATTAACAGGGATAGATTCTAACGAAACTAAACAGGCTGTATTGACTAATACTATTGCTGAGCTACGTGGTATCATGGATTCTATAAGTGATTCACAGGCTAGTCTAGTTGCTGCTGAAGCTGAGATCTCTTTACTGGAAGGTAAGGAAGGTTTCTACGATTTAACGGACGCTTATACTGAGCTTAATGGTATACAGAAAAACGCTGATGAGTGTAGAGATACGTTGGATGAACATAACCAACAGACTCGTTATAATGAAGTTGCTGGGGAGATGCTAAAGGATACAGGTATTCGTACCAAGGTCATCCGTGAATATCTTCCTGCCATGAATACGTTGATCAACCAATACTTACAGACGCTTGACTTCTTCGTGGCGTTTACCTTAGATGAGAACTTTGAGGAAACGCTGAAGAGTCGTCATAGGGATAAGTTCAAATACGATAACTTCTCTGAAGGTGAGAAGCAACGTATTGACCTTTCGTTATTGTTTACGTGGAGGCAGATTGCTAAGATGAAGAACTCTACCAATACCAACCTATTGATCTTAGACGAAACGTTCGATTCGTCGTTGGATACGGATGGTGTAGATAACCTTATGCGTATATTACATTCACTAGGTGATGACACGAATACGTTCGTTATATCACACAAACCTGATTTGCTGGAGTCGAAACTTAGAGATAAGATAACGTTCTGTAAGAAGAACAACTTCTCTGAGGTACTTCGATAACCTATAAGAATAATGATGCCAGCCACTTATTATCCCCTCTTGTAGGGGATTTTTTTATATCTATAGAACTAAACGATATAAGAAATGTGTTTACTTTTGTTCGGTGATATGGTATAATAGTTGTATATTAAATGAGTAAGGAATTGAATTATGTTGAACCGTGAATTTAAAATGAATACCCTAATCCGTAGCTACGACTTCCCTTCAATGGATAGTGAGTATATGGAAGGTACTATTACTGGCTCTGATTCTTCTGGTCGTTATGTTTGTACTATGACTAAATGTGTTCAACGTGATGTTTCTATTGCGTTCCCTGAAGGTGAAACGTTTTCTACTCCTCCACTAGGTACTGATTTGTTCGATGGTATCCGTGAAGAAGCTGGTCGTAATCCTCGTCTAATGGTTCTATCTTAAGAACTAATCGGTATAAGAAAGGTATTTACTTTATATCATAAGTACGGTATAATAGGTTATATTAAGTTGAAGGAAGGAATGTATTATGAAAGGTATTCAAGAAACTACTGGCGGTGAGTTCCCTGCCCACACTTACTTCATGACTAGAGACGGTGAAGCGATCTACGCTTACTATAACGTCATTAAGGGAGTGTTTGTATTCTTCCGTAGGTCTATGAAGTTTTATAAATCTGGACGTAAATTTGTTAAGGTGGACTTCAATGGGTAGTAATGATACGGAAACAGTATGGATTATAGGTCTAATCATAGTAGCTACCTTCTTATTCGGTGGTGAACCTGATCTTACGGACGCTTTAATCCAATTTCTAACTGGCGCGAATGGAGGTCATTAAGATGGAATCTTTAAATACCCTGTATAAGCAGGATAGTAAGGGTAAGACTCGGAGCTGGACAGTCCAGTACGAAGATGCTAAATGGCGTACTGTAGCTGGTATTCATAATGGTACAATGGTTACTTCGGAGTGGCGTAAAGCTGAACCCAAGAACGTTGGTAAGAAAAACGAAACTACAGGTTCTACTCAGGCTATACTTGAGTGTGAAGCTAAACATCAGAAACGGTTAGAGTCGGGATACTTCTCTAACGTTGAGGACATCGGTAAGTCTACCCTCTTTAAGCCTATGTTGGCTACAGACTTCGCGAAGCTTAAGAAGCCTCTACAGTTCCCTGTAATATCTCAACCTAAGTTGGATGGTATTCGGTGTATTGCTAGGGCAGACGGTTTGTGGTCTAGGAGTGGTAAAGCTCACCTTAGTGTTCCTCATGTATGGGAAGCTATTAAGAATATATTCATACGGTTTCCCAACCTAATATTGGACGGTGAACTCTATAACCACGATTTGAAAGATGATTTCAACTCTATTGTATCAATGGTACGTAAGTCTAAGCCTACGCAAGAAGACCTTGATAGGTCTGCTTCGTTAGTTCAGTACCACGTATATGATACATATAATGATGAAGACTTTGCTGCTCGTAGGCTCTCTGTTGTCCGTATTTGTCGTATGGCTAATGCAGACTGTATTGTACCAGTACAGAATCGTTGGGTTGAAAGTCTAGAGGACTTAGACCTAACATACGGTGAGTATATAGGTAATGGGTACGAAGGTCAAATGATCCGTATTCCTACAAGCTTATATGAGAACAAACGCTCTAATAACCTTATGAAGCGTAAAGAGTTTAT
>Ga0307994_1002388_pt1 | contig 10587 bp, 3 predicted proteins | sample EllFjometagen261_FD_203171 | JGI IMG/M metagenome (GOLD analysis project Ga0307994, IMG submission 203171) | Marine microbial communities from Ellis Fjord, Antarctic Ocean - #261 | ecosystem: Environmental > Aquatic > Marine > Unclassified | place: Southern Ocean | collected 2014-11-02
GGCGCAGTTTGTTGCAGAGTTTGTTAAAAAAGAATGTTTATGCGTGTTAGGTATCAAGCTGCCACTCAGTTTTAATATCACGGATGATCTGGTAGACAAATTGAGCCGTGAGGAGGGTGTGCGCATGTATGCATGTAAGAAAATTTTCCAGCAAAGATTTGTGGTGTTTGTCGCAGAGAGTGCTCATTGACGATAATTAAATTATTATCACAAAAAAATTTACTTTACTTACACGTTGTGCTTGTAATGCTGCTTGTTGAAATGCTGTCACCGGAGGCGTCGTCGGATGTTGATGTTCTCTGCTTTTTCCTTTTATCCCGATTTTTAAATTTCGCAATTATTCCAAAAATTTCTCAATTTTTTTTCATTCACTTATTTTAGTCTTTTAAAAAGAACAAAGAACTAGAACGCGACACCATCACCATGCAAGAAAGCTCTGACCCACCAATTCTCGCAGCGCTAATTGAGCGTTCGACATACAAAACAGAGCGTTCGACATACAAAACAGAGAAACGGGAGCGAGCTTCATCAGGATCCAGTCGGAGCAGTCGGAGCAGCGGTTTGACACAAGCATTAATAAGACATACGCAGCAGCAGGAAAATGAGCAGCAGCAGCAACAACAACAAGAACCACGGCGAAAGAGCATGGTGGCAGGCAGAAGAGGCGTGTACAACAGCACTGAGCCACGTTCTCCTGGAGGCGTGTCATTGTTCCAACCAACTGGTCTCCACTCGAGATCCTCAACGTCCTCTTCCTCTTCCTCCACGTCCCGCTCCGTGCCGTCGAACTTGTGCCAAACAACTTCCTCCGGCACCACCAGCAGCAGCAGCAGCAGCAGCAGAACAACTGTCAAAAACATGTCACTGTCCGAAGCAAAGGCTGAGTTACGCTCACTCCACCTTTCCGGATGTTTGCACAAGCGTGGATTTCGCTGGTTCAAAAGATGGCAACCAAGATGGGTTATTCTTCATGGAAGATTGTTAACATACTACGAGCAGTCGAAAGAAATGAATAATTTCTCATCATTCAATCAAATGACAACAGGAGTAGCACCACGTGCATCCATTGAGTTGAACGCACACTTTCTTGTCATGACCAGCGACATGGATGGCAGAGAGTGGGGTTTGAAAGTTGTGCCTGTCGCTGCACCAGTGTCACATGTTGCAACACCAAATGTTATGTACGCCGAGCTCGTTGACGATGTCGATGGGTTTGGTGACGACGATGTTGGTCGTGGAGATGGTGGCATGCCGGTAAGCGCACCCATCGCACAGGCAGATGGTGACATTTGGTACTTTGCATGTGAGACCGAGGAGGAGCGTGATTTATGGATGGAAACACTCCAACATGCAATTGCATTAATACGACGTTGTGATGACACACGACCAACATTATCTGGCATGGGTGATATTCACGATCATATAATTATTGGGAACGTTCTTGGCGTCGGGAGATTTGGTGTTGTACGAGAGGGTGCAAACAAACATACAAAAATGTTATGTGCAATAAAAATAATAAATAAAAAGAAACATTTAGCAACACCAGCAGCAGAAAAGGTAGTTCGAAATGAAATCAAATTAATGCGAGTCATTGCACGTGTTGCAAATGTACGTCATCATCCAAATCTTGTTAGTCTTCATGAACATTATGAGGATGATTTTTTAATTTATATCGTCATGGATTCACTCAAAGGTGGTGATTTGTACGATCATTTGGTTGATGATGATGATGATCAGTATACTGAGTACAATGTCATGATGATTGCCAAGCAAATTCTTTGTGCCATTAGTGCGCTCCATGAAGTTGGTGTGATTCATCGTGATATCAAACCAGAAAATATTTTATACACGGATACCATGGACAGCGACGAAGGGACTGCCAAAGGAACTGCCGGAGAGACCATCGGGAGGATGGAAAAAAAAAAAAGAAAGCAAGACATATTAAAAATTGCTGATTTTAGTCTTGCTGGTACAATGCGACAATTTCATAAGGAGCATGTGGAGACGGGTGTCAAAGTTGTCGTGGGTACACCTGGTTACATTGCACCCGAATCTTTGAAAGATGCAACGTATACTTTTGCTTCGGATATGTATGCTGTTGGTGTTTGCGTTTATACAATGCTTGTTGGTTATCCCCCCGTTTCGGGAAGCACGAAGGAGGAAGTTTTTCAAAAGACAAGAGATGGTGAATGGGGTTTTGAAAAGTTAGATTGGAGACCACTATCTTCTGAATCAAAAGATTTGATATGGTCACTTTTAGCTGTTGATCCACATCGAAGACCTACAGCTGCCAAAGGTCTCCACCACGCATGGTTTCAAATGATGGACGACGTGGAGGAGGAGGAGGAGGAGGAGGAGAAGGAGAAGGAGAAGGGTGGTGGTGGCTGTGGTGCTGCCCCGTCATCTATCACCTCCATGGCGCGACAATCCTACCATTGTCCACTCGCACATTCAAAAAGTCGTTTGAAACGTTTCAATTCTAAACGAAAATTAAAAACAGCTGCTTTTGCTGCGTTAGTCTCTTCCAGAGGTCAACATCGAAGGAAGGGGAGCTCGTTGAAGCATCAAGTACGTGGAATGAAACCATCACCATCATGTCCAGACTTGGCTGAACTACGAGCATCAGCATCGACTGATAACATTTTGGGATTGGCCAGCGGCATGCCCAGCGATGCGTATAAGACTTATGCAGCAGCAGAGAAAGGTAGTAGTGGTGGTGGTAGTGGTGGTGGTCGGATGGTGGTCGTTGCTGTTACGGAGGGAGGTCGTAAGGATGATAGTGGTGTTGGACGAAGTCTTGCCATGTCAGGACGATCACGTCGACTTCGCAAGTCTCATACAATTGGAGAAAGTTTGGAAACACTTGTCAGTACGGCAGCAGCAATGGAACAATCTAGATTTGGACAGTTGCAGAGAGATAGCTCTATGGCAACGATCAGTGAAAGCAGTGAGACTGGAAGTTATGATGGAAAATCATGGAAATCAACGGGAAGATCAATTTTGGGACGAAACAGTAATTTCGATGAATCATCATTTGAAAGATCATCACTTCCAAAATTTACACCAGGAAGTTTGTCCGCATACTCGAAAAGTGAAATGGCAAATATTCAACAGAGTAGTAGTAGTAGTAGTAATTATTCTGCCCACCATCAGCCAGTACAGCCAGTACAGCAGCAGCAGCAGCAGCAGCAGCAGCAGCAGCAGCAGCAGCAGCAGCAGCAGCAGCAGCAACCAGGGAATATCGAAGAAGAAGGAGATGCTGCTGGCATCTTGGCGTCGTCCTACGAAAGTGAGTGCGATAGCCCACTCGGATTTTGATATCGAAAATTCCTCATTACGATCTTACAAAAAAATAAGGTACATTTCGAATTACTCTGTAAAATACGACACTCTCAAACTCCTCTTCTACATGTTTTCTTTGACTTTCATAAGAGCGTAATTACTTCTTAAATACACACACAATATATCATAATAAGAGAATTATTTCACATGTATGGAATGAATGAATACTCGCCTTAATTTTCCATATGTTATTCTTTATCGCGTTCAACTCTCTACAACACTATCTTCCTCTTTCGTTTATGGTTTTTTGTTCCTTCGCCTGCTCGCCCTCCTCTCTTTCTGAGCTAACACTGGTATAAAATAAATTCGAAAAAAATTATAAAAAATAAAATCTGAAATGAAGTTGTGCGTTGCTTGCTAGATTTTCAAAACACTGTTGCGTTGCTTGTGGTTCCTTTGCTTGACTGCATCCACAGAAATATCCTTCTCACCACAAGCCCACCAACACTAGAATGGCATTTGAGCCTGCTCCTTATCCCATTCCAGTGTGGAAAAGAAAACATAACGTTGATCCTGTTGTCCTCCAGCGAGGTGCCGTAGAGCAAAAAAAATACACTAACGCCATGGGAACAGCAGTAACTACCAATCTTTGCAAAGCAGTGCTGATGAATGAGAATCAAAAAATCTCATTGATGCAATTAAACGTAACAATCCACAACCAACGGACAACCGTAAGTCTGTCGATGATTTTTTTGATGATGGTCGTGCACGACCTGATTATTTGCTGCGGCGAGTACATGAATGTTTCCCGGAAAGTGCGGTACCAAATGTTCAAATGCGGCAGGCATTAGTTGCTGCAATGAATGAGGAAGGTTTAAATTACGCCAACACTCTCTGCGTGACATGCAGAGATCGCTTAGATCCCTGTCGCTTGTTTGAAAGGGAAGACTGGGCATTTCCGACGGAGACATATGAGCTGGGTGGTTTAGGTGGCCTTCCGTTTTCCGGTCGCATGGGTTTGGAAGCTGCTCTACGAAGAGTACCAGATGGTGGTTGTCTGCTGATTGAGTACTGCTCACACACAGGGTTTGACTATGAGGGTACTCTCGGGCGCGTTGTAAGATATGACAAGCGAGCTGGCTTGTTTGCTCCTCCCATTCGCACTATGCGTGAGCCGTTGGAATGTTACGAGGCGCTGGTAGCAAATCCAGATAAAAAAACATTTGCTGGTGGTGAAGAAGAGGAGGAATTGAGTAAAAAGATTGCTGCAATGGAGGCTAAAGATGGAGCTCATGGCAGCAGTCGTGTGGAGAAGGGTGCACATGGTGAAGGTGGTAAAGGTGGCGAAGGTGGTAAAGGTGGCGTGGTGATCAACGAAGCGGCTGCTGCGGCTGCTGCTGCGGCGGCGATTGCTGTAGCAAAAAAACGTACTCTCGAGGAAGAGGGCATTACAACGGACGCAGAATTTATTGGTATGTTTGACATGATGAAAAATAGATTTGGAGATGTCTCTTCCGCCAATACAATTCATCATTATATGGCCACAATGCTACAAAAAATTGCACGTCAAATGTTTCTAGATGTGCTTGATTCGACTCCGCTCGGAAAAAATGTTACCTGCGTATTTGTCGGCGGTATACAAATAGAATTGCCTGATCCTCATGAGCCTTATTTCTCTTTGCGAACATTTGAAACTCGGAACAGCCACGGAACTATGAACGACCATCGTGCTTCTGTTATGTATCACCTTGACCGTCAGAATAGAGAGAGTCCACATGGGAGTCCGCATGGGAGCCCGCATGGGAGCCCAAGATCAAATACAAAGTAGAAAGTAGAACATGTATGAATGTGCACGTCGTGTACATTCATGTAGGTGTCTAAATAAATGAATTTCTGTTTTTTTTTTATTTTTTTTATTTTTCTTTTTTAATGAAGTATAATTGAAGTGGATGAAGCCCAAATTACCGCACAACACCCTCTACAACCGAGGAGTCAACAACGCTAAAGCGGACGTTGACGAGAATAATATTTCTTTGTTGTTTGTAGTTGGCTCCGGTATCACTCATATCCTCCCTTAGGGAGGATACCGACGCGATACCTCCTAGTCGGAAGAGAAGGTCGTTTATTGGCGCGATCACTTTCTGCGATTTGCCGATCGTCCACCCTTCCGTTTCTTTTTACCAGTTCTCGGATTTTTACCAAAAACTTTCTTTTTCTTTACGGGTTCGCTGCGTCCACCTGGCAACCTCTCTCTTTCTTGATTCGCTCGTGTGGCACCTGGATTTCTGGCTCTTGCCATGCGCAGCCAACGAATTGCTAGTGCCTTCGACGCAGCATTCAATTTCAAACGCTTCTTTGCCCATGCAACCGACTCATCGTCATCTTCGTCATCGTCAGAAATTAGAGCCGCTGCAGCAACTCGGCCACCGCGCTTGCGCACCGTATCAGATGCTTTGTGTCTCCAGTTCAGAACAATGGCAGTGGCCGCAGCACTGAGGAAGACTGGACCAAATTTGGGACCATCATCATCATCCGAGTCTGACACTGCAACACCCTTGTGCATTCTTGCAGCCTTTTCTTTCTCAAGCTGCGCCTTTTGTTGAATGCAATTCAAACATAAGGTTTGAAATTTTGCATTGCGGTTGAAGAATTGCTTCCATGCAACTTTATCAAATTCTTCCGATGGAAAATCTCTTTCAAATTTATCGCCCAGCGTCTCAATTGGAATGAGCAACAGAACTTGAAGCTGTTTTCGACTCAAACACTTCTCACATTCGTTTCTTCTGGCTCGACTAATTAAGGGTTGAACAACTTCGCGTAACTTTTTACGACGTCTTGCTTGTGCCAACCAAAGACGAGCAATTGATCTTGACGATGTTGACAATGATACTGGGCCAAAATGTGGTCGACCATCATCATCGTCATCAGAATCACTCGAGACATCTGGATTGACAGATCCTAAAATTTTTGTTAGCTGAGCAATCAAATATGGCCTTGAACGACGCAGTGTTCTTGGCGTTAAAATAGCAGGCAATTGATTCACGAGCCAAGGACGATTGTATCTCAAGAAACGAAAGCGAAATGTCTCGGATGTTATTTTTTGATTCATCAAATATGCTTCGTGTGAAGCTCCTTTAATTTTGTCAAGTTCGTCCCATCTTGGAATTCCAAACTCGTCATCCTCTGGTCCACCCAACGAGGAGTGCCAAGCTGTGTCTTCGTGCTTTAATTTGTAAAAACCAATCTTGTCGATCAGCCACATATAAAAGCGAAGCGTTGCATAGCATCCAATAATTAAAGCCGAACCGAATGGAATAGTCATCCAATCACCCCATATATTATAAATCGTGCTTTCACCATCACCTGATCTCAAAAGACCCTCAATTCCAAGTACGAACAAAAGCATTGCTGTAGTATGAAGAGTAATCATAACATAGTATTGTGATGAAAAGCACATTTGATCTAATGTTCGCATGCCCTCTTCAATACACTCGTCCAACGAATCTTCCAGACCTTTCCATCTTGTTTCTCTCTGAAGGAAGCGATACCGAGTGTACACCAAGTAATCATAAATTTTCCAACCATGCGTCAACTCTTGTACTTGCAAACAAAAGACATCAGAGACATATTGAAATGGAATAATGATGATGGAGAATTCTATGTAAAAACCCAAATCTAACGACTTAATGCCATACAGAGATCTCATTTTAATGCAGTCATCAAAACTTCCCATGATAATCATTGGAAACAGAGCATACGGCAATCCCATGGCATCACCTGAATATCCAGAGTACGCTCCCAAAATTGGCTCGACGGTATCTCCTGATGAAAAATCAACACCCGCATCACGATTTGCTGCCTCCTCTTCCGCAGCCTCCTGCTCTGCTTTCAGCTCGGCTGCAGTTTTTGATTTAATCTTTAACAATTTTCGAATCATATTGAATCCTTCGCCAACTTTTTCAATAACTAAATCCATGATATAACCAAGGTAGGGATCAAGGTAACTTCTTTCCAGCAACATGATGAAAAAATCAACCAAGAAACCCAACAAGAAATCTAAAAAGTCATCTGCACCCAATGTTGTGACTCCAGTCACCACCCAAAAAGCAGCCGTAATTGGAGTGCACAGCAAAGCTTCTTTCAGCAATACTTCTATGATCATGTCTAAAAGAATACCCATGGGACGGAAACCAATAATTAAGTACCAAATATACTCTCCAAAATCATCCCAAAAAGAAAACTCACAAAACGTAACGCAATATAACGACATCATGACACTCGAGAAAACAAAGTTAGAACGCTTCCATGTTGTTGGTGTCCAGACAGATTCTTTCTGAGCTTGCTTATCTCTTTTGATTTCAATTTCTTGCTCGCGTTTAGAAACACGTTTTGGAAGAAACAATAGACTTCCAAAAACAATTAAAAACAAACCAATTATTACAAACGCGAACCCCATGCGAGCGTTGCGAGTAGCCTCGACTGTTGTTGGATCAATTTTAACAATCATGTAATGAGCAGGTTGAGCGTCCATCAAAAAGTAAGTCTCGTCAGGACGATACTGTTGATGCAGTGCCAAGGCCCAAGGGACGTCTTGGCCGTACAGTATTAATTGGACGGTATACAGGAGGGCCATAATTGGTGCAAGAGCAATGCCTACGCCCACCATAGCAGGAGGCACAATAATTGCAAGCATTGATGAGAAACGAAAACGAGGAGGTGTCTCCAACCGTGTCGAAAAGCGAACTGTCAGATAGAAAAGAATGCAAACTCCCATAGAAACAGCTGACAAAACAACGAAAATGACACCAAACGTAATGAGATCGAATGCAAAAGCAATCATCAACTCAACCCAGTTGTTTGGTGCCAAATCAACTGAAAATTCGTACTCATTGTTGGATGGATCTTTATCGTAATCTTCCAACGCGATCACTGCGCTAATAATTTTTTTGCGCAAGGGTGTAATTTGCCAGTATCGGACTTCAAAAGTTATAGAGCGAGGAAAGCAACCGCGGGTGCAGTCAAAGGACAAATCTCCTTTTCCGTCTTCAGAATCGCCATTGACTCCAAGCAAGATGTCGCCATTGTACGTTCCAACTAAGTCGTCAAGCATATGGTTATCACCCTGGCGTATGAGCCGAGATTTATACGCTTCATCGCTTGCACCACGATCATATTCTGCTGGGAATTCAGTTGGTGTTGCAGCGCGATCCATTTTAGACTGCTGCAGAAACTCAGTGACCTCCAAGGGGTGCTGAGACAATTCAAACAGCGTGTGTCCATCAGCTTCAAACCAACGTGGATTCACATCTGGCTGAAGCAAATTTTCTTCGTAGCGACATGTAAAGCTTGCTGAGCAGATATCTGATGTGGATGCCATGCGACCACCTTGATAGAAAGGGGCCAACTTGTGCAAATACTTAATGTCATCCTGATGTGGGAACGCTGGATAGTTTCTTCTCTCCCACCCACGCTCTTGTCCATTGGTTCCAGTGTGCTGATTAGGATCTGGAACTTCGGGCAGCTCGCAAAGATCTTGATTTTCAAACAAATGCCAAATTGGAATGTAGTTGTCGTAGTAATCACAATTGGAAAAATATGGAAGATACGGCAGCGCCATTTGGTTAAATTCCCAAGAAGGTGCAGTACCCTCTGGATTCATAACCAAACCATGCCAAACCTCGCGGTACTTTCTAGTCAGCATCAAACTTTCGAACGGAGAGTTCGTCGGAGCGCCCCACCATGTGACGGTGGGCATTACACCTTTGTAGGGCCTGATGTACTCTTTTCCGTCCTGCAAAACTTTCTCAACCACGATCATTGCGTCCGTGACTACAGGTGCAAATTCACCTACGTCGGGTGTTCGCTTAAACATGCTGAGGACACGACCGGCCTCGTAATCTCTGTAAAGTGGTGGCAAGTTAAAAGGTGGAGAAATATCTTCACCGAATTCTCTTGCATATTTGACGATGTAGATATATTGCATTGCAACTTGGCGCTCCTCGTAAGAGATGCCAGGATGCAGAGTTCTCATCGCAGTCTCTGACGCTTCGACACCCTCCGTTCTGTTTGCACGATCTGGTGCTTGAATTGTGACCGAGGTAATATTTCTCAAAAAGTGAGTTGCTGGTAAAAATATACCATTGAGAATTTGTACCTCGGGTTTGACAATTGAGTCATCTAGTGCCCACACGCTGATGTTCATTACTCCGTGCTTGTCTATTTTGGTAGAGTCGAACCATTGACTTAATTTTATGGGTCGCGAGCACGGATACACATCAAGAGCATTTGTTAATACGTTATCCATCGAATCAAACAGTGGATCATAGTCAACGCCTCCAGCTTTATTGTTCTCGTTTTGCCAATCAGGATCACAGGTACCTATGCGTTTGCCAATGCAAGGATTCTCTCCGTTATTTTCTTCGTACTGTTTACAACGTGGTTCATTTTCTGTGCACAAGTCTAAGTCAGAAGGTGGATCAAGGATAATTTTTTGCGAGGTGACACGAGCACGAACAGTTTCTTTACATCTTTGCTCCTCACAAACGGAGGGGGCAACATAAATTGCAATTCTGTAGTGCTGATCATATATCATGGCTTTTGGAATATGTTGAAAATTGAAGGAAAATGTTATGAGGGACATGACAGGAAGTTCAAACCAGCCTGCCTCCCTTGCTCGATATCCTTCTTCGTCTTTTGGATAGGCATCAGCGGGATCCTCAGTGATGACTGGTTTCAAACATGTTGCAAGAAGCAAAATTCTAGCATCTTCTTTAATCTGCTCTTCAGGTGTGAATGCTATGGATGCGTTCCTCCCGGTTGAATTTTGTGGCAGGATTGTTCCAGCCGTTAAAGAAAAATTTAGTGCATTATTCGCCACGTGAACGTAGTAAGGAACCAACGTTCCGTTCTCGTCAGGCTGAGGTCCTTTGGGTCCTCCAGGTACCATGCATCTGACACGCGTCGGTGATTCCCAGATGGCTGGAGATGTAGGATGCCCTCTCAGCTGATCAGAGTGCGGTGAATAGTCATATCCTGCAGCCTTTTGATCGTCAGTCAAAGCATCTGGATTGTCCTGTCCTTGCCATGCTCTGTCTGTTGATGGTCGGAAAAGGCAAGTCAACGTAAAAGAATCTTGAAAGTTTCGACCAATCACAGTAATGAATTGATCTTGTGACACATTTTGAGGGCAAACGCGATACACGACCGAGGTGTCGTTTACGTAAAAAGGAGGTGCTGCAGTGACGTTGACTGGTAAAATCTTTCGAAGGATCTCCAATTCACCTGTGCGCTCTGTTATGGGAAGTC
>Ga0307994_1002390_pt1 | contig 10580 bp, 10 predicted proteins | sample EllFjometagen261_FD_203171 | JGI IMG/M metagenome (GOLD analysis project Ga0307994, IMG submission 203171) | Marine microbial communities from Ellis Fjord, Antarctic Ocean - #261 | ecosystem: Environmental > Aquatic > Marine > Unclassified | place: Southern Ocean | collected 2014-11-02
TAGCGATCGGGTAACTTAAAGCTAAGTTCTAAAAAACGTTGGTTAACTGAGCGAATTTCCCAGCTAAAATCACCCCATTTTGCGGTACGTTGAATTCGTGCGAAGGCGGTCATACTTTTCATTAAAGGGGTCCATGGTTTGCGTAAGATCATAGAAAGCTTGGTTTATAATGTGGCTTATTCTACAAAATTTAAAGTACGTATTTTCTAAATACACCATTAAATACAAAGGAGCGTTTAATGAATCAGGTTGTATTAGCAACGGGCAATGCCGGAAAGGTCAAAGAGATTATGGGTATGTTGCAACCCTTAGGCTGGAACGTAACCCCGCAGACAGAATTTTTTAATACCGAAGCCGAAGAGACAGGCCTGTCCTTTATTGAAAATGCCATTTTAAAAGCCCGCTATGCGTGCGCTAAAACCGGGTTGCCAGCGATTGCCGATGATTCGGGCCTTGAAGTGGCGGCACTCCAAGGTCAGCCAGGGATCTACTCTTCTCGTTACGCGGGTGAAGAGGCGACTGATCAAGACAATATTAAAAAGCTCTTGGCGGATATGAATCATGTTCCAGTCGCAAGTCGACAGGCCAGCTTTTATTGTGCCATGGTGTTTTGTCGCCATGAACAGGACCCAACGCCGTTAGTCGCCTTGGGACAGTGGCACGGTGAAATTCTGGCTGAACCCGTTGGTGAAGGCGGATTTGGATATGACCCCATTTTTTTTGTGCCCGAGCAAGGCGTGAGTTCCGCCGAATTGAAGAAAGAGCAGAAAAATAAAATAAGCCATCGTGCATTAGCCTTGCATCAGCTTGTTGAACAGATAAAGGTTTTATAACGTAGGCAAAAACCACGATAAATAGGCTAAAAAACCCTTCTTTATTGATTTATATCAATTTCTAGATGCATATCCTTTAAAGCATTTTCAAAATCACCCATTAGGGTGGTTATTTCTCTCCCTTTTTTAATTAATCTAATACTTAGCGAATAGGCTAAAAGGCATTTTAAAGGTTGTCTTACTTCTTAAGTGAAGTGACCGTTTATTTAGAAATGTCATACTTTAAATTAAGGGGAATTATCATGAATAAACTTACAAAAATAAGTGCAGCTTTATTGTCAACAGGTTTAGCATTTTCGATGCTTTCAGGTTGTGGTGGGGGAGGAAGTTCTTCTTCAACAACGACGGCTCCAACTGGAGCCGATGCAGAAATCACGTCTTCAGTTGCTGAAACCCTAGCGGTTAATGCTGCACAAGCCTTACCGGGTTGCAGTTTTAGTTCAGAGACTACGGTCACGCCTTCTTCTTCTGTGGTAACGATGTACTTAGCAACAGCTAAAGTGATGATTGATGATCGGGCTGCGGCGGCAAGTGTTAATAGTGCAACGGTAAGAGCAACAACCATTGATGAGAGTAGTGCGGGTAATTGTCCTATTGCTGATCCGGGTACGTTTACCGTAACGGGTTCGCACGATGATGGGGTTGATGATGTGACCTACACCTTTACAAATTATTGTTTAGGAGATGACGTAGACAATGTGACCGTCAATGGTACCGCTGATGTAAAAGCCGTGGGTGTGCCCAGTGATGCCGGACCGATTCCACAATACACAACGGTTTCTACGGGAACAGGTGGTATTACAGTGGTTGAAAAAAGTACCGAAGGTACGTTCACCCACTCAGCGATTTTAGATGATTATAAATATACTTACGGCAATGGAGATGACGGTGCAACGCTTGCAAGCCCAAGTACATTAACCGCTGATACATTAAGCATTGTAGATGGACGATCAGACGGTACATTCAGCGTTTCAGGCGTGAATGTCGGTACTTACTATAACGATGCTTCAGAGGTCGTGCTTGATATTGAAAACATCAGTTATACGGATCCTGATTCAGGGGTTGTAAATGTAAGTTCTTCGCCCATTGTGATCAATGATTCTGGTGTGCTGATTAGCGGCACAATTACGGTTTCAGGAACCAACGGTTCTGAAATGACTATGACACTTTCAGACGCAGTTGAAAATGGGTTTAATGTTCTTTATGACGGCGGAACGGTTGGTGTTATGGACTGTTCAGGTTTATCGTCAGGTGGTCTTTTATAAATGGTTTTATCTAACGGATTTCTTAATCCGTTAGATTTTAGCGTTAAATTATTAGGTGCGCTTTTGGCGCATCTTTCTGTTTCTAGGCTGTTTGCATAAAGGGAGAGTGGGTATGTTTAAGATAATTGCAGGCTACGCCTTTCGTAATGTTCTACGTACCCGGTTGCGCTCTTTTTTTACGCTGTTTTCTGTCACGCTCATTATTATGCTTTATACCGTTCTGACGAGTACAGGGGATTCGTTTACTAATCAAATTTCAACTGCACTGGATACACAAGATGTTGATGTGGCTGTGCAAGCAAAATATGCCGCTACCCCAATTTCTTCAGTTATTGATGCTCAAACCGTTAAGGCCATTGAAAGTATGAGTGAGGTAGACTCTGTTTACACCCTTTTGATTGGACGTAAACGAATAGAAGGTAAGGCAACCGTCGTTATTTTAGGCGTTTCAAATTTTAGTGCCTTTGCACAACGTTTAGGGTTTAGCATTGTTGATGGACGTGGTTTTTGTGATGCCGATCATGAGGTTGTAATTGGTGAAAAAATCTCAAAAGTTTATGGCTTAAAAGTAGGTGATGATCTTGAGCTTAATGGTGGCAAAAAGTATTTAATTGTTGGGGTTTATTCGAGCTGGCTTAATCCCCTTAACTCTGGCGTAGTTTCTAGCCTTCCAACTATTCAAAGCTTAGTGGGAAAAACCGATAAAGCAAGCCTGCTTTTTTTGAAGCTAAAGGATTCAACTCAATCCTCCGCGGTGGTAAAAAATATAAATAAACACTTTCCTGAAATGAGGGCAATGGAAATTCAGCAGTTGCCCGATTACTTTGGGGTTTTAAAAAGCGTTTTTTACTTTTCGAAAATTGTGTCTGTGCTGACACTTTTTATCGCAATGGCGGTTTTAATTAATACTTTTATTATGGCAATTAGTGAACGAACCAAGGAGATTGGTATTTTAAGCGCTATAGGTTGGCCGAGATTTATGGTGATTGCCATTTTTTTGGTTGAAGCCTTGTTGTTATCGGTTACAGGTGGTGTTCTTGGCTTTTTAAGCTCTTATCCGGTTATGGCATTATTGCAAAGCAACTTTAGCAGTGTGAGTGTTTACCTTCCTGAAACGCCCTCGATGGCTGTCTTTTTTAATGTGTTGTTGATGTCTTTTGTTATTGGCGTGTTGAGTACAATATTTCCGGCTATTTACGGCACGAATATCAAAATTGCCAAGGCGGTACGTCATGAGTAATTTAATTAGCATTAGAAACGTGAGTAAGGTGTATGAAAAAGGGCTTGTTAAAGCGCTTGAAAAAGTAAATTTGACACTTGAAGCAGGAAAGATCTATGTCTTGATGGGGGCTTCAGGCTGCGGGAAAAGCACCTTGCTTAACTTGATAGGTTCTCTGGACACGCCAACAAGTGGGGATGTCTTGTATGAAGGTAGACGTTTGAATGAAGTCGGCACGCTTTCAACATTCCGACGTAATTTCATTGGGTTTGTTTTTCAGTTTCACCATCTTATTCCGGTTTTAACTTTAAGAGAAAATGTTGAATCGGCCCTGTTGCCAAATCGTGATATTTTGGCTGAAGAGCGAAGTGAGAGAGCGATAAGTTTGCTGGATGATATGGGGCTTTTACATCGCGCGGATTCCTATGCAAACGAGATTTCCGGGGGAGAGCGTCAGCGCGGCGCAATTGCCAGAGCACTCATTAATCGTCCAAAATTATTACTGGCCGATGAGCCTACTGGAAATGTTGACTCTAAAACGGCTAGATTGATTTTAAAGAAGGTGCAAGATTATATTAAGGCCTCAGAAGGGACGATGTTAATTGCCACTCATGATCCGAATGTTGCCGCTATGGCTGACGTAGTAATAGAGATGGAAGATGGCAAAATTACATCAGTGATTCATAACAATCAAGATAGAAGTATAAGTGATGAGAAAGTATCTAATTGACCGTGAAATTTATGTAAGCAGTTTTGATTTTTTTACCTTGTTAAACAGTACTTTTTTTCTGTTGATGTGCATCTTTGTTTATTACGACCATTTTATTTTATTTCGTGGCTCTGCCAATATTCATGAGTTTTTTATTTACGCTACGGTGATCTTTTTAGTCATTCTGTTTTTTTGGTACAAATTTAAGCATTTGAGGGTGAGCGGTGCAGCTCTTATACTAATTGAAATCGGAATATTGATACATTTTTCTGGCGCATTTATAGAGATTGAGGGTCATAGGCTTTATGACAGTCGCTTTTTTGATATCCGTTATGATAAGTATGTGCACTTCTTTAACTCGATGATTGCTTTGATTATTACGCTCTATGTGTTTGCCAAGAAAGGTTTTCCATATACCAAGCTTGTATTGATGATAGCTGTTTTGACGGTACTAGGGTTAGGTGCGATTGTTGAGATTGTTGAGTATTTAGTGACCTTGACTGTCGAGCACAATGGGGTGGGTAACTACGACAATAATATGCTTGATCTCACGGCAAATTTTTTTGGCGCGGTTTCGGCGGCCTTGTTTTATGAATTCTTTTTCAAAGATTATTTTAAAAGCATATCTAAAAAATCATGTATTCAGTAAAGATAAGTAGCCGCTCTAAAGCAGGTATTGTTGCAACAGAACTGACAGTATTAATGGTGCTTTATTTTGTGATTTCATGGGTGCTTGTACCCCACGTAAAAGTTCCTAATACTGCGTTTTATACTTTTGTGGCGATGTTGATAGGTATGACATTTTATTATTTTTATGTCTCGCCTATACTGCTCCATCAGGACTCCTTAAATACTAGAGGTTTGGGGCCGAAAAAACGTTTATTTATACGAACGGATAATTTTTCAGAGGCGTGGCATTTTTTATGGTTTCCTGTGGTTTTTACTGGGGGGGTTATTGTTCTATTGGCATGGCAGAAAAACTCAAGTTTTTTTGTGGCGCCAGATTGGTATGGGTTAGGGTTAAAGTTTTCTTTCTACTTGTTTTCAGCATTAATTCAAGACATACTCTTTTTTCTTATATTCTACTTCGTCTGAAAGACTTGATATTAATTGAGTCTTTGCACACAAAAAAAATCATTGTTTTACTGCTTTTTTCGTCAATATTCGCTTTGATACATTTACCAAATTTGCCGCTTATGGCATTGACGTTTATTTTTGCATTCTGGTTGGGGTATGTTTTTTACAGTACCCCAAACTTGTATGCCATTGTGATTGTCCATGCCTTTTTAGGAACTTTGCTACATCGAGTATATGAACTGCATATGAAAATAGGCTTGTTCTATGGGGTTGAGTCGCATGAAGGGCATTTTTTCAGGTTTCTGATCCCAAGTTTTAGCGAGATAATTGGTCATCGATGGTAAAACGGTAACTGGTTAAAGCTTTTAATGACTGGTTGCATTAAAGGTGCCCTTAAATAATATGGATTAGATACGAGTATGCAACTTTCAAGAAGAGCGTTATTAAAATTATTAGTTGCCAGCTCGGCTTCTATTGTGGTCTCTTCAGGTTTACAAGGGTGTGTGTTTGCTGCGAATGACGAGAGTCGTATTGCCTTTGATTATGGAGTAGCGAGTGGTGATCCACTAACCGACAGGGTCGTTTTATGGACACGGGTAACCCCAACTTCAGAAGACCCGATTAGGTTAAGTTGGGAGGTCGCTGAAGATGAAGCGTTTCTTCAATTAGTGAACTCGGATTCAACCATTGTAGACAATCAAACCGATTACACCCTAAAAGTGGATGTAATGGGTTTAGAGGCAGGAAAAACCTATTTTTATCGCTTTAAATCTAATAATGATACTTCGCTTATTGGTCAAACTAAAACCCTATCTTCAAACCCTCAAAACGTTAAGTTTGCAGTTCTGTCGTGTGCCAATTACCCAGCAGGGTTTTTTCATGTCTATCGAGAGGTTGCGAATAATGCGAGTGATTTAGATGCAGTCATACATTTAGGGGATTATATCTATGAATATGGCATTGATGGTTACCCTGAAGCAGGAACTGGTGAGGTGATGAATCGGGTGCATGAGCCACTTCATGAGTGTGTGACCTTAGCCGATTACCGACAACGTTATGCGCAATATCACTCTGACCCAGATTTAATCGCTCTGCACGCCAAGGTGCCGTTTATCTGTCTTTGGGATGACCATGAAATTGCTAATGATGCCTACACAGACGGAGCTGAAAATCATACCGAATTAACCGAAGGTGATTTTTTAGCCCGAAAAATGGCGGCTATTCAAGTTTGGTATGAGTGGTTGCCAGTGAGAGCGCCTTTAATTGAAGACGATAAGATTAAAACGTATCGACAGTTTAAGTTTGGTTCGATTTTGTCTTTAATGCTCTTAGATACAAGGGTGATTGGTCGAGATCAGCAGCTTAATTATTTTGATTACCTTGATGCAGAGGGTAATTTAACTGAGCCTGAATTACTGGTTAATGATGTACGAGAAGCCGATAGAAACCTAATGGGCGACACCCAGCTCAATTGGTTACAGCAAACTTTGCAGTCGTCCAAAAGTGAGGGGGTGGTTTGGCAGGTGTTGGGTCAACAAGTGTTAATGGGTCGAATTTATGTGCCTTCGTCGCTGATTCGGTTTAACCCAGAAACCGGCAGGCCTGATCCCAGAAACTTTTTGGTGTATTCTGAGGTGTATATCGCGTTTCAAACCTTTGGTGAAAACATCAAAATGCAACTCATAAGCGACGGTACCTTGGCCTCTTATACCTCGGATATTGATGGCTTCGATGGGCTGACAGACATTGAACAAAAAACAGCCTTAGCCAGTGCGTTAAAGTTAAAAGATCCAGACCTATATGAAATGATTTTTTCTAATTTATCCCCTAGTGACCAGCAGACGATTATAGAACTCGGCTATTTACTAGATCGCTCACAGAACCCTTATGTGCCCTATAATTTAGATGCATGGGATGGTTATGATGCAGAGAGAGAACGTTTACTGGATATTGCGAACAGCGAGCAAGCCAACTTGGTGGTTTTATCGGGTGACTCTCATAATGGTTGGTGTAATTATGTAACTGATAACAACGGCATGCAGCGTGCTATTGAATTTGGAACGGGTGCGGTATCCTCGCCTGGTTTAGAAGTAGATATGGGTATTCCAGGTGGTTATGAAGTTTTTATTCAAAATAGTATTGTGTCTTTTGTCAAAGATGTTGAATACTGTAATAGCGCTCAAAGAGGCTACTTAACCGTTGATTTTACAGAGAATAACGTGGTGTCAGAGTGGTTTGTCATTGAACGAGAAGCCGAAAAAAATCCAGTTTTTCCCGTGTTTGAACGTACAAAACGTATTTCGATATCGGCCATTGATAAAGTGATTGTTCACGGTTAGTTGCGATGCCAATCTCTTTGAAATGAGACAAGTCAGGCTGATATCGTTTTCAACCTGACAGATCTAAATTGAAAGGTTACACCCAAACCTCTTCTGCGTATTCTACGATATGAACGGTTTTGTGCAGTTTGTTTTCAATGGCCGTTTTAAACACTTCTTGTTTATCACGTTCGCCGTGAATTAAAAACACCTTGTCGAGTTTTTTAAAGCCAGACATCCAGTTTAAAAGTTCGGTTTGGTCTGCGTGAGCAGAAAAACCGTTAATCATAAATACCTCTGCATTCACGTTAATTTGTTCGTGGTAGATGTGAATAAATTCAGCGCCATCAACCATTGAACGACCAAGCGTGCCTTCGACTTGGTAGCCGACAAATATCACGCTGTTGCGTTCATCCCATAAGCGGTGTTTAAAGTGATGCAAAATGCGCCCACCACTGCACATACCGCTGCCTGCAATAATAATACAACGACTCTCTTCGTCGTTGATCCGCATGGATTCGTCTCCACCACTGGTATATTCAAGGTAAGGAAAGTCAAAAACCGAACCGTCTTTCTGAAAGAGGTCTTGTGCTTCCGGGTTTAATTGGTGATGGTATTGGTTGTAAATTTTAGTCGCGCGAATGGCCATCGGGGAATCTAAAAATACCTTACACTCTGGCAGCGTTTTGTCGTAATACATCTGCTTTAGTAGGACTAAAATTTCTTGAGTACGTTCAATAGCAAACGATGGAATGAGCACGTTTCCGTTACGCTCTAACGTGTCAATTATGGCACTCTTAAACTCTTTGATGCTGTCATCTAGGCTTCTGTGATTACGGTCTCCGTAAGTCGATTCAATGTATAAAGCATCGGCATTTTCAACGGGGGTGGGGGTGGACATAACAATGTCCGTTCGATTGCCTAAGTCTCCACTAAACACCAGGCTTTTGGGTTGATTGTTTTCGGTAAAATCAATTTGTATCGTTGCAGAGCCTAAGATATGACCCGCATTTCGAAAGGTCGCTGTGACCTCATTAGAAACCGTAATGGGTTTATCGTAGTCGGCATATTGAATATTTAGGTCAAACACGGCTCTGACATCTTCAGTGGTATAGAGCGGCTGTTTAATCTGGCCTTCTTTACCCCGACGTCTGGCTTTTTTACGCGAAGTAGCAAAGTCTTCTTCCGCGATTTTGGCGCTGTCTAGCATAATGACTTCGGCTAAATCCATGGTGGCACGGGTGGTAATAATGCGACCATCAAACCCTTCTTTAACGAGTTTTGGAATGCGGCCACAGTGATCAAGGTGAGCATGGGTCAGCATTAAAACATCGACAGATTTAGGGTCAAAATCAAAGGCATCTGAGTTGTTTTGTTGCACTCTGCCTTGAAAATAACCACAATCAATAAGGATTTTTGGTCCTTTTTTGAGCTGTAACAAATGACAAGACCCCGTCACGGTCTCAGCCGCACCAAACGATTGAATAAGCGTCATGATAGTAACCTCCAGCAGAGCTTTGTTAAAGTGAATACTCTTAACTATTAAATATAACACCCTGTTTTTTGTAAGGATTATTCGTAATCAATTTTTTGGCGTTTATCGTGTTTATTCTTTAAACGTGCGTGACGTGTTGCAGAGAACATTTAAGACACGGGTTAGCACCTTAAATATGAGTGAAACCCTTAGGGTAAAAACGAGATAAAAATAAAAGATAACCTGTGATGTTTTACGGTGCGTTATAAAACTATTATTCATGCGGTTAAAAAGAGTGAAAAACGGTAAAATAATAGCCTTTAAAACCGGCTAAGCAGGCCTGCCCACTTTTAGTTTGAGAGTATTTTGTGAAGTTTACCCAACCCATTCCATTAAGTTTGTATGTGCACTACCCGTGGTGTGTTCAGAAATGCCCTTACTGCGATTTTAACTCACATACCTTAAAAAAAGACATCGATGAAGCCGCTTATATAGAGGCTTTAATTAAACAGCTTGAACTGACTTTGCCCATGATTTGGGGGCGACCGATTAAATCCATTTTTTTTGGAGGCGGTACCCCCAGCTTAATCTCTGAAGCGGGGTTAAATCGTTTTATGTCACAAGCGCGCGCCTTGTTGGGTTTTGGGCCTGAGATTGAAATTACGCTTGAAGCGAACCCGGGAACCGTCGATTTTGAAAAGTTCGCTGGGTTTCGAGAAGCGGGCATAAATCGTCTGTCGATGGGCATTCAGAGTTTTGCCGACGATAAATTGAAGGCCTTGGGGCGTATTCATTCGGCAGCCGAAGCAAGGTTAGCGATTGCCGCGGCACGAGATGCGGGGTTTACCAACTTTAATCTAGACTTAATGTTTGCCTTGCCGAATCAAACGTTGGAGCAGGCCATGGACGATGTGGTGCAAGCAATCGCGTTTGAGCCTCCGCATTTGTCGCACTATCAACTCACTTTAGAGCCAAACACGCCGTTTTATAAACAACCCCCTATATTGCCCGATGACGATTTAGCATGGGAGATGCAGCAGGCCTGTCAACAACAAATTGCAGCCGCGGGTTATCAGCACTATGAGGTCTCGGGTTATGCCAAACCCAATCATTCATGTCAGCACAACTTAAATTATTGGGAATTTGGTGACTACATCGGGTTGGGTGCGGGGGCACATGGCAAAATTACCGTGCCGCCAGAAGGCAAAGTTTGGCGCACTCAAATGCCCGCTTCGCCTGGCGGTTATGTGCAAGAGATGAAACGATCAAACCCAGGAAGAACCACGTTGGTGAGTGACAATGATGCCGTTTTTGAGTTTATGTTAAATACGCTACGACTTCAAAAGGGCTTTGATTTAAGTCTGTTTGAATTACGAACAGGCCTGTCGATTTCTAAAGTTGATGCTCAGCTTAACGAGATTCAGGAAAAAAAGTGGGCCGTCATTGACCAAAATCGACTGCAGTTAACCCCCAAAGGTCAGCAATATTTGAATGATGTCGTCGGGCTGTTTTTATAATAAACGTCGCTTATAATCGTCCTTGCTAGGGTTACTTTTTACCCAAGTCTACAGAAAACTAATACAATAACTTTTATGAATCTTGACTCTCTTCTTCAGCTTGACCCCCTAACACAACTCCCAAATCGTGCGGGTTGGATGCAAGCCACGCAACTTGCTTTTACTCGA
>Ga0307994_1002392_pt1 | contig 10572 bp, 12 predicted proteins | sample EllFjometagen261_FD_203171 | JGI IMG/M metagenome (GOLD analysis project Ga0307994, IMG submission 203171) | Marine microbial communities from Ellis Fjord, Antarctic Ocean - #261 | ecosystem: Environmental > Aquatic > Marine > Unclassified | place: Southern Ocean | collected 2014-11-02
GGATATTTGTGTCCATCGAGTCATCAGAACACTTATTTTAGGATAAAACGATGACCACTTTTGCAGACTTGGCACTTTCTACGCCAGTACTTAATGCGATTACTCGCATTGGTTACGAACAACCATCTCCCATTCAAGCCGCTGCCATTCCACATCTTTTGGAAGGCAGAGACATCTTAGGTACCGCACAAACAGGCACAGGTAAAACTGCTGCTTTTGCGCTACCTGCACTATCTAACATCGACTTAAAAGTTGAAGCACCACAAGTATTGGTACTTGCACCCACCCGTGAGCTAGCTATTCAAGTTGCTGAAGCTTTCCAAAACTACGCTAGCGACATGCGCGGCTTCCACGTACTACCTATCTACGGCGGCAGCAGCATGAGCGGCCAATTACGTCAGCTACAACGTGGCGTACACGTAGTTGTTGGCACTCCTGGCCGAGTGATGGATCACTTGCGTCGTGGCACTTTGAAGCTAGACAAACTAAAGACTGTTGTGTTGGACGAAGCCGACGAAATGCTACGCATGGGCTTTATCGACGACGTAACTTGGATTTTGGATCACACTCCACCAGAACGCCAAGTGGCTCTATTCTCTGCCACTATGCCTGCTGTTATTCGTAAGGTTGCTAACACTTACCTTAATAACCCAGAAGAAATTAAGATTGAAGCTAAGACAGCCACTGTAGACAGTGTTACTCAGCGTTACTGGAAAGCCGTTGGCACCACTAAGCTAGATGCAATGACTCGTATCTTAGAAGCGGAAGATTTTGATGGCGTTATCGTTTTTGTACGCACCAAAACCCTAACTGTAGAGCTCGCTGAAAAATTAGAAGCCCGCGGTCATCGCGCATCTCCTATCAACGGCGACATGTCTCAACAGCTACGCGAGCGTACTATCGAGCATCTAAAGAGCAACAAGATCGATATCGTTGTTGCAACCGACGTTGCCGCACGTGGCATTGACGTAGCTCGTGTAAGCCACGTAATCAACTACGACATTCCGTACGACACCGAAGCTTACGTTCACCGTATTGGCCGTACCGGCCGTGCTGGCCGTGCTGGTAACGCAATATTATTTGTGGCACCTCGCGAACGTAACATGTTGCGCTCTATCGAAAAAGCCACACGTCAAGCGATCACTCCAATGGACTTGCCTAGCCGCGAGCAAGTGAAAGAGCGTCGTATAGACCAGTTTAAAGCCAGTATCGACAAAGCACTAGAACAGTCTGACTTGAGCATGTACAGCGACCTGATTGACGCTTTTGTTAAAGAGCGCGAAGTTGCACCAGAGCAAGTTGCTGCTGCCCTTTGCTTTATGGCCCAGAAAGACCGCCCTCTTGTAGCACCAGAAGCTAGCAAGCCTGAGCGTCGTGACTCACGCGATACAACACCTGGCTTTGATGAAGAGCGTCCTCGTCGTAAAGAACGTAAAGAAGAAGAGTTCAGTGGTGAATCTATCGCCATGGAACGCTTCCGTATAGAAGTAGGCCACAACAACCAAGTTAAGCCTGGCGACATCGTTGGCGCTATCGCTAACGAAGCAGACCTTAGCAGCGCTTACATTGGCCGTATTAGCTTGTTTGACGACCACTCTACAGTAGACCTTCCTGCTGGAATGCCTGCAGAAATGCTACAGCTACTTAAGAAAGTACGCGTACGTAGCCAGCCGTTAAACATTCAGTCTCAAGGCCCTGCCGACGACTTTACCCCTGGCGCTAAGACTCCTCGTCCTAAGCGCAGCGGTGGAGGTGATCGTCCAAACCAGCGCAGAGATTCACGTAACGACCGTGCTCCACGTCGTTCGTAATATTGTTAGCTAGGAAACACCCTAGCTAACAAAAAGGGCGCCTCTTACTCTTAAGTATAGGCGCCCTTTTTTATGGCTTAAAGCAATTTTTCATAACAACGAAATAAATACTGCCCAGATAAGTTAGTCATTAGCTGCGGCTCTAACTCGTTAAAACCTAACTTCTCTAACACCCTACCCGAAGCAGGATTATCCATACGGTGCGCTGCAACCAAACGCTTCATAGCGTATTCCTTTGCAACTAATTTGAGCATTAACTGACCGGCCTCTTCACAAAAACCCTTATTCCAATGGGGTGCACCCACCCAATAACCCAAATTCCCAATGCCATTCAGCCCCCTAGAAATCTGATCAATACTTATTGCGCCGATACATCGATCATCTTCCAGACAAACAATGGCTCTAATAATCGCCACGCCAGACCGATGCTGGGCACCATGGGATGTTATCCAAGTCTGTGCGCCATTTTCAGGATAGGGGTAAGGGATATTACCGGCCACCTGGGCGACTCTGGCATCGCTCAATAACATTTGCACTTGTGCACTATCTGCTGCCATAAAGGGCCTTATGGCAACGCGAGGGTTTTGGTTCATTAACCGCATAAGGATGTTTTAAAAGTCTAGGAAGTGTTATTTTTACTTTACCCGTGTAGGCAAAGCAACATAAAATTGATGCCCAAATAATTATTATAGTAGAAACCTCTATGGCCACCATTAGCGTTGATTTAGATACCATTCAAGCCACCACAGCAAAAGCCTTAGAAGCTCATGGCGCAAAACCATGGATTGCCAATTCTGTGGCCCATGCTGTGCGTGTTGCCGAAGCTTATGGCAACAAAATTTGTGGGCTTTTTTATCTACAAAGCTATTGCAGCCAACTAGTAGCAGGCCGAGTTAAGGGTGACGTTGAGCCAGAAGTACACCAGCCTAAACCTGCCAGTGTCATGGTGGATGCAAAGTTAGGCTTTGCTCAGGCGGCCTTTTCCCGCGGCCTAGACACCGCCCTTGAAGCCGCAAAAACCAATGGCGTGGCCACGCTAGCCATTTGCCATTCCCACACCTGCACCTCTATGGGTTACTTCACAGAACAGATTGCCCGTGCAGGTTACATTGCCATTGGCATGACCAATGCCAAATCTTGCGTGTCTCCTCCTGGCGGGACTAAAGCCGTACTGGGCACCAATCCTATCGCCATGTCTGTGCCAGATGGCAAGGGTGGGCTAGCCATGCAGTTCGATCAATCTACTAGCGCTATTGCTCTTGGAAAAATCAATATGGCTGCAACTGCGGGCGAACAAATCCCATTAGGCTGGGGGGTAGACAGCGAAGGCCAAGCCACACAAGACCCAAATGCTGTACTAAATGGCGGGTCTCTGGTGTCTTCTGGAGGTTATAAAGGCTATGGGTTTGGCCTTATGGCAGAGATCCTTGCTGCCGCCTTTACAGGTGGCAGCACTAGCACTCAGCTAGACCCACTCAAGGCTACTGAAGGCAAACCTCACGACTTAGGTCAGTGCTATATTATTATTGATCCTACTAACGTTTCTGGCGACCTGTTTTGGGACAAACTTAGCATTATCTCAGAATCCATAACCAGCCAACCTGGTGCACGACTTCCTGGGGCCAACAAGGTTCTACTTAGTGCTGTAGATCTGGATGAAAAAGTGTGGAATAGCGTATTAGAACTCGCCAAAGCTTAAACTAGAATACTGCGGGGGCTATTTGTGTCATCAAGGCCCCAGTTGATGGATGAATAAAGCTTAGCTTCCAGGCATGTAACTGCAAGCGCTCAGCCTGCTTTAACGCTGCTGGGTGCGCATAAAATTCACAGCCACTTATAGGGTGCCCAAGCTCTGCCATGTGCACCCTCAGTTGGTGAGAGCGCCCCGTCACAGGCTTCAAAAGCACCTTAGTCTGCAATGTTGCGGGCTTTCTTGTAAGCACCTCAAAACGCGTTAACGATGGTTTGCCTAGTTCAAAATCTACCATTTGTTTAGGCCGGTTGGGCCAGTCACAGCGTAGTGGCAAACTAATTTCGCCCTCATCATCTTGTAACACACCATACACCCATGCCAAATACTGCTTTTGGGTTTCCCGCTCCTGAAACTGGCGACTTAAGGCTGATAAGTTCGCCTTACCACGGGCCAAAAGCATCACCCCAGAAGTATCCATATCTAACCGATGGACTATGTGCGCATCGGCATATTGTTGCTGCACTCGAGTAATTAAACAGTCTTTGTTAAGGGGGTGTTTCCCCGGTACCGATAATAAACCACTGGGTTTATCGGCCACTACAATATCCTCGTCTGCATAAAGAATGGTGACCTGTTGTTCACAAAAAGGAACAATGAAATCAGTCATTATTTGGCGTGACTCGATGCCCAGAAGCTTCCAAAGTGACCGCTTTTGATTTGATGTACATTAGCATAACACCTATTCCAACAAGCACTACGTAACTCCAAAACCACCACCGGCTGTAACCGTTCAGCTGCACTAAGCTAGAAATTAAGCCTCCAGAAAATCCTAATATTAAATACCACAGCCACTGCTTCCACGTGGGCGCAGCGGTTCTCGGCAAAATATAAAAAGTGCCACACGCAGGGCAACCATACGCTTTGTTAGGGTCTCTATAATCCTCACAAAGCTGGTTACGTGAGGTGATTCTAAAATCGCAATGCGGGCACTTATTGGCCATTATCCATCCTCATCTACCTTGCTCTACCTTGCTCTACCTTGGCCGTAATACTAAATCCTTGACGCTGAGGCAAACCATCCGTTATTTCGTAATAGTCCGCTTTTTCTTCCACATAAATATGCTCCACTAATTGCAACCCATTAGGCTGGTCGCCTGGTTGGTCTTGTTGGTCTTGTTGGTCTAGGGTTCCGGCAAAGATCGAAATAGTGGGTAATTCAGCGTTGTCCCAGAATAAATTTCCACCACATTGCTGGCAGAATCCACGCCGAATTCCAACCGAAGAAGAAAACCACTTGAGACCACGCTCTTCTAACAGTTCAAAGTCTTCCCGCCTAGCAGAAGTTGCAGCTACATGGTGGCCACTAGTTTTTTGGCATTGCCTACAGTGGCACGCTACCACTGGGCGCAACGAACCCATCACTTGATATTTAACTGCACCACATAGGCAGCTTCCTGTGGCGTTATTTGTCATTGTTATACCCTTTTGTATACACCTCAGGAAACCAATCTAACGGCATTTTATCACCGTCAATTTGAACTAACCCATCAAATGGCGGCGAAGTTGGGCCACCTCGATTGACGTAACGCACATCATCACCCATAAAGCGGGTGGAAAAAGCACGCCGACGGCTAGTTAATGAGTTACCCGGTGCCCCGTGTACTGTTTTAAAGTTAAACAACACACAGTCCCCTAGCTCTAACTCCGGTATCAAAATATTTTGCCTAGCGTCAATCACTGGCATGTCCATATAGTCTGCATCATTGCTGTACCAAGGCTCATTGGTAGACCAACGTGTAGGTCGCACTAATTTGGGCCAACGGTGAGAACCTAATACGACCTGTAATGCATTGTCTTTAGTCACTGGGTCTAGAGGGATCCAGTAACTCGCCGTCTGTTCACCAGACACGCAGTAATACGGCATGTCTTGATGCCAAGGTGTGGCTTTAGCGGTACCTGGTTCCTTCACTAGAATGTGCTCATGGAACACTTGAATCCGCTTTGAACGGGTGGCTTCAGCCGCTATTTCTGCTGCCGGGGATTCAACAATCCAGCGCTTAAATTCGTCAATACGCTGCCAATTACAGTAATCTTCGAAAAATCGCCCGGCATCACCTTTGGCAACATTTTCGCGTCCATGCTCACTGGGCTCAGACAACACTTCGTCAAAACCTGTTCTCAGGCAGTTGATCCAATCCTTAAACACACCTTTAATAACAATAGCGCCGTCACGCTCATAATCGTTAATTTGTGATTCACTCAAATACATTAAAAAAATCTCTTATTGGCTTGTTAGGTTGCAGCTTACAAGGGCTTCAATTAAAAGCTTGAGCTGAGGCCTAACTTGCGCACATTTACCGTTATCTAGCCTATAACTATCGCCATCTTGCATATAAGTAGCTTGTGACAACTCCAGCTGAAAGGCATGCATATCATCACTAGGCTGACCATGGCTGCGGGTGATATAACCACCTTTAAAACGCCCATTACTCACTTGAGAGTACGGTGTGCCCGACATAGCGTGTTCCGCCGCTTGAAGCAGCTTTGGAGAACATGCAGCGCCATCATTAGTGCCCATATTAAAGTCCGGCAAGGTGCCTTCAAAAAGCATAGGCACTTGTGCTCGAATAGAATGCGCATCAAATAAAATGGCATAACCAAATTTTTGTTTAATTCTCGCTAACTCTGCAGTGAGTTGTTGATGATAAGGCCGCCAGATGTGTTCTATACACGCCTGCTGATGTGCCTTATCCACAACTGTTCCCGGCTTGAACATAGACTTTTCGTTGAACAGAATGTGGGGAAATAAACCTGTCGTTTTTCCCGAATATAGCGGCTTATCGTCTTCTGGTCGATTCAGGTCAATGACATAGCGAGAATAATTAGCCTTAATTACACTCACTCCCATAGCCTCTAGAAAGTCATACAACTGTGGAATATGCCAATCTGTATCAGGCAAGTCCAAAGCTTCTGGTATTAAGGTGCTGGCCACTTCAGTCGTGATCCGCAATCCAGAATGGGGCATGCTAACCAACAATGGCGAGTCCCCTTGAATGAAGTCATAGGGCACAGAAAAAGTCATAGTGTTAAACCTGTGATGTGTATCGCTACACTAGTCCAAAAGGTTAACCCTACCAAGCTGGCTAAGGTTTGCAAGGTAATAATATCTGCCATGAGCTTTGCGTTGCCACCCATCTGTTGGATAAAGGGGTAGGCTGATACTGCTGCTGGTAAAGCCCCAAACACCACCAAGCACACGGTCACTAAAGGAGTGAGATTAAACCACAATGCACCGCCTAACAAGAGCGCCGGGAACACTACAAGTTTAGTGCTAAGAGCGGCAACCAAAGGCAGCCAATCGCCTTTTAAGGCACCAATTTTAAGGCTAGCGCCAACACTAAGTAGCAACAATGGCAGGGCTGCACGACTCATAAGCGCCATGGACTGATCTAGTATAGAGGGTATAGAAATGGCGAGCATATTGATCGAAAGGCCAATAACAACTGAAACGAGCATGGGATTACGCAACAGTTCTTTGAAAATTAAGGAGGCCAGGGGTTGGTTTTGTTTTTTACTCACTAACACACTGACAGAAAGCACCGACAACACACTAGTGAGCGGCACTAGTACAGCAATAATTAGGGCCCCCATCTCTTGGCCAGGCAGGCCAAACATATCGAACAACACTGCAAGGCCAATAAAACCGTTGTGGCGCATACCACCTTGGGCGATAGATGAGGTTGATGGTCCGTCTTGACCAAGTAATCGCGCAACCACCACACAATAAAGCAGAATTAATACCAGCGCCGCAGTAAATATGATCAACAGGGGTAAGAGTAATTCTGTATCAATGGTGGCGTTAGCTAAGGTACGAACAATCAATATTGGGAATAACACCCAGTAGGATAGCTTTGAGATACCTTGCCAGAAAGTAGTTTCTGTAAGGAGCTTTTTAGAGAGGCTGTAGCCTAATAACATCACCAGCAGAATGGAGCTGACAACAGGAAGTATCGTGTTCATTAAGTAAGCCAGTACGACAAGGGGATTACAGGTGTAGCCCCATCATACCAGCAAGCACATGAATACCAGAGAATTTTTACCGTATTAGAGTCACTTTATTCAGGCTAGGTTAAGTACTTTAGGTCGTTCTTCGCCGGCGCCATTAAGACAAGCTAGCCCTTCCATGTCTAAAATAGCCACTTCTTTACCTTCAACCTTAATGACACCACGTTGCTGCAACTTAGTTAAGGTGCGACTTACAGTTTCCACAGCTAATCCTAAGTAGTTACCAATATCCACACGGGACATGGTTAAGCGAAATTGGGTGGCAGAAAAACCTAAACGCTTGAAACGAAGAGACAACCGAATTAAAAAATTACCTAATTTTTCTTCTGCAGATGTTTTAGCCAAAACTAACATCATATTTTGTTCGTCTGAAATTTCTTGGCTCATTTGACGCATCAACTGACGTCTTAATTCTGGCAACAATGCAGACAATTCGTCTAACTTAACAAAAGGAATTTCACACACACTCACCGTTTCTAATGCTATAGAAGTGCCAGAATAAAAATCTTCATGCAGGCTGTTAAGACCAATTAATTCGCCCGGGAAATAAAAACCAGTGATTTGCTCTTCGCCACGCGCATTGATGACAGTGCTTTTAACCATGCCTGCACGCACCGCATAAATGGAAGTAAAGGTATCACCTTGTCGAAATATAGATTCCCCACGACGATAAGGTGTACTCTTTTTGATAATGCCATCTAGCTGCGTCATTTCTGGTTGAGTAAGGGCTAAAGGCAAACACATAGTGGCTAAACCACAATTGCCACAGGTTTGAATATTCATTGGTGCATTCATGACACATCTCCATAAACATAGATCCGAGCTATCTCAATCACTAAGATAACTCAACTCATTATATGAACATATGCTAACAGAGACTTGAGTGTAATAATTGATCTAAATCAAGCTTTTCCTTGACCCAGATTAAAAAGAACATCACCCCAACTGTTTTAAACGTTCATCGTGTTGGTTCAATAACTCGCCTACACCCCAGTTATTGTCTTTTTGAACTCGCATAATACCTACTAAGTTTTTGTCACGAATACGTTCTAGCTCTCGAATAGTGTGATGTCCAGATTGTGCATCAGACTGCTCTGCAATGGTGGTAATGAGTTCATCTGTCAGCTCCGGCACATCCATGAGCTTGGTCCATGGCCACTCTAAACAAGGTCCGAATTGAGCAATAAAATGCGCCATGCCTGCTTCACCTCCAGCAATACGGTAGGTTTCAAACAAACCCATTTGTGCCCAGCGCAAACCAAAGCCATAACGAATAGCATCATCTATTTCTGTGGTGGTGGCAATGCCGTCTTTGATCATCCACAAGCCTTCACGCCATACCGCCTCTAAAAAACGATCAGCAATATGGGCGTCAATTTCTTTGCGCACATGAAGAGGCTTCATGCCTACACTGGTTAATAACGCTTTGGCGTTTTCAATGATCTCAACACCATTAACGGGGCTAGGCACTAGCTCAACCAAGGGCAACAAGTACACTGGATTAAACGGATGGGCCACCATTATTTGTTCTGGCCTTAGGGCATTCTCTTGTAATTGAGAAGGTTTAAAGCCGGAAGTAGAAGAGCCAATAATAGCCGATTCGCTGCAGGCAGCCTGCACTTGAGCAAAAACAGCATGCTTAATATCTAAACGTTCTGGCACGCTTTCTTGAATCCAATCGGCGTTAGCCACAGCTTCTTCCAAGCTGTCACAAAGGGTGAGCTTACCTTCACGAGGCATGGCCACATCGGCCAACTGAGGCAAAGCGGCACGAGCATTTTCTAGTACAGCATCCAATTTACGCTGAGCATCGGTTGCAGGATCATAAACATTAACGTCCCAACCGTGTAACAAAAACCTCGCTACCCAGCCACCACCAATAACACCACCACCTATACAAGCGGCTGTTTTATACGTTTTATTTGCCATATCGGTCATGCTAAAGGCGCCCGCTTTTCTACTTTAATAAGGTCACGAACCTGCGCTGGAGTCATCAATGTAGAGCCCATATTAGTGGCAATAGTTGCTGCACGTTCAACCAGCTGTGCATTGGTTGCTAGCACACCTTTATCTAACCAAATATTATCTTCTAGACCAACGCGAATATGACCGCCAGCCAACACTGCAGCTGCCACATAATTCATTTGATTACGACCAATAGAAAAGGCCGACATAACCCAGTCTTTAGGGACGTTATTAACCATAGACATGAAAGTGTTAAGGTCATTAGGTGCTCCCCAGGGAATACCCATACACAGTTGCACCATCACTGGATCCGTAATTAAACCTTCCTCAACCAGTTGCTTAGCCAACCATAAATGACCCGTATCAAAGGCTTCAATTTCTATACGTGCACCCATAGCCGTCATTTTTTCTGCCATTGCGCGCAACATGCCTGGGGTATTGGTCATCACGTAGTCTGCTTCGGCAAAGTTCATAGTGCCGCAGTCTAAGGTGCAGATCTCTGGCTGACACTGGCGCACGTGTTCTACACGCTCGCTGGCTCCCACCATATCTGTACTGCCTTCTTGCAAAGGCAATGGGTTCTCAGCATCACCAAACACCATATCACCGCCCATGCCCGCGGTGAGGTTAAGGACCACATCCACTTCCGAGGCACGAATACGTTCAGTCAGCTCTTTATATAAATCTAAGCGGCGACTTGGCACACCCGTTTCGGGGTCACGCACATGGCAATGCACTACGGCAGCGCCGGCCTTGGCCGCATCAATCGCACTATTGGCAATTTGCTCTGGGCTGCGGGGAACATGGTGAGAGCGGTCTTGAGAACTACCCGACCCTGTTACGGCACAGGTAATAAAAACATTTTGACTAGCTTGTAATGGCACGGCTAAGTTCCTTTATTTATTAACATCAATTTGTATGGCGCAATGATGGCATTGCACCTACGAGTTTAATTGATGTTTTTTGAGCAAATTTTAACTAATACCGAACAAATCGCCTTCTATATGTTGTTTCTTGCTAGTACAGATTTCGTGGACT
>Ga0307994_1002393_pt1 | contig 10570 bp, 11 predicted proteins | sample EllFjometagen261_FD_203171 | JGI IMG/M metagenome (GOLD analysis project Ga0307994, IMG submission 203171) | Marine microbial communities from Ellis Fjord, Antarctic Ocean - #261 | ecosystem: Environmental > Aquatic > Marine > Unclassified | place: Southern Ocean | collected 2014-11-02
AAACAACTACCGAAAAAGAACAAGATAGACCCCTCTCCTATCATTGAACACATTGACCCACGCGACCTAGACAAACTAGACGAATTCATCATAAGCGTGAATGCCAAACTAACTATAGAAACTAGACTCAAAATCATTACTGAATTTAGACACTTCTTGCATTGGTGCTACGAGGAAAGAATAACCGATAGAGTTCACCCAATAAAGAGACCTGAACGAGGGGGGAACACTGGAGCAAGGGCTAGGATGAGGAAAGAGATTACGCCCGACATGTATACACGGATGGTGGACTACACTCGGCAAAAATACTTAGGTGAGAACCTATCTACACATGAGAAAGACTACGCCTACTTGTTTCACCTATGGTTTCTAATTATGGCTAACTGTGGAATACGAGTTCCTACTAGCGGATTAGACCACACTCTTATACGTTGGGAACATCTACAGAAGACTATGCACAAAGGTAAAGCACAATGGACTTTGAAGCGGAAAGAGAAACTACACGAATATGAGGCGATTATATTAGAACCCGCACACGAATACTGGAGTGCTTTAGAAGCATTCTATAAAGAGCGAGGAATAAACACGGAAGAAGGAATAGTCTTTGTACACCCTTACGAAGAAGCTAAAATAGCTAAAGGAAGTAAGATCAGTTCATTCAAAGCACGTTGGAACAATATGTGTGGAGAGGACGGGCTAGGCTTCAATAAATCAGGAACACCTCAAGATAGAGTTCCACAAAGTGAACGCGTTAGTCCCGGCTCCATACGAGCATGGTTCATCACGCAGAGACTATACTCACACGATGATATCAAGATAGAGCTTCTTGCTAGGGTTGTAGGAAGTAGCATTGGACAAATAGAAGCCCGATACCTTCGGCTAGACATGAACAAATCATATGAATACCTCTCTGCGGGTGCGTATGACTCTAAGGGTAAGGTAGCTCGCTATAAAGATGGCTATTACGTAGGGCGCAATTAACAAACAGACTAGGGATACTACAATGAAAACATTAATACTGCTGATTACAGCTATCGTATTTACTCAATCAAAAAGACGGCCCTACACAGTACGAATGTTTCTATAACGGAAGACCAATCAAAGAGCTGCTCAATATTGAGTAAGCCTTCCCATATATCCCTCTTATAAGGATTCAAAAACTTCGTCAATACATTCAAAAAGAACGTCGTCTCCCGTCCTTAAGGCCCTGACTTTCGCTAAAGTTATATTCATAAGGACGGCCGTCCAATAACCCTGGCTAGGTACCTCTAGTTCGTAGTGTTCAATGACCCAAAGAACGTCATCAAAACTTTCATTACGAGCATAGCCAGCACAAACACGGACTACATCATCGCGTGACCAATCAGCACGCTTACTACCACTTGGCATATCAGCTGGGGTTAATGCGGCCGCATTATTCACCAAGAGAAAACTTAAGATTGTCATTAGGATGATGTATTTCATTTCCAACCCTTGAAATATTTTAAAAAACTATACACAACTGAGTCAATAATGCAATCTAGGAAGTTAGCAAACGCGCACTATGTGCGTATTAAACAAGGAGTTTGAAATGAAAAGAATACTATTTTTAACAATGATTTTTATGAGTCAGTTCGCATATTCAGAAAACATAAGCCTTATATGCTCAATGGTTGAGAAAGGAGATAACCAACTATACTTTGTGGCTTTGACGTTTGATACGGAAAGCAAGGATTTGACAAGACTGGACGCTAATGGACTAAAGCTTTTTTCTTTGAAAAAAATAATGGTGGAAGGCACATATGCATGGAATATGTCATATATATATGAAGATAAATATGACGTAGAGGAACTTTATACTTTGAATAGAACTACGTTGTTCATCCGCCACATGCAGGATTTCGCAGACCAATTAAGCTCTAAACAAGGTCAGTGTCATATACAAAACCCTCAAATATAAAACTAAAAGTGAGGCAGGTGAGTAACCCCAAAAAATAATTTTTTGAAATACGCTATACACCCGAAGCTCATTCAAGAGTCTCTACGGGTGTATAGCACACCCTACCCCCTTCCCATACTCTCCCAAATTAGGCCGCGCTCTCGTGTCCACCAAATCTGCGCCTATATAGGTCTCTTAACCGCCCCTAAAATACCACGGAAAAATACTAGAGAAAACCTATATTATTCATACATATCATGAACTTATATTGTATACTAGACTCTAATACTAGAGCTATATACACTATAACCAATGTCATTAAATACACTGTTAAATGACATCAGGAGGTAAAAGCAGCATGAGAACACACGAAGGGCAAAGCGAAACATTAAAACCTGAGCAATTTCAACAACTTATAGAACATACTTTAACTACAAGCAAACACCCGTTAAGGGACTGCGCCATACTACAGGTAAGCTACCGTTGCGGATTACGTGCAATGGAGATAGCAGGGCTAACTTTAGATGATTTACTGGATGAGGAAGGAAGGATTAAAGAGCAGGTTACACTAAGGAAGAAGACTACAAAGGGAATGAAAGGAGGTACAGCCTACTTCACACATATTGAGGTTAGAGAGGCTCTTACCGCGTTCCTAGTACTAAAACGAAGTACTAAAACGAAGGAAGTACAAAACCTATTTATAAGTGCAAAACTGACACCATTCTCTGCTAGTAGCATGTGTAGGCTGGTAAGTACCTTATTGACAAGAGCTGGCTACTACGGAGCAACTAACCACATGGGTCGAAGAAGTCTCGCACATAACCTTAATAGGCAGAATGTAAGCATCTATAATATAAGCAAGATACTTCGCCACTCATCTATAAAGACTACTGAGAAGCACTACATGAGTGTAGACAAGGACACATTAGCAGACCTTGTGTCAGGAGTAGATTAAAGGTAGCCTCCCTACTCGCATCTTAAAACACAAGGGACAAGTTATGGGACTCCTAGATTTAGTCAACAACACTAAGGCACCAACTGTATTTAGAACAGTACGTCAAAAATGTCACGACTATGAAGGCGCGTATGCATACTTCCAAGATCGAATAGCCGAGAGCAAAAGCAAGAAGGTCTGGCCTTGGGTAAAGCAAGATGCTGATGGAGACTGGATAATACGGATTACTCTCCACTCTATGCCTTTATACTGGATGGTAGAGCCTGTTAAAGATGCTCCCGATACAGAAATTAAAGACCCCGCAGGCAGGGTCATAGAGATGCGTCCAAAAGTAATAGGTCACACTGCGTACAAAGTTAAAAGCGAGATCGAGGGAGTCCAGTTACTTCATGCTCTCGCTAAGACTGAGGATGCAGACTTTAAAAGACTACTTACAAATGCAGCCGAAGCTCTAAAGGATGTTGACTCTGTTGAGCTACCTAACATCAACGCTAAAGCAAAGGCTGACTATGATGAATCTGCTTGGGCAAAAAGTCTTGGCGAGTGGGATGTTAAAGATGAAGAGGGTAAAAACGGCAACATTTACAGCAAAGACAAGACAAACAAGATGAACCAATTCAAACAGCTAGCTCGTAGGCAGTTAGGATATGAGAGAGCAAAGGTGGTTGTTACAGTTAGCAAGTAACCTTAAAAAGTAAGTAAAACTAAGGAGCTATACGCTCCTTTTTTTATGCCTGTGATTTAGAAACCCCCCATAGAATACTCATCAAAAACACTAGAGAAAAATACTACCAAACGAAATATACATCTTGACATTTTATGTCGATATGATGTATAATATTTAAAGTACTAGAGTTTACGCGAAGAATTTTCGCAAAGATAGTACGCTCAATAAAAATGAAAAAAAAGCGCCACCTCCTTGATCAAAAAGCAGCGAGAAAAGCCCTAGAAGTTATCGATTTTGAAAGTGTCGGTCTCTCTCTAGGCACTCCTATACCTGAAAACAAAACAACGAGAAACAATGATATATAAACTAACAGAGCAAGATTATCTCTTGCTATACCCACTGCTGTCCCCCGCTAAAATTAGCGAAACCTTTAAAGGCCAAGCCAAGAGTGCTCGATACATTCAAATGCTGTACAAGCGAAAAAACTTACCAGATGCAGCTATAGCCATGGACAGTCTATACAAAAGAAGCTTTGCAATAGCGGATATAAAGATAGACGAGTACCAGTGGTCACTAGCATTTATGGACGTTATATCAAATGAACTATGCGAGAGGATTGAGACTATCCGCACTCGCGCAGAAAAGTACAAGGAACTGTTCTAAGTGACGATTACAATACTAACGCCAGACTCTCAACAGGTATCTAAGGGAGGTAGAAGGAAGACTGATTCTAAACACTTCGTAAAAGGTAAGGCGAATAAGGATTACTACCAGAAGCCATTCTTATACAACGTAGTAAAGACAATAAAGCGTGACGTTAGAGTTAACGAGCTAGATACACTATTTGAAATACTCAAAGAACAAGAAAGGACAGATGCAGACTGGATTCTGTTCTTTGAAGGACTAGTAACAGAGGAAACAGATTCAATAAGAGCTACAGGCAATTATCTTCAAGATAATATTTTACGCTACGTCATCCAACTAGACTTTGACGGTACTTATGAGGGTGCTAACTTTTTATCACTTGAGGAAAGACATGCACTAGCGGTTGAGCTGCTTCCATCATTAGAGGGAGTACAGTGCGTTGCACACCTGTCTAACAAGGCTGGTTTTATCAAAGAATACCCAGATCATCTAGCACTAAGAATTTATATAGAGCTGGACGAAAGAGAAGGGAATAAAAACTTAAGAACCTACTTTAAACCCTACGGCATGGGAACAACCGTAGGAATAGACGACAAATTATTTAGCAATAGAAGAAAACACCTACTGCAACGCCCTACTGTAGGTGACGAGTACAAACCAACAGAATTTGAAAAACGCGTACTCAAGATAGAAGGCAAAAAGTTCTCCATCCCTAAGATGAGGCATAGCTCACATTTTAAAAATGCAGACAAAAGCAAACAGCAAATAGATAAGGTCGCAACGCAGATTACAGGCAGTCATGTAAAAGCTACAGAGAAGGACTTAACGGATATAAAGGAGCTAGCAGCAAAGGGCTACTTTGATACCGTGATAAGACATTCTGCACATCATCAGCTACTCGCTAAGGCTGTATGGAGAGACCAAAACGAAAACGTCATCATGGACGTTATATGCAATAACCCTGAAATTCTAGGCTCCAAAACAAGAAGCGACCTAGAAGCACAGGTGAAGAGCATTCACAAAAAGAACATAAATTACTTCGATTCAGATATCGCGCTCAAGGAGTTTGATTACAGACTAGATGTTAATAACAACGACCTAAAGAACGCTGACCTAAGCGAGTTACTTAGCCAACTCACCAATGCAGTAAAAACAGGTAAGCCCCTAGGTTTAGTATGTAGAAGCCCTCATGGGTCAGGTAAAACAATGGCGTTACTGCCAATGATTTACAAATGTCTTGAGAAGCAATATCCAGATAGACCGATTCGACTATGTTACATAAGTGGGTTGCGAAGCATAACTACAGGCACTACTAGAAAACTCCTCGGAGACATAAAGAACCTTGAATGCTATCTAGACAAAGATGGGAGCGTAAACCAACAAACAATAGACACCGCCCACTCGATTTCAATAGGCGCTAAGTCACTAGAACGAATTAGCAAGACCTTTGACATAGTGTTTGCAGACGAGAGCGAAGAACTAGGAATGTGGTCTACGTGGGACAACTCATGGCACAACAACCTTGTACAGATAATGGCGCAGTCAAAGGTGTTCGTGCTGGCTGATGCTGATGCGTCTGACCTAACATACAGCTTAGCAACGAGAGCGCAGGAGTTCGGAAAGCATAGCTTAGCCATACTAGACAACGGGGGAAGCTGGATACAAGGCTCTACGCTTACACTCCTAACGAAAAGGCATCAAGCTTACGACAAGATAATAGAAGAAGTAACGCTAGGTAAGTCTGTATTTGTACACGTAGATTATGCGGGAGATACACTACTAGCCTCTTGCCACGCATTAAACAAAATTCTAGGAGGACGTAAGGTTGTATCGTTTTGCAGCCAGAATGGATGCTCTCTAACTCAGAAGGAAGATACCCTAATCTACGGAATGTCTGGACTACAGGCACTAGCAGAGAGACCAGAAGAAACAATAGACTATCTTATTAGCAGAGGCTATCGAGCAATAATAGTCTCACCAACTATACAAAAGGGCTGGAGATACAACAGCGTAAATAACAGATTTGATACTACGATTGGTATCTACCTCTACCTAAACATAACCGCACCTACAATCGTACAGAGAACTCAACGGTGTGTTGGAGTCACTGACCACTACGTCTTTCAACAAGCATCAAGCAGCTATATAGACACTAATGCTTACGAGGCAAACCTACTTGAAGAAATGGAGGCTGGCATATTTGGCGGATACGCAAGAGTTTTAAGCAACCCCCTGAGACATAATAAAGAAATATTAGATGAGGCTAGGCTGGTACAAGGAAGGCATAAAACCAATATAAAACTACATCTTAACTACGTATGGCAAAGCTTCGGAGGAATGATAAAACACGAGGAAGCGAAGGAAAAAAGTAAGTACGACGAGATTAGGAAGCTTCTAAAAGAGGCAAAAAAAGAGGTGCGCCTAGAACAGGCGCTAGAGTACCTACTACCAGAAAATCAAGATAGGTTAACAGGTTTAAAAGATAGATTTACCATAGTAAACGAAGGTTCGCGTACTGGCCGCGAGACAAACTCTACACAAAAAATCGAGTTGGATTCTGTAGAGCAAATTATGGAAGCATTGACACAGATTCGACGAATAGAGTATTCACAACTTGACGTTGAGAAGGTACTTCGAAACCTCTTCTCAACAGAGGAGGACTCCAAAGAATGGGACAAGTTTGGCGCAAGCTGGAGAACCCTCGACAACATGTCTGAAGACTTAAAAATAGAGAAAAGCCTACTCAATCAAGAAGGTGGTGGACATGCAAAGATTTGGCTACTACTGGACAAGCTAAATACTGAAATATTCCATCCGAATACATTTGATATACGCGAGCTAAGAAACATAGATAAAAAAGGGGTAATAGCTATAAATGTGGATGACATCGAAAGAACAGAGTTCCACAAGATATTTAACAACTATAGAAACCTGTATCTAGAACACTTACCTACAATGAACAAATACAAGAGTCCGAAGGAGTTTCTAAAGAAACTAGTAGAGCTAGTCTTTCAATGTAAGGTTAAGTATGGACAGCCTGAAGACGTAAAGAACGTAAAGGCAGGGCTGATAAAAGACTACATGGAAAGAGGCTTTATATCTAAAAGCAAGAACTTAAAACCAAACACGAACGATAGACCCTGTAGCGACATGCTTAGAAAAAGAATAATGGAAGAATGCGAGCTAAGCAACGCAGAAAAGGACTACGTAAATCATTCGGGGAAAATCATAATATTAACTCTTCCACAGGTATTACCAACGCACTACTACGAACGTTACGAGTATCTGTCTATGCAGTATGAAAAGGCTAAGAACAAAGACAATTTAAAGGAGGAACCATTCGAGGTTATTTAGGCTGTTGTTCAGATCTTATTCAGATTTTTTTCGATCTCTATATAAGAAAATACACAATTTTTTAAAAACTACGAAAACACTTAATGAACAGGATAAAAGAACTAGAGGAAAAGATAGAAGAGAGATGGCTAAACGCTACGGGGTCTCACACGATGTCAATAAATGCGCTATGCGCTACCGCTATAAACGGCGTAGACGAATGTGACAAAGAGGAACACTGCATGTGGCGTGAATATGCACCTAATGGATACTGTCGGTGTATAAGGAGCGTACTACCCTCTCAGGAAGCACATACACTATACGAAGAGCTGCGGATGTTAGCACTCAAGATAGAACTGTCGAGAGCACTTACCAAACTCTGCGAATAGCTCTACTAAGAATGAGAAAACAAAATGAAATTATCGGAACACCAATACACTTGTGTAAAGAAGGCTAAACGCTATAAGAAGCGAAATATGCGTACCAATCCCTTTAGGACACTCTACATAGATGCCTGTACAGATGGCTATATTAGTAGCAATGACTTTGTTGCCTTGGTCAACGAGAGCAACGTAATACAGATAACTAAAAAAACAGAGAAGCAGCCTATACGAGACTATATCTCGTCGTTTGAAAAAGACGTACTAGGCAAAGATGCGGAAACCCCGCATACGAAGGAAAGATAAAGATGGCAACACCGATTGATTTAAGAACACTAACTGAGGACGAAAGAACCCTACTTGTTCAAGGAATACCTTTGCTACGAGATGATGACCCCTACTACTGGGAGAAGAAGGAATTCAAAGAGCTTTACGAAAGCTGGACTAAAGAAACAAATGCCCAATATACAAAGGGAGGGTTTGAACAATTTAAGCTAGCAGTAGCCTACATGAAAAAACGATTACCCCTTACATACAAAGCTAACACTGATTTCGTCAATAAAAGAATAGAAGGTCTCGACGATGTTAAGTGAGACGCAAATTGAAGAATCTAAATCACTTATTGAAACCTCTCTACGGGGTCTAGACGAACTTTCTTTAGACTTTGATAAAGCTCGAAAAGAGATCGAAGAACTAGAACAGAAAATAAAATTGAACAGTATAGAGGACGAAAAGCATACAAGCCGAATTCGCTTGCTCAATATGCACTGTGATGAGATGCGAAAAGACCATACCCCCCTACTACGCTTAATAGAAACCCATAAACAAACGCTTGCTACAGATGAGTTTGATAAGAAGGTTAACCAAGCTGTAGAACAGGCTACGCCCTTCTATATAGCACTAGAAACTAGACTCAATCGTCTGCAAGCAGAATACAAAGAAACTATGTCCGATCTATTTCACTTCGTAGAACCTGCTGTAGTCATTGGTTTCGTCCAGAAAAGAATAGAGGGTGTAAACGACTTTTCGCAGATAACTCTAAACTATAGAACTGCTAAAAATAATTACGAGAATCGTTTACTGGAGCTAGGCACAGCTAAAGTCAAAGGAGAGACACCCTCTTTTGAACAAGCTAAACAACAGCTTAGAAGACTAGATTTGTTCCTAGAATCGGAGGATGTCATTCAGTTGTGGCATAGACCGCTATGACTACTAAGGCACAAGAGAAGAAATATCAGGCAATACGCTTATATCAATCAGGTCAGGCATCTCTAACAGACGTTAAGGCTATGTTTAGAGTATCGACAGTTGCTGCGACTACTGAATATTCAGGCACTACTAATCAAAAACTATTCTTAGGCACTAAGGAAAGACTAGAGCGTCTTCAAAAGATGACAATGACCAGAAGCCTAGCTAAGCAAAGGATGCTAATGAGTTTGAAAATCAAACCTAAACTATCCGCGAATAGAGCTGAAGTAATAGCAGAGTTTGCAGGAGATGCTAGCCTAAGACTTCCACACGATTGGAAAAGATACGGGCGGCTAGTAAAGCGCACTAAGAGAGTTACTCCCTCTCGAAAAGGTTCCTCACGAGGCAAAATAACTAAGACCAAATATATAGGCTTCGCTAAGTTTAATAGGGACTATGATAAGATGACCAAGAGTTTGTTGAACTTTACTAGAGATAGGAAAGCGAACGGGAACAACATAGCTATGCAGTTGGCTAGAGCTAAGGCTTCCGTCAATAGCTCCCTTAAATAGACAACTCTTACTCGCGATATATTTGAGATAGGTTCAGCTAAGCCCACTTATTTAGGGCTTAGCTTCCGCCTCCTAAGCGGAATGTCGACCGTTCGAATCGGTCTCAGGGCACCATTTATAGGCACTTCGGTCTTTTTAGTCGATTTTAATCTCGGATAGGTTTAGGATAGGTTTACTTTGCTATCATATAAATCAATGACTTAGAAACTCCCTTAATAAAAGAGGGATAGGTTTAGAGATAGATTCATAGAGGATTGAACCTAGATGCCGACACTACTTCACCAAGAAAAACTCAACGACTCCCTTTCTATGGGTGTTCAAATTGGTAAGGGAGTGACAGGAGCTGGATACAAAACCCAAGAAGGCAAAAGCACTAATAAAGGTTTGGGTGTCTGGACTGTAAGAATCAAGTTCCCTAAACAAACCGTTGTCTACCGCACTACGGGTGTTAAATACTCTCCGCAAGATATAGCAGGTAAGAAGCAAGCAGAGAAAATTGCTTTCGCCCTCTACTCCACATACAGCGACAAATTCCATAGAGGCGATGACTACACTCGCATAAACTATATTGTAAACGTAGCTGACCGCTATATGAGTTACTTAGACGAGTGCTCTACCCTGAACGAAGAGTCTATCTCTAGAGGTGATAACACTCCTCCTCGAAAAATACTTGGCGGTAAATCTTACTGGACAGACAAGAAGGTTAGAGGGGCTATAGCAATATGGAATACTTACCTAAACGACTTCATCAAACAACTACCGAAAAAGAACAAGATAGACCCCTCCCCTATCATTGAACACATTGACCCACGCGACCTAGACAAACTAGACGAATTCATCATAAGCGTGAATGCCAAACTAACTATAGAAACTAGACTCAAAATCATTACTGAATTTAGACACTTCTTGCAT
>Ga0307994_1002394_pt1 | contig 10567 bp, 8 predicted proteins | sample EllFjometagen261_FD_203171 | JGI IMG/M metagenome (GOLD analysis project Ga0307994, IMG submission 203171) | Marine microbial communities from Ellis Fjord, Antarctic Ocean - #261 | ecosystem: Environmental > Aquatic > Marine > Unclassified | place: Southern Ocean | collected 2014-11-02
GCCAATGGTAGTGCTGAAAATCCGTCTTCTGTCACCATAGAGTACAAAGGTAAACGGAGAGTAGTAGCTAAGTCTCAATATTTTAGTTTAAAAAACGGAAAGATACTGGCACAAGCAAGTGAGGTTAATATCTATACGGATAGTGGCACTATTTTCCATCCAAAGCTTTCTTATAACCTGAACCTAGAAAACAAGGTTTTGGTGATGTCGAGGGGGAAAAATGGTCTGGAACAAGCACCCTTTTTTGATGATGATCACGAAGTAGAAATATATGTAGATCAAGTAGTTTGGAAACTAGATCTTCCTCAGATAGAGTTTGACATGACAGGAGAAGAGTCTAAGGCCATTATAGAATCAGTCGATTTTTATAAAGAGCTACGCTATGAGAAAATAACTCGGGGTATGTTAAAATATCACCCACTCTCCAAAATGAGAGACTATGTAATAAAGCATCGTAAGCGGGAGTTCACCTTTACAGAATATGCAGACTGGATGAGCAGCAAGCAGATATACCTAAAGCCTCAGATAGTAGATTTAGCAGACCAAGGCTATGTATTTTTCAACCCAAATACAGACACTATAAAAGTAAGAAAAAAACTGGACCACGCAGTATTATCACATATGAAACTAGCAGACTATGATGTCATCCGTTTCTCATCCGTAATAAGTGCTAGGTCTAATGCATTTTTAAACTTAATTAACAACACTTTCGTAATAGAAGGCGTACGTGCATTTCGATTTAGCGATAGTCAGAGTGTATATGCCTTCCCCCACGAGCAGCAAGTCATATTAAAAAACAAGCGTAGAATGTCCTTCGGAGGTAAGGTAACAGCAGGTAAGTTCGATTTCTACGCCAAAGATTTTAATTTCGACTATTTCAACTTTGAAATAAGCTCAGACAAAATTGATGAAATGGTCATTTTCACAAAGGACCTGAGCGGCAAACCTGGGCTGATCGCTGTGAAATCTGTGTTAAGGGACATCAACGGGACATTGGAAATAGATAAGTCAAACAATAAATCCGGTCTTGAGAGTTTCCCTGAATACCCTCGATTTACAAGTAAAAAAGGAGCTATTATAGCCTATGATAAAAAAAGCATACACAATGGTGTTTATGATAAAGATAAGTTCCGTTTTGAAGTAGATCCATTTACAGTAGAAAATATTGATAATTTCACTACGGCAGAGCTAAGTTTCCCAGGAACGTTTGTTACTGGAGGCATTATACCAAACTTTAAATACGAGGCTAAAATTATGGATGACTACTCTCTTGGTTTCGAAAAGCCAATGACATCTTACCCTATGTATGGTGGAAAAGGGTCTGCAGATATTACGATTAAACTGAGTGAAGAAGGATTTACGGCCAAAGGAGAAATAGACTTCCAAGGAGCCAAAATATCGAGTCAAGACATTCTTCTAACTCCAGACTACACCCTAGCCAAGGCAGAAACCTATAACGTAAACGAAAATGGAAAATATCCAAATGTATTTGCAGCAGATGTACTGACTAAATGGGTGCCAGATAGAGATTCTATGTATGTAAATACCAATGGGCATAATGTAAAAGTGCTTAGAGATAATCAAGATTTCATAGGTAATCTGGTACAGACTAGCAGTCAAATATCAGGCAACGGAATTTTGACTTGGGATAAAGCCAAACTTACATCTGAAGATCTGAAATTCAAACCTAATAAGGTAGATGCGATGAAATCTGAAATAGAAATAGGCTCTATATCTGATGATAAAATTGCTTTCGCTTCTTATAATGTAGAGTCTCACGTAGACTTTACTACTAGAATAGCCAAGTTTAAAGCCAATGAAAAAGGCAACCTTACTAAGCTCCCGTATAATGCATACGCAAGTTCTATGGACGAGTATACTTGGAATATGAATGCAGAGACTATTGAGTTAAATAAAGGACCACTACTGGCCAAAGAGAAGTCTTATTTTATAAGTACAGAACCTGCACAGCAAGGTTTAAAATTTGAAAGCACAAATGCCCTATTCAATATGAAAACAGGTATAATATATGCCGAGAAAGTGCCCTATATAGATGTAGCAGATAGTAGAGTATTCCCTAATAAAGGGAAAGTAGTGATACGAAAAGATGCAGATATGCAGACTCTTAAACAGTCTAAAATGTTAGCTGCCAGAACCAATAAGAATCACGAATTATATGATGCTGAAATAAAGATAACAGGCAGATACGCTCTTGACGGTGCTGCATATTACACCTATAAAGACAAGCATAATACTGGTCAGGTTATCTATTTTGATAAAATGCGAGTTAAGAGTAAAACGGATAGTACAGTGATCGCAAGTGGTTTTGTAAGAGACACATTAGACTTTAAAGTAAGTCCAAAAATAGCCTTTAAGGGTAAAACTGAGCTCTGTAGTACCGAAGAAGACCTCGTGTTTAATGGATATGTGAAGCCGCTACACAGCTTTAATTCATTTGCAAGTGCTTGGTTTAGATATAATCAACAGCCAGATCCTAATGACGTGATAGTGCCAGCCTATGAGATAAAAAACGAAGAACAACGAAAGATTTATGCTGCTCTAAGTATAGCAAATGACTCTATCCATATATACCCGTCTATGGCTAATTTCAAAAGAAGCTATGCCGATCTTGAACTTACCACAGACACAGGAGTTCTTTTTTATGATGAAACGGCACAGACCTTCTTTGTAGGAGATAGCATGAAACTACTAGAAGGTGCTATAAGAGGAAGCTACCTATCCTTTAATGACGCCAATGGGCAAATCTACTCTGAGGGTAAGATTAACTTTGGGGTGGATATAGACGACAACTTTAATGGCGTAATGGCAGGTAACATTTCTAAAATGCCAGAAGACTCAAGTTTCGTAATAAAAAGCATCTTAGCTCTTAATCTGAAACTACCAGAAGAAGCATATGCTCGTATGGCAGAAGTGATAGTAGGTGACGAAAGCAATGAGCTAGCAGATAATAATAGTGACTATGTCACTAGTGCTATGGCAGAATATCTAAACGATAAGGATCTTAAAAAAGCACTAGAAATGACCCCATCTACGGGACAGATAAACCCAAGTGGTGCTTTAGATAGAAACTTGTTTTTAAGTCAGGTTAATATACACTACTCACCTATCAAGAGACAATTCTTATGCCTAGAGCCTGTGCATATAGCTACTATAGATGGTAAGCAAGTCAATAAGGCGATAGAATCTCGCATTGCTATATCTAAACGTAGAAGTACTGCTCGCTATACTTTCTATTTTGAAGTAAGTAAGTACGATTGGTTCTATATAGATTACTATATGGGCTCCGTAACGGTAGCAAGTACGGACAAAGAGTTTAATGATATAATCAAGGATAAAGGATCTAAAATGAGTAGTGGAAAGTTCAGAATACGTACTGCAAGTCCTCGTACCGTGGCCAACTTCTTGAATAAGCTAGAGGCAGATGATTAGGTAACATGTTTAATAACCTAAGCATTACTCAAAGAGCCAGATTAACTATTGTTTCATCAGTTCTTGGACACCTTTTGTTATTCTTTTCAGAGTCCTACTTTTTTATTTATACAGATAATTTAAGTCCTACAATACTTGCTATCTTACTTGCTATAGTGGGTGTGATTTTACTCCTATGGTGTTTAATCACCTCAATTCAACTTATTATTCGATATCTTAAAATATATGAGGCTGAAAAAACTAAAAAAGACACGACTTCATTAATATTATCAGTAATAGCATTGCTGCTTTTAGTATCAGCAAGATATGAAGCTTAAAACTCGTAAGCCATAGCCAAAGTAAGACCAAAGGTTCTATACCGCTGGGTACTGCCATCTAGTATGGTAAAGTTACTCAATACCTGAAAATGAGATTGGACATACACGTGATCTAGTGGGTAGTTTTTATCTTTCTTGCCAAGTTTAAACGAAAGGCCTATTTCCTGTATTAGATTTATGCTGCTGTAGTTAGATACTGCATCCGAAGTAAAAACCGAAGTGATTCTATTCTGAAAATTTGAGCCATAAGCGTTTGTCTGACCATTGGCATCTACATCATAAGCTCCTAGAAACTCAGTCCCGATACACGCACTTACAAATACTCTACGATCCATCGGAGTACTAAACCGTGCCATCAGTCTTAGCCCTAGTAGCGAGCTATTCACATTTATATTTGTAGAAAGTCTTAGTAATGAATCTTGTACTATTCCAGAATTAGAGTAGTACGAATCATAATAATCAGTCCCTTGCATTAGACTAGTCTCTAGGTATACCGCCTTACGATTTTCGAACTTAAACCCTACTTTATACTCGCTAGAAACCCTATTTAGCCTAGTGCCATAACTCCCCGTGATAGCAAGATTTTGCTCCGGAAAGAACTTACTCATGGCCTCATTAGGCACTCGCTGCCCATTGTTAAAATTGAAGCCAACTCCAGCATTACTAAGGGTCAACTGACCAAAAGAAACCGAACAAAAACAAAGTAATAATGCGGTAATTAGTAATTTCATATATGTTTTCTTATTAGAACGAATATCAGTAAAATCTATTAGAATAGACACCAATATTTATCCATAAGGTACACCATAGTAGCCATACTAGCTCCACCAAGCTCCAACTCACGTTGATTTATATTTTCGAAGACATCGTCCTTAGAATGGTGATAATCAAAGTAACGCTGAGAATCTGGGAATAGTCCCATTAAAACGAGGTTATCATTCACTCTATTCTCGTTGCTCTTGAGTGGACCTATATCTACTCCACTATATCCTTTTTTAAAGTAGTGAAGGCCATACTCTTCTAGGAGCTCTTCCCATTTAGCAATAGTCATTATTTGACTATCCTTAGCATCTATACTAAAACCTCTTGGCGAAAAACCACCTCTATCGCTTTCTATAGCACAAATATGATTCTCTCCATCTACCTTGGCCTTAGCAGCATAGGTTTTACCGCCCATGTTGCCATTCTCTTCATTCATATAAAGCACCATTCTAATCGTATTTTTAGGTTTAATACCAATCGCTTTAAAAAGGCGTAATACTTCCATACACTGTACTACTCCGGCTCCATCATCGTGTGCTCCCTCTCCCTTATCCCAGCTATCTATATGTGCTCCGAAAACAATTACTTTTTCAGGATTTTCAGAACCTTTGATTTCTGCTATCAGATTACTTGTATTTACTTTAGCAGCTGCGGTATAGCAACTTAGATTCATAGTAACGGTAGCAGTGCCTAAATCTTCTATATAGGAATGCAAAATATCCGCATCCTGTGTGCTGATGGCTGCTGCAGGTATTCTAGTTATGCCTTCTTTATATCCCATACTGCCTGTATGTGCTTTCACATCTGTAAGCGTAGTCATAGACCTTACTAGCACGGCTACAGCTCCATATTTTGCGGCTTCTGCAGCACCATTATATCGCTGAGATACACAAGCTCCGTAAGCATCAAAGGTATTGATCAATGACTTGTCCATAGGCTCGTTTAAAAACACTATTTTACCTTTGAGTTCTCCTGTACTGTAGCGGGATAGCTCTTCCATGCCGCTTACCTCTACTACTTGTGCTTGCAGTGGCCCATCTGTACTTACAGAGCCTCCAAGTGCACATGCATTAAGCAGCAGATCTACGTCCTCACTTATGGCTACCCATTCTTTATCTCCACGTACCCAATGTTCTGCTTGCACGTTTTGCATCATTAGTCTATCTACTTTATAGCGGCTTACCTCAGACTGAGCCCATTCTAGAGCTAGCTCCGCTTGCGGACTTCCGGTAATTCTATGTCCTATTTCTTTGCATAGGTAGTTTAGCTGGTTATAGCTTTTTCCATTGAGCAACGCCTCATCAAAAATGGCTCGCACCAGCAAAGAATCACTTGTATCGTACGACTTTTCCTGAGCACGTAACACCAAAGACAGCAGGCATAGGATGTAAACTAATTTATTTCTTACTCTCATTTTGCTTGTTTTTCTTTATCCCGTAGGTCATTAATATCAATGCAAATGCTATTAGTATGTGACTTACATCTGAAGGTTTAATTCCATCAACTTCAGGAATCAACTTAAATATAACCGCAGAAGCAAGTATAAGTAATACTCCCAATACTACGTTCAAATAGTTCTTGAAATCCTCTTTCAAATGTATAATATAACTCAACATTCCTATGCCCACCATACCCACTGCACCATATACTATCACAGGTAAAAAAGCTGTTTTACTTCCAGGATTAGCATAGTTTAAAACTAGCAACCAAGAAAGACCAGCTAAGAATAACAGAACGTTTGCTTTCTTTACCCCGCTATATTTATCATACCCAAAATGTCTAACACTATGAGCGGCGAAGGAATAAATAGCCAAAATGTTTACTATTCGAGACAGCACCAGCAATCCCTTTTGCCACAGAATCGGCAAAATCTCCAAATGTCCGAAAGCAGCTATACCTGCAGACACAGCTGTCAATATAACGAACTGATTATAAATACTTTGATTAGTACTTTTACACCAAGTAACGTATAAAAATATACCTGTCAGGAGAATAAAGAAATTTGTACCAAAATAAAACCAAATCATTAGCCCACAATAATAATGCTTTGGATATATTTTTGTGTTAAAACAGTCACTACAATTATTTATCTTGGTACGAGTTAATGAAAAACTACTTTCTACTCATACTAAGTCTATTGCTCCTGAGCACAAAAGGGCATTTCTTTTGAAAACGATAAATTTTCTGACGCTAAAAAACTAGCTAAAGAAACCAATAAAATAATATTTATAGATAGCTATATCCAATGGTGTGGACCTTGCAAAAAGATGACAACTCAAGTATTTACTGATGCTGATGTAGGCGAGTATTTTAATTCAGATTTCATCAATGTAAAGATGGATATGGAGGAGACTGAAGGAATGCTAGTAGGCAGAGGATATAGTGTCAATTTCTAGCCTACGTTACTCTTCATTAAGCCTACAGGGGAGCTAGTTCGTAAGGAGATAGGTTATCATTCTAAATCTCAACTACTCTCTCTTGCCAGCTTATAAACTAGGCAAATAGTCCTGAATTTAAAGCTTTTTCGGGTAACGAAATAGGTCTACCTTCTGCATAATCGAAACAAACCAAGGCCGTTCTGATTTCTGCCATTTCCTTCCCTTTTGTACTATTCGTAAATTTATAGAACAGATTAAAAGTTGAATTTCCAGATTTCTCTATTGCTAGTTCTATTTGAACTACATCACCTAAGTGTCCCTCACCTTTAAAAGTGATAGCAGCATCTGCTTGTATTAGAGATACTCCACCAAAGTCTAATTCTGTAAAACCATAGGTAGCAAAAAAACGAACTCTTGCTTCTTGTGCATAGGCTAAAAACTGCTGGTTGGCCAAGTGATTACCGTAGTTCAGATCTGTCACTCTCACTTCTATTTCTGTGCTAAATGCCCACTTATCAGGCATTTCTATTTTCATTCTGGCCATTTTACTCCGTCTTTTGGGTTCTTACCTGTATACTGGCTAAAGTATTCTTTAAACTCTGTTATAGTTTCATCTAAACCCTTATTGATGAAAGACGGCTCACTAAAAACAACCTGCTGACCTCCATAGTCAAATGCAACTTTAACTATAGGCACATTGGCATTTTTGGCCACATGGTAAAATCCACTCTTCCATTTTTTACTATAACTACGCGTACCTTCTGGTGTAATGGTAGTTGCAAATTTCTCTTCTGTATTATATACATTCACTAGAGAGTCTACGAAGTTTGTATTTTTACTACGCTCTACAGGAAAACCGCCAAGGGCTCTAAAAAAGTAGCCCAAAGGCCAAACGAACAATTCTTTTTTAGCAAGATACTTGGGATCAAACCCATCCATATAATTTCTAAAAAGTACACCTACTAAAAAATCCCAATTACTCGTGTGCGGAGCTACTACTATAAGATACTTTGGAATGGCAGGCACTGGTCCAACTACCTTCCAGCCCCATACATCTTCAAAAAGCCACTTTGTTATCCGTTTAATCATTTCTCATATCTGTTAGTTCATCTAACTTAGCAATAATTTCTGTGGTGATCGTCTCAGGCTTAGCGGTCTTACTATTGAGTAATACAAAGGTTACAAGTGCTTCAGATGCCAATTCTTGGGTACTTTTATCTACAATAGTTTGACGTACTACCATACTCTTATTGTTATATGTAACATCAGTGATTTCTATATCAATAACTTGATTAGGTAAAAGTGGTTTTTTGTACGAAATATTAATATTCACTACAATAAAGAGTAGGTTTCTAGTATCAAAAAAGTTCTCTTTAATCGCAGGTTCTAAGAAGCTCCACCTGGCTTCTTCTAGTAGCTCAAGATAGCGAGCATTATTCACATGTCCATAAGCATCACAATGGTATCCGCGTATCTGCAAGGTTGTTCCGTTCACTCTACAAAGGTGTGCAAAAATCAGTGATTTAAAAGTGCCAAAACCAAAAACAAATGATAAAACAGTATGTTTGCTTACTAATGTCAAGCGTTCTCATTTCAGGTGGCACAGGCCTCATAGGTTCAGAAGTAGCTGCACATCTTACTCAGTTAGGATATACGCTAAAGATTCTCACGCGTAGACCTACCGATGTTTCACAAAACCTATATAACTGGGATATAACCAAAGGAGAGATAGACCCAAAAGCTTGGGAAGGAACTGAGTACGTTATCAATCTAGCAGGTAGCTCTATCATAGGTGGAAGATGGACTGACAAACGCAAAAAAGAACTCATAAAATCACGTGTAGACTCCACATCTCTGCTCGTGAAAACCATCCAAGAAAACAATATCACCATCCAACATTTCATCCAAGCGAGTGCTATGGGATATTATGGAGATAGTGTTGACCAAGTATTAACGGAAGATTCGCCAGCCGGAAACGATTTTATGGCCAAACTATGTGTGGACTGGGAAAATGCCGCACATCCTATAGCCAATACTACCAAACTAAGTACGCTCCGTATAGGTCTGTATCTCAGTAAAGAAGGCGGAGTATACGCCACATTAGGTAAGGTGGCTAAGTTCTATTTAGCTTCTGCATTTAGCAATGGAGAAATGTACGCCAACTATACGCACAAGGACGAATTTGCTAAGCTAGTAGAGCAACTTTTTGCCAATAAAATGAATCCTGGAGTATATAATATCGTGGGTGAAAATCCTTTTCAAATGAATGATTTCATAGCCGATATAGCACAAAACGTAGGAGCTAAAGCTTGGCTACCTAACATACCTGCATTCCTCCTAAAACTAGCTCTAGGCGAAATGTCTGCAACACTGCTCAATAGCTACAGAGTGACTTCCCCTAAACTAAAAGCAGCAAAATTTCATATCTTTAAAACGACTAAAGAGGCTTTAAAAGAAATATGAGTACTGTAATCCATTGGCACCGTAGAGACCTGAGACTAGATGACAATGCAGCACTTTATGAAGCCCTAAAAAGCGATTCTAATGTGCAACCCATTTTTATTTTCGATACTAATATCTTGGATAAGCTAGCTGACAAAAAGGATGCTAGAGTTACTTTTATACATACAGAACTGCAACGAATAAATGCCGAACTAAAAGAGCTGGGCAGCAGCCTAAAAGTGTATTACGGTAATCCTGCTAAACTATGGCCGCAAATAATAAAAGAGATACAACCCACTGCAGTATATACCAATAGGGACTATGAGCCGTATGCGAAGAAGCGTGATACTGCCATAGAGCAACTATTAGAATATCAGAATATAGGTTTTCATACCTTCAAAGACCACGTGATTTTTGAGATGGATGAAATACTAAAAGACGATGGAACTCCATATGTGGTATACACACCCTACAGCCGGAAATGGAAACAGAAGCTCAGTTCTTACTATCTAAAGCCCTACCCTAACTCAGCATATTTCCAAAACTTTGAAAAACTAGACCCATCTCCTATCATCTCTTTAGAAGAAATGGGATTCGAGAAAAACTCCATGCCCTTTCCGAAGAAGAGCACAACACTTGGCATTATAAAAAACTACGAAGACCAAAGAAACTTCCCTGCTATAGAAGGCACTTCGAGACTTTCGGTACACTTTAGATTTGGCACTATAAGCATACGAGACAAGGCTAGCAAGGGGAATAAATCCAGCGAAAAATGGCTAAACGAACTAATTTGGCGTGACTTCTACATCCAAATTCTACATCACTTTCCTCATGTAGTAGAGGGTAGTTTCCGCCCTAAGTACGATGCGATAAAATGGTCTAATAACGAGGAGCATTTCAAAGCGTGGTGCAAAGGAAAAACAGGATACGGCATGGTAGATGCAGGCATGCGAGAGCTAAACATCACGGGTTTTATGCACAATAGAGTACGCATGGTAGTATCCAGTTTCCTTACCAAGCACTTGCTACTAGACTGGCGATGGGGAGAGGCCTACTTTGCTCTCAAATTACTAGATTTTGACCTAGCAAGTAATAACGGTGGCTGGCAATGGGCAGCGGGCAGCGGAGTAGACGCAGCACCGTATTTCAGAATTTTCAATCCGTATACGCAGATAGAGAAATTTGATAAGCAGCACGAGTATATAAAGAAGTGGATTC
>Ga0307994_1002395_pt1 | contig 10563 bp, 9 predicted proteins | sample EllFjometagen261_FD_203171 | JGI IMG/M metagenome (GOLD analysis project Ga0307994, IMG submission 203171) | Marine microbial communities from Ellis Fjord, Antarctic Ocean - #261 | ecosystem: Environmental > Aquatic > Marine > Unclassified | place: Southern Ocean | collected 2014-11-02
ATGCTCAGAAGTATAAAGATTACTTTGATTTTAACCAGAGTGTAAACCGACTACCGAGCCATAGACTACTTGCCATACTGCGTGCTGAGAAAGAAGGCCTGCTAAAAGTAAAGATGGAAATAGATACAGAAAGAGCTCTGGAAAGACTAGAACGCATCTTCATTCGATCCTCTGCAGATGCTGCTGACCATATTCGTATAGCAGTAAAAGACAGCTATAAACGGCTCCTAACTCCTAGTATAGAAACGGAGATACGCAAGGATGCCAAGGAGAAAGCAGACATAGAAGCTATTGGGATATTTGCAAATAATCTAACTCAGCTACTAATGGCTGCACCACTAGGTAGCAAACCTATATTGGCATTGGACCCAGGATTTAGATCCGGATGCAAGCTCACTTGCTTAGATGGTCAGAGTAACTTGGTGCACAACAGTACTATATACCCGCACCAGCCACAAAACCAAACCGACGATGCTCGCCACCGTATAGAGAGCCTGATTAAGAAATACCACATAGAAGCCATAGCTATAGGAAATGGAACTGCAGGCAGAGAAACAGAGCAGTTTGTAAAGAGCTTTTTGCCTAAAGACAGTGCAATAGAAGTATACCTTATAAGTGAAGCAGGTGCGTCTATATACTCAGCTAGCGAGGCTGCTAGAGAAGAGTTCCCTGACTTAGACCTAACAGTGCGTGGTTCCGTATCCATAGGTCGTAGGCTGATAGACCCATTGGCAGAATTAGTAAAAATAGATCCTAAAAGTATAGGTGTAGGCCAGTACCAACATGATGTAGATCAGAATAAACTCAAGGCAAGCTTAGATAACGTAGTGAGTTTTGCTGTGAATAAAGTAGGAGTAAACGTGAACACCGCAAGTAAGCACTTGCTACAGCACGTAGCAGGACTAGGACCTAAACTAGCTCAGAATGTGGTGGACCATCGAAATGCAAATGGGTCATTTAAGAGTATAGAATCTGTAAAAAAAGTAAAAGGATTTGGAGCAAAGGCCTTTGAACAATCTGCTGGATTTTTAAGAGTACTAGGCGGCAGTAATCCACTAGATGCTAGTGCAGTGCACCCAGAGAGCTATAGCCTAGTGAAGAAAATAGCCAGCAAAAGCAATCTTGATCTGAAACAACTCATAGGAAATGAGAATGCGGTAAAGGAAATTGACCTCCAAAATTTTATCACAGATACTGTGGGTCTACCCACGCTACAAGACATTATCATTGAGCTCAAAAAACCAGGACTAGATCCTCGTGGTGCAGCCAAGACTATAGAGTTTGATGATAGAATACGAGATATAAAAGACATACGAATAGGTATGCGACTACCAGGCAAGGTGAGTAACCTCACTAAGTTTGGGGCATTTGTAGATATAGGTATAAAAGAGAACGGGCTTATTCACATCTCAGAGATTTCTGATAAACGTATAGCCGACCCTGCCGAAGTGCTAAGTCTAGACCAAGTAGTATCTGCTAGAGTTATTGAAATAGACCTTGAGCGTAAGCGAATAGCTTTGAGCTTGAAAGAATAGATTCAATTTTAATCTGGAGTAAAATCACTTTCAGTAGTCAGTTTGAACTTGATTACTGAGTTTGAATTTACTAAAGCTACCTTTGCAGGAGCTCATGGAGTCATTCGAAGAATTAAATATAAATCGCCAGCTACTCAATGCCATTGCAGATCTTGGTTTTGAAAAGCCTACACCTATACAGGAAGAAGCTTATCCTGTAGGCATGTCCGGCCAAAACATAGTAGGTATAGCACAAACAGGTACGGGTAAAACCTTAGCTTATATGCTTCCTATCTTGCAGCAGCTCAAATATTCTAAAGACTACAAACCACGTGTAATCATACTCGTACCTACTAGAGAACTGGTAGTACAAGTGGTAGAACAGATAGAACTTTTCACCAAATACATGAGCACAAGAGTGCTAGGTGTATATGGTGGTGTGAATATAAAAACTCAGATGGGTGCACTTACCCAAGGACAAGATATAGTAGTAGGTACTCCAGGAAGACTATACGATCTAGCCGTAAATAGATCCTTGCTACTCCAAGACGTAAAAAAACTGGTAATAGACGAAGTAGATGTGATGCTTGACTTAGGTTTCCGTTTTCAGCTCAACAACATATTTGAGCTACTTCCAGATAAACGTCAAAACATCATGTTTTCGGCTACTATGACCGAGGATGTAGAGATACTCATCAATGAGAATTTTATAAAACCAGAGTTTATCGCTATAGCACTAAGTGGTACTCCGCTAGACAATATTCACCAGAGTTGTTACCCTGTAGCTAACTTCTATACCAAAGTAAACTTGCTAGGCCACCTACTTCAGGATAAAGAGACGTACCAAAAAATATTAATATTCATAGATAGTAAGAAAAATGCAGACCGTCTCTATGAAGCCATGGAGCCTGACTTTTGGAATGAACTACTAGTCATACATTCTAATAAAAGCCAAAACAACAGGATGGCTGCCATAGAACGATTTAATGACAATAATGCACGCATACTGATAGCCACAGATGTAATAGCTCGTGGCCTAGATTTAGATGACATTACACACGTTATCAATTTTGACACTCCTAAATTTCCTGAAAACTATATGCACCGAATAGGGCGTACGGGTAGAGCTGAAAAAATGGGTCACTCTATTCTTTTTTATACCGAAGGAGAAGAAGACTGGAAAAAAGAAATTGAGAAAATGATGGAGTATGATGTTCCTCAATTAGAGTTTCCAGCTGAAGTAAAAGTAAGCAAGCAACTAACGCTAGATGAGCAACCTCGTATCATAGAAAAGAATCCGCACAAGAAAAAAACACATGTAGCAGGGCCATCATTTCATGATAAAAAGGATAAGAATAAAAAGGACTATAATTTAGGTGGAGGCCAAAAAATTAAGATTAAAAAAGCCAAAAAGTATAAAAACCCTATCTCTAGAGGACAAAAGCCTAAAGGTAAGGAAAAATAGACAAATTACTGAGTATCAGATTTTTAAAATCAATTAAAGTCAATATTTTACCTTGCGACGCAATACTCAATTAGATTCTTTTAAAAATAATAGTACCAATGTAGTAGAATCGGATTACCTTTGCACTTTAACTTAATATAATACAATGAACAAAGGAACAGTAAAATTCTTCAACGATGAGAAAGGCTTCGGTTTTATCACGCCAGAAGATGGAAGTAAAGACGTATTTGTACACAAAACAGGTACAAGAACTAGAATCAACGAGGGAGACCAAGTAAGCTACGATGTAGAAGACGGTCAAAAAGGCCCAAGTGCAGTAAATGTAAATTTAGTATAATCATTTACTAATAAAATTTTACAATTTAAAGTCTCGCTTCGGCGGGACTTTTTTTATGGTTAAATTTGAACCCTAGTGAAGCGAAACGAAGGCAACGAAGAAGAACAACTCAACAACCCTCTGCACGGCATGAAGCTCAAAGAGGTGCTCGAGTTTTTAGTTTCCTACTATGGATGGGAAGGCTTAGGCGACCGTATAGCCATCAACTGCTTTCTGAGCAACCCAAGTATGGGCAGTAGTCTCAAATTTCTGAGACGCACCCCGTGGGCCAGAGAGAAAGTAGAGAAACTCTACATGGCAAGCATTCCAGATTTCAAGAAGTAATGGCTTCTGTTTTTGGACATAGCTTGGCAGCTATCGCACTGGGAAAATCATTTACTAAAGAAATACGCAATCCTAAGTTTTGGATACTGGGAATTATATGCTCTATAGCTCCAGATGCTGATGTATTGGGTTTTAAATTGGGCATACCCTACGATTCATTTTGGGGACACCGAGGATTCACTCACTCATTCTTCTTTGCTATACTCTTTGGAGTAGCTATTACTTTTCTCTTTTACAAAACCAAAAGACCCATACTCTCCCTCTACTTTGCTCTGTGTACCGCATCTCACTCACTGCTAGATGCTATGACTACTGGTGGACTAGGAGTGGCATTCTTTTCACCCTTCGAAAATTCTAGATACTTTCTACCTTGGCGACCTATACAAGTTTCTCCTGTGGGGTATAAAAAATTCTTTAGCGAATGGGGAATAGAGGTTATAAAAAGCGAAATTGTTTGGATTGGGATTCCGTTTTTAATAATCGTACTCTTACTATCAATTTGGATGAAATATTTTAAAAATCTTAGAGGATGAAAGCTGTACCTATAACACGAATAAAAAAAGAGCTGCAACATCTCAGCCAAGAGGAGCTTGTGGAGATAGTCTTGCGTGTAGGCAAGTACAAAGTAGAGAACAAAGAATTTCTGACGTATCTCCTCTTTGAAGCTAGCGACGAAGATGGATATATAGATGTAGTAAAGGAGTACATAAATGAGCAGTTTGAGTACATCAATCAGCAGAACTATTATTTCATAAAAAAGAGCGTTCGTAAGATTCTACGAACTATAAAGAAGTACGTTAAGTTTTCTAAGAAGCCAGAAACAGAGGCAGCTTTGTTAATCCATTTTTGCAGAAAGCTAAAGAAAATGGAACCGTCCTATATTAATAATACTGTACTTACCAATATGTTTGATAGACAACTAGGACTGGCAGAAAAGACTATTGAGAAGATGCACGAGGACCTACAGTATGATTATAAGCTCGAGATAGAAGAGTTGTTCTAATCAGCCTAAAAACTAGTTCAGAGCACCCTTAAGGTTTGACCTCTTTTAGCTGTGCTATCTTTATTTTAAAAGCAGCAAATAGCAAGGTCATAAAAGGACTGAGATAGTTGAAAATAGCATACGCAAAATATTCGCTTACTCCTACACCTAGCACGCTACTTTGGTATGCACCACACGTATTCCAAGGAATAAGTGCCGAGGTCACAGTACCACTATCTTCTAGCGTTCTACTGAGATTTTCTGGAGCTAATCCTTTGTCTTTATAGGCTTTTTCGAACATTTTACCAGGCACTACTATAGCGAGATATTGATCACTAGCGGTCACATTCAAGGCTAAGCAACTAGCCACGGTACTTGCAAATAAGCCAAAAACAGAACTAGCCAAACTCAATAGGGCTTGACTTATTCTACTCAATGCTCCTATAGCCTCCATCACTCCACCAAACACCATAGCACATATAATGAGCCAAACGGTGCCGAGCATTCCACTCATACCACCTGAGCTAAATAAGTCATTGAGCGAAGCATTACTCGTTTCTACATCAATACCCGTGGTAATGGCAGACATGAGTTGCTTGTAGATACTATTGGCACTCCCAGAAACTAAGTCTGGTTGAAAACCAATGGCGGCAATACAGCCTAATAAAGTGCCAGCCAAAAGTGCGATAAGTGGTTGTACTTTCATCACTATAAGACCTATCACAGCTAGGGGAACTACAAACAGCCAAGGCGTGATAGTAAACTTCTCTGTAATAGCTGCAAGTAATACTTCCGTCCCCTCTACTTCGCCAACCTCGTAGGTGAAACTAAATATAGAAAACACTATCAAGGTGATAATGATAGTAGGCACCGTAGTATACGCCATGTATTTTATATGCGTAAATAACTTAGTCCCAGCCATAGCAGCAGCCAAGTTGGTAGTATCACTCAGCGGACTCATTTTATCTCCGAAATACGCTCCACTAATCACTGCTCCTGCCACCATGCCCGCAGGTAAACCTATAGCCTTTCCTATAGCCACTAAGGCTATACCAATAGTAGCACTAGTAGTCCACGAGCTTCCTGTAGCCACAGATATTAAGGCACTTATAACCACTGCGGTAGGTAAAAATATGGTTGGGTTAATGAGTTTAATTCCATAAAAAATCATAGCTGGGATAATCCCGCTAATGAGCCAAGCCGCAGCCAAAGAACCTACTAAGAGTAGTATGAGTATAGCACCACTTACCGACTTTAGATTACTCCCTACGTTTTCCATCATAGTATCAAAACTTACTTTATTAAAATGACCCACTATTACCGCTACGGCAGCTCCTAAGAGTAGCACGAACTGATTGCTCCCGCTTATGGCATCATCTTGAAATACAAATACATTATAGGCAAGCATAGCTACTAGAGCGAAGACAGGAATCAAAGCTTCCCATATATTGAGTTCTTTGTTTTTAACTAGTTTAGTTTCTGACATTGGTTTGCCAAAGAAAGTTAAAAAAGTAGAAATGAGTCAGTAAACTCGAGCATTATGATTTTGGAGGCTGCTCTGAGAGAACAAAAAAGTCTTAATTTTGAGCAAAATGAGACTCATTAGCCAGATGACACAAGATATAGAAAATATCGAACGTAAGTATCCTTGCTGTCAATAATTACAGAGAACTTAAACCTACTATACAAGACTCGTATAGTGGTATGCCTGACTCTCTATGGAGCGAAGAAAATAGTGCTACATTAGTACGACTAGACTTACTAGCAAGCAATACTAACTAAGGTTTAATTGCTTTTTTGATTTGCAAATTTGTCAGCATTTTCTATTTGGCTTGCTTCTTGTAACCTTGTATCTAATAAATCATGAAGAGAATTTTAAAATTTTTGGCTTTGGGAGGTGTAATTTTACTCTGCGGCCAGTACTTAGATGGAGTTACAATATCTGGAGGTTACAAATACGCACTTATAGCAGCTATTGTTTTGGCTCTGGTAAACTCGCTAGTTAGACCTATCCTAACTGTGCTCACGTTTCCAGCAACCGTGTTTACCTTTGGCCTATTTAGCTTTGTTATAACTGCTCTTATGGTTATGTTGATGGATTACTTCATAGGTCACGTAGAGATTGCTTCATTTTGGTGGGCATTGCTCTTTGGGCTTATTGTATCCTTTGCTGGGTCACTTATAGACAAAGTACTCAATAACGAAAAAAGACGTCCCGTACAACAAGGAGAACAAAGAGAAAGCGGCAAATTTACTAACTACGAAGAAGTAGATTAATCTCGAAATTTATACAAATAAAAAGCCCGCTTACCAAAAGGTAAGCGGGCTTTTATATGCTTGTTTACTTATCTAATTACTTAGATACTGTAATTCTCTTAGTCGCATAGAAATCTCCGGTCTTCACTTGCACAAAGTAAACTCCGTTAGCTACTGCTGACATATCTACATTGTAAGTTCCGTTTAGGTTATCACTTACTTCTACGTTTCATATCTATACAGCACCTAGCACTGGCTAATTCTGACATTACATCAGTACATTATTCACAGGCTCTATTGCCGGAGGCAACTCATCTCCTAACATTTCTTTTAGGTCTATCTCTATAGTGCGGCACAGTGCCAGCATAGGAATATCATTACCCAATCCTTCGAAAGGATTTTCTGAGTAGTCACCTATAAGCTCCATCATAAGAAAGACCCACCCCACTATAATAGAGAATGGAATACTGAGCCAAGCTCCCCACGCACTTATATCGTGAAACTCCGTAACCAAGCCAAAAGGTAATAGAAATATAAATATACCTACGAACATGAAACTCATACTGGCATACTGTCTTGGCAATGGGAATTTTTTAATCCTTTCGGCCTGGCCCTGATGTATATAGAAATCATGGAGCACTTTCTGTAGCTCCATATGCCTAAAATCATCTATCAAATCTCTACTTCGAAGTTCTTTTAAATCTTGGGACTGCTGATCTATAATTTGTGTAGCCGTATTCTGTGTATTAACTAATCGATCTATTTCCTCTGCGGGCAAGCACTGAGGCAGTTCTTCTTGAGTGACGTGATCATCAAAAAGACCTACACCATAGGACTTCATAGTCTGCTCTGTCCTCTTTTTCATGATACGGCCCTGTGTCACGTGCTCCCATGAGGTAGGTAGGAGCAGCTGACTCCTGAGTGAGTACAGCCAACCAATATGCCTATAAATCATTCGTTTATGGATTCCTTGCAGTTCTTTTTCCGAGATATCATCCTCTGAAAATTGATTAGAAACGTATGCTTTTATAGTAGAACCCCACATCCTACTACTGTTTACTATAGCACCCCATATTTTACGAGCTTCCCATAGTCTGTCATAGGATGAGTTGTTTTTGAAACCTACATAAAATGCTACTGCTGTACCTACTAAACTAACCGGTAACCACGGCACTTTAAAAGATTCTATCCTAAAGTAATGTAACGTTTCTATAAATGCCGGTACGGCTATAGCCCATAGCGTAAGCCATATTATATGCCAACCGCTAAATCTTATTATCTCTTTAAATCCGAAATTTTTCTTTACATACATTACTAAGCAAAACAAGGCATATTATTCCATATTGAATAAAAAAGAACTTCAGAACAATATTTACCTGCAAACATGACAAAGGAATCTGCAACTCTACAAGTAATCGAAAGCCTTTTCCCAAAGGTCGATTTAGGTTTTCAAATAGCTTAGTTACTGAATGAATTTAGTCGAAGTATATCCTCTGCAAATATATATGTAGAGTCTGATACTATCTGAGTAGCATGACTAAATAAGTCGCTCGCCAAAGCATGGGCACCTGCTTCTGCGAAGGCTACTTTTCTCTTCTGCTTAGACCCGAGCTGATCGTACATCTCTAAAATATGAGGTACAGAAACCACGTCATCTTGCTCCTCAGTGTTTTTATAGTAATACCCTATAAAAGTGGGCACAGTAACCTGCTCAAATGTCTCTTTATTCATAGTAGTTTCAAGCAACAGTTGCATCTGTACAAGTGCCTCTAGCCTATATTTCAAATGCCAATACTGCTCTCCTCCTGCAGATGCTTCCCATATGTTATAATCTCCACCTTTTACTATCTTAGAAATCTGCAAACCCCAAGGGCCCGTAAGCAGTGAAGCCCTTTTATCAAACACTCGAATATTAGGCGAGTAGCAGATTAAGCTATGCACTTGATTTCTAGGCTCTGAAGCCAAAAAAAGTGCTGCTGTGCACCCTGTACTAGTAGCCATAATGATAACACTATCTCCCATAAGGCGAGCGACTCTAAGTGCTTGCTTGGCAGACTCTACATATCTCTCCGCAGTGAAATGAAGCATAGGTTCCTCCTCTACTAAGCCATGATCGGCTAGTAAAGGTGCGTACATATTCATACCATATTTTTAGCAAAATCTATATCAACCGGATCTCCCTCCATAGGACTAGCAGAAAAGCCATGAAGGTATAGCAAGACATATGTGGTCTTTTTACCTGCTGTATCAGCCCAATAGAGCATAGACTCGTTTCCCACTCTTATATCCATTTTCTGCTCTGCGTTGGCCACGGTCTGTACTACATAATTTGGGTTAAAATCTGTAGGATTCATAATAGCCTGAGCCAAGGGAATAAGTACAGGTTTGGTTGGCTTGGGTCCTGCAAAGTAAAGGAGCACTCCTACTGCCAAAACCTTGAGTATACTGCGTAAATATTTCATAAATTATTAAAGTCAAAAGTAAGGAATCTAAATATGAATAAAATTAAATGTTATTTTCGGCAATCTTAAGAAAATGATGTATTCAGTTTATACTACAAAAACTAGCTACCCCCTTGTTATTTCTTGCCTAATTGCCTTATTATGCTTTGTATGTAGCACAAGTAGCTATAGCCAGACGATATCTGGCAAGGTACAAAATAGCAATGGGGAAAAACTAATAAGTGCTTACATCACGGCTCCGGCAAAAAAAGGAATAGGAGCAATAACAGGTGACAATGGCGATTTTAGCATTAAAGTACCCTCACTTCCTATTACATTGAGAATATCCTATCTAGGATATAAAGACCAAGATATAACGGTGACTTCAGCAGCTAAAGCTCTGAAAATAACGATGCAAGAGAGCAGCGAAAATGTACTAACGGGTGCCGTAGTGAAAGCAAGTAGAGTTACTGAGAAACAAAAAGAGGCTCCACTTACTGTAGAGTCTATAGGTATGGAAGCTATAAAAGATGCTCCGGCAGCTTCATTTTACGAAAGCCTTGGAAATCTAAAAGGTGTAGATGTAACAGCAGCTAGTCTTGGTTTCAGAGTAGTAAACACGCGTGGCTTTAACAGCACAAGCCCCGTACGTTCGCTTCAACTTATAGATGGAGTAGATAATCAGAGCCCTGGGCTCAACTTTGCTCTAGGCAATTTCCTAGGAGCTAGTGACCTTGATATACGCAGAGTGAATGTAATAGCGGGAGCTAGTAGTGCATTCTACGGACCCAATGCTTTTAATGGAGTGATCTCTATGGAAACGAAAGAATCTTATGACTTCCCTGGAATACTTAGTGAAGTAAAAGTGGGCGAAAGAAATCTTAATCAACTTGCTATACGATATGCAGATTATTTCACCAACGATAAAGGACAAAAAACCTTTGGATACAAGGTAAATGCATTTTATATGCAGGCGTATGACTGGGAAGCAGAAAACTATAACCCTACACAAGATAGCGAACATGACCAGAATAATCCTGGGGGATACGATAAGGTAAATGTATATGGAGACGAGGTACTAGCTAATGGTAATAACGAATATGACAATCAGTCTTCTGTTGTAAATCCTGTAGGAAATGCTGTAGGTTTAGGCACTTTTTACAGAGCGGGATATCAAGAAAAAGACTTGGTAGATTATAATACGAACAATCTAAAACTAAACGCTACACTCAGCTATAGGTTTA
>Ga0307994_1002396_pt1 | contig 10562 bp, 9 predicted proteins | sample EllFjometagen261_FD_203171 | JGI IMG/M metagenome (GOLD analysis project Ga0307994, IMG submission 203171) | Marine microbial communities from Ellis Fjord, Antarctic Ocean - #261 | ecosystem: Environmental > Aquatic > Marine > Unclassified | place: Southern Ocean | collected 2014-11-02
GATTGTCGTGACAAGGAAGACCACTATCGAAAGGAGATGGAGTTTTGTCGCGACACCAGCAACGATTGCGACGTGCGCGTCAAGGTGCTCCAGCGACGTCTCCGAGAGAATCAAACGACGATGGACATGCTTGTAGAGGAGGAGGCAAGCTGGGCGTTTGCAGCGCATGAGAAGCAGGAGGAGGTCATTCGCGTTTTACGTGGTCTCTCTGCTTCTCACGTAATGGCAGTCGTGAAGATGGGACGTCGCCCACCATTGATTGTGTGCACGCTGCTGAAGGGGCTGTGCATCCTGCGCGGCGTACGTCCAGCGTACGATAGAGATGGTAATGAGGACTACGTGGGACCAGCACATGCTCTGCTGACAAATCGTCAGCTCCTTCGCTTTCTTCGTCAGTATGATCCTTCAAGCATGACAACTCCTTCCGCTGAAATTATTGAATGTTTAATGATGGAAATTATTGGTAAACATCCCAACGTTAATGATGACATTGGACGTCTTCCTGAGCACTATCCACTGCTGTACGCACTTGGCACTTGGATCTCATCGTGCTTGTTTCTCAATCGAAGGACTAAGATGCTGCCAATACTGTCAAAAACGATGGAGCAGCTGATGGAGAAGAGGACAGAGTTGGATCATGAGTTGGTGCGTTTTTTCATATATATTTTTTTTATTTTTTTATTTATTTATTTTCTGATTCACTTCTTACCTCTCATCTCTCTCAAAATACAGGCACCCAACCTGATGCAGCAGCGTTATCTCACAAATGAGCTCATTGCCTCCACTCTAGAGTACACAAATCTTGAGAACGTAGCGCAAGCGGCACAAAAAAGATACGATGGATTAGATCGAATGATTTGGGTAACAAGAGTTTTACAATTTCGTGAATCGGCAAGACACAGCGCTCTCTCTTGGGCGTGCTCGAGACAAAAATCAAGCAAAGTGATTGTTCAACTGTTGATTGACAATGGTGCTGCCATTGACACAACGACAGAAGAGGAACATGCTGCTGCCTCGCTAGTGCAAATGCATGTGCGACACCTGCAGTGGATGGCCAGTCGTGGGATGTGGACACCAGCACGTGCGTACGGTTTTAAAATGAGAGAAATGTCGCATGCGTTTGCAGCATCAAGAACATACAACCAATTAAAAAAAGAACAAACGACATCAAGATCACCGTTGGCTGAAACATTGTTTGCTGGGAACAGCAGCGTTGCAGAGTTACTGATACAAAATGGAGCAACACTGACAAAACGGTGTTCTGTCGTGCCCAGCGGACATGGTCCATTTACATACTTTCAGGTGCCACTGGGAGTCACAATTGAGGACGACGATGACAACGTCAACAAGGAGATGGATAAAAATTTCCAAAAAAAAAGTAAAAAGAAAAAGAAAAAAACTGACAGCAAAGCGAGAGGACGTGCAAGACTTTTCTTGGGAGATATTGGATTAGGAGAGGAAGGAAAATTGCCGCACTGTGATGTTATGACAGGACCTGCTGATTGTCTCATTGCAATGTTTGAGCATCCTGTTTCGTTCATGACTGTCTCCAGACTTGGTGTTACAAGAAGACAAGGAAGATCAGAATTTTTTGAAGGTGGTTCCGGTTGGACACAAGACAAATCAAAACTATCACATCATGAATCAGTCCGGTAAGTATAAAAAGAATACCAAAACGAGACACAGAGTAACAGTTGTGGTAAACTGCGTGCACTGCACCTGCTCTCTCGTTGCTGCTGTTTGTTACTTGTTTGTTTTTTTTTGATTAAGGAGGTGGTGGTAGTGTTTGTTATTTTTTTTCCAATTATTTTTTTTCCTAATTTTTTTCCCCTTTTCTCTTTTCACATTTTTTTTTAAAAAAAAAGTTTTGCATGGGAAAATATTACACAAAAGCATGAGGAGATTATTGCCAAGGAATTAGATCGACAGCGTCGCTTAATTATAGCAGAGCAAGTCGAGCGCACGCAGCGTATTGGTCGCATCAAGATGACAAAAGCCGTTCATTCCTATGAGTTTGAGGAGGCATTACGTTTAGTTGACGAAGAGGAGATTGCCATTGACGTTGAAACATTGTATGGCTACACGGCACTTGGTCTTGCAGCAAGTGAAGGAACGGAGAGCGTCAACGACGAGGGTATCCAAGTGTTAGCAGTAGAGATGCTGCTGGATCGACTGCCAGGAAAGATACGTCCTGCTATTAATCGAGAGACCAACGGAATGACACCTTTAATGTGGGCTGCAAATCATGGAAATGTTGATGTTGCAGAGTCGCTCATTGATCGAGTGAGTTTATTTTCTCTTTTCTCTTTTCTTTCTTTCTCTTTTTCTTTTCTTTTTGGATTTATTCCTTTGCTCTCCTTCTTCTTCTCTCTCCCTTTCTGACACAACGGATACGACTGTCTGCTGCATGTTGTTGATTGCTGTTTCTTTTCTTTTTTTGTTGTTTCCTTTCTTCTATTTCTCCCTTTCCCTTCTCCCTTCTCCTTTCTCCCTTCTCCCTTCTCCTTTCTCCTTTCTCCTTTCTCCTTCACCACCACAGGGTGCCACGATTGATTACGTCACTAAGGATTGGGCACCACCTCACATTTTACCACCACCAGGAGCATTTGCTGCAGAGGATGCTGCTGCTGCTGCCATGGTCCAAGAAGATTTAACACGATTAGTCAGGAGTTTTCCAGGTGGTTCAACAAGATCTGAAATGGCACTTGTAGAAGCGGCAGAAGAGATTGCTAAGGCTGCAGCTAACGGCAGCATCATTACCACTGAGAGTACCAAGAGCGGAGAGCAGGAGCCGATCATCGAAAGAAAAGAGGACACGCTGTACCAAACTAAAAAGACACCACTGATCGTTGCTACTTGTGCTGGTCACAAGAAAATGGTGTGGTTGTTGTTGCAGTACGGTGCTGATCAATCTTTGAAAGATTCGGTGGGTCGGAACGCACTCGAGTGGTCAGCACTGCTGGGCAACCATGATCTGATGCAAATGCTAGCGCAGTCTCGTGCAAGTTTTTTTGGTGACGTACGATCAAAAGAGGGAAAAGCATCACATTCCTCATGTCGAAATGGATGTGGTGCAAGAGTTGCACCTAAAAAATTAGAACATCATGAGAAAAATGAATGTTCAAAAAGAGTGGTGCCATGTCCAAACGAACCATGTGGTTGTGACGAGCTATGGAGTGAAGAAATTGCAGAACATTTGTTAGTGTGTGGAAATCGTGTGATTGAGTGTAGTGGATGCGGAGAAAATATTCATTTACTTCAGTTGGCCACTCCACATGAGGATCAAGAGTGTCCAGATCGTTATGTTCCGTGTCCATATGAATGTGGAAAAAGTGATGTGAAAGCAAAACTGCTCAAGAATCATTGCAAGTTGTGGTGTAAAAGGAGACCCATTGAGTGTACAAATCAATGTGGAGAGATTATTCCTAATTGCGAAATGTTAGCACACAAAAGAGTGTGTTTGCGTCGGCAAGTACGCTGTCTTCTTGGTTGTGGCGAGGAGATGCCGTTTGAAGAGAGAGACGAGCATCAGGTGAGTGTTTTTTTTTTTTTTGCGCTGCCTTTTTGGTTGTGGTGAGAGACGAGCATTATAGGTTGGCAGTTGTGGTGTAACAGTTTTTTTTGATTACGGGTTGAGCGGATGTGGATGTGGAAAAAAAAATAATTTTTTCATTTTTTGTTCGCTGATTTTTTTCCCCTTTTCTTTTCCTTTTCCTTTTCCTTCTTCTACCTTCTTCCACTTTCTTCTCCACATTCTTCTTCTTCAGGAGAGACACTGTGCAAAGAGATGGGTCGAGTGCAAGTGGAAGGGATGCGAGGGCACGTCCGCGGATCGAAAAGAGATGCATGAGAGTGAAGAGTGTCGGAATCGTGAGATACTTTGTGTGTGCGATAAAATTATTCTTGGAATGGATTATGAAAATCATTTAAAAAATTTTTGTATAAATCGAACTGTAGATTGTCGTCACCGCAAATGTAATTGTAGATTTTCATTTTTTGAGAGAGCCAAGCATGAGGCAACTTTCTGCCAACAAAGATGGGTCAGTTGCATGTTTCGTGATGTCCAGCGAACAACAGAGTTAGGTCCTGACACGTCTGAAATTCTTGAGCCAGAGGATCGTGCTGCAATTGAGGAATTGTCTGTAGCGCTGCAAGTCAAAGACATTGATGATTTGAATTCTAAATCTTGTCGTGTGATTGGTTGCGGAGCACGAGTTCATTTGAATGAAATGGAGGAGCATTGGGAGAGTGAGTGTCGGCTGCGTGAGGTCCCGTGTGGTGCTGGTTGTGGTGTAATGTATTGTGCTGGAAACGTAGAACATCACAAGACTAACATGTGCAGCAAGCGAATAGTGACGTGTCACTTGGGCTGCATGTCAACAACAAAAGCAGAAGATTTAAAAAATCATGAGGAAAGAATTTGTAAATTTCGTAAAGTTTATTGTGCAAATGGTTGTGGAAACATCATGTTAGAATATCAAAGAAAATTACATGAAAGAGACATCTGTCACTTGCGTTTTGTTGAATGCACAAATGAGTGTGGTGAAAAATTGCGACATGAGGATTTGGAGCATCATCTTCTTCATAATTGTGGAATGCGTGCGTACCGTCCACCAGCGGAAGACTATCCATGCTCCAGATGTAATTTTGAAAATAAAAAATCAGAAATGGAAAAAGAATACGGTGAAGATGTTTTCACTTGGAAGTGTCAAGTGTGTAAACTTCCACCGCATAAAAAGGGAATGTCTGTAGCAGAGAGCCTGAAAAGAAATTTCAGCAGTGGTGGTGGTGGTGGTGGTGGTGGCTTGAGTACTAATTTATTTGGTGGTGAAAATTAAAAACTACACAAGTGAAATCTAGTCAGAGATTCTAGATTTCATTTTTCAGGTGGCGGGAAAAAGTTTTCAGGACAAAAAAAAATCCATTGAGGGGGGGTATAGACTACAGACTAGCTACAGTATCGATAATACTTAAAACTTTATTATTGTATAATACGTACGTACTAGTACTAGTACCTGAAAGGTATACATACATACAGGTAGGACATAAGACCAAATTGTAGAAGGTACTAACTTGCGCACTATGCGCTAAAATTTTCCACGCGAGGAACAACATTTCTATCTCCCTTATACTTCGCCTCGGTCTCTTCTAAAATTTTCCACTGTACATTCGAAGACGATGTCTTGGTGTTGGTGTCCACAGAGGAACATTTCTATCACCCTCGTACTTTGCCTCAGTCTCCGCTAACTGAATAATTTTTTCTGGAATGAGTTCGTGACGAGTAACCATACCAACGACGTCATTGTCGTCGTCAATGACAACTAAATGACGAAGACCAAGATGACGAAATTGCTGGTACGCTTGCGTTACAACAGACTGCTCGCTTACTACATTCGGTGCTTCATTCATATAAGGTCTTAAATCAACCCAACAGTTTCTTTCTGCCTCGGTGAGATTTTTATCAAATGGAAGATATCTTGGATACAAACTTTCCAATGCCTCCCAAGATAATACACCATCTTTAAAGTTTAACATTAAAGGACGCCGTCGATTTGTTGGATAATCAGAAGCATAATCTCGTGCTCTAGGAAGACCAGCAAGATCACGATACACGGATCGAGCCGCCGCAGGTAGAGTAGAGGATGCAAAAGCAACAGTCCTTTCAGCGGTGGGTCGTCTACCACTGTTACTACCATTTTTTGTCGCTGACGACGTCGTCTTGTGTTTTGTCTCGTCGTGATCATCGTCGTCGTCGTCCTCATCCTCCTCTCCACCTGTTGTCTCTCCACCCGTCGTCTCTCCACCCGTCGTCTCCCCACCCGTCGTCTCTCCACCCGTTGTTTCTCGACCCGTCATCGTCTCCGAACCTGCTGCCTCAAACCCTCTTCCAGCTCCAGCTCTCGCATTATTACGAACTCTCACGCGAGTCACAGTAAATCTGTTTGCTGATTCAACGAATTGATGAGATGGAAGTAACACTTCGCTCTTGCACTGCTCGGACAAGAGAACACACAGATGCTTCCGCAGCACCATTCCATGCAACCGTCTTCCCACGGACATGTCCTGGCCACTGCTGCTGCTACTACCACCACCAGCAGTTCCTCCACCACCCAACGTACCATAGCTCGAGCCACGAGAGACTCGGGAGGTGGAGGAGGCAGGAGGAGCGAAAGGAGAAGAAACAGAAGCACCAGCACCAGTACCAGCAGCAGCAGATCTGCTGCTCGTCTTCTCACGGTAAGTCACAACAGGAAAGGCGTTGTGGCTCGTGCCCGAGAGTAAATCAACAATGGTGCCCACACGCTCGATGGGACGGAGCACCATGGGATCACGCGTCATGACAGAAGAGACACGAAGCGTCGAAGTCTCTCTTGGTGGTGCGTAGGGAAGAAATGGAAATTTATTGAGCTCAATATGAATATCGTATAGACCCTCGTTAAATAAATTGGCGGACCATCGAGCAAACAGCACAGCAACTGTGAGTGGGACGGTCAGCTGGATATCACCCGTGCACTCGACTAAAATGACCGTCAGTGCTATGCAAAGACGTGAGATGCCACCAAGCATGGAAGCAGCACCAACGAGTGCATAGGTACCAATGGAGGCGTGACGCTGAAAGGAGAGGAGACTGACAAGTGCAGTGCCAGCGACGCGTCCGTAGATGGCACCACTGAGAATGCCAGGAACAAAAAGACCACTGGGAATGGGAAGACCATATACAAAGCATGCCATGAGAAAGTATGCAATACCATACCACACCATGCTTTGTACTGAGGGACCACAGTGATCGACAGGAGATGAGTGAAATAAATATTTGATGGCAACCTCGCTGGAACCAAACGACATGGTGGCTACTGGAGAGAAAGATCCCTCTGGACAAAGGAAACGCACGGTGCCATTCTCCCAGTCAAATGTTGACTGAGTGCCGTTCACTGTTGTTCCATTTTGACATTGACCAATCTCCACGCAGTCTCCACGTCCTACATACGAGGTCACAACGTTGGTCGTTGTAATGACACAAGCAATGAGAATGCAGTGAAGTACGGAGCATCTCTTTCTTCCGCTGTTCTTCATTTTAAGACGATGAATGCTAACCATTGTGTTGAGAGCGTTGAATCCTGCACCTAAAATACCACCAATGATGCCAATCAGACCAAAAAATGGAAGCTCCACAATGTTGTACCTGCAAGAGAAGGAAAGAAGTGCCCGAGGAAAACATTGAATGAAGAAGAAGAAGAAGAAGAAGAAGAAGAAGAAGGAGAAGAAGAAGGAGAAGAAGGAGAAGAAGGGGAAAAAAAAAAGTCAGAAAGAAGAAGATACGCGGAGGACAAGATTTAATTTAAAAAAAAAAAAACAGCACGGAGGAAAGCAAAAGACAAGACAAAGAACGACGCACGGTTTCTGCTGATCATCCAAGATAAACGATCCAAACGATAGCATTCCAGGCTGTGAAAAATAACCAAAATCAACACTTCCATTGACTTGAGATAAAAATAAATCAAGAATTAATGTTGCACCCATCGCTGAAAAAAATGTACGCCATGTTAAGCTTGGTCGCCACCACGAGGTACCCTCCTCTAAACAAAATAGCACGGCACCAATGGGAGCACCAAAAGCAGCAGCAACACCTGCTGCCGTACCACATGTAACAAAGTCACTCTTTTCACGATCATTACGAAAGACTGACATTTTACTGAAACCAGTGTCGACTCCGAAAGTTGTTGATTTCCCTTGAGAAAGACCAGCACCAACAACAGCACCAATGTGAATCATTGGACCCTCCTTACCAACAGGCAGACCACCCGAAACTGCCATGACGGCACCCACTGCCTTTGCGAACAAAGTTTTAATGCGAACAACTTCTGGTATTTTAATTCCATTCAGGAGACACTTAATTTCTGGAATCCCAGATCCGCCAGACACTGGAGCAAAATATGTTACGATGATGGCAGCAGTTGTCACAAGGAAAACGTTGAACAGGAGGAGAACAAACCACCCATGAATGGCAGGAAGAGAGGAATCGATGGAGCTGTGGTTGGAGACGGTGGTAGTGGAGAGGGTGGAGAAGGTGGATGGAGATGGAGATGGAGATGGAGATGGGGAGAAGGTGATTGGAGTGAGGTACGGTTGGACGGTGTCATACTTGAACTGAGTGAGTCGCCGCGTGGCCCATGTGATAAGCACGGCCACAAGCGCCGTGGCAATGGACACCAGGATAGTAAGTCCCCAGCGCTTCGCTTCCGTGACTGCTTCTGTTGTTTTTTTGTTGTGCTCTGCTTGGTGACGAAGTCTGACTTGTGACTCGAACAGATCGTAATCGTAGCTTTCGCAAGTCTTGGGGGTGTGAGGTCTCTTTGATCTTGCTGACGAAGTGCGACGAATCAGACGATCTGCAGAAGCAGCAGCTTTTGACTCGTCCATAATTTTTTTGGATGAGTGAGGGAGTGGTGAATTTGAGTTGGGAGAGAGGAAGGAGATGAGATTTTAAAAATGTATGATGGTGGAATTGAATTGTAAATAAAGTAATAAAGTGTGATGAAAAAATGATTTGGGACCCATCAGAAGTCAGAAGTTCACTAGTCTAGCACTACCTCTCAGTACGCTGCCATATTAAATGGTAGTGACTATCGTCACATTTTTTTATGAAAAAATTTAAATTTTTTTAAAGGTATTTACTTCGAACTATACTGTATCGATACAACACGGTATTCAGCAATACGCTCAGCAGTGGCACTGATTTTCACACATCATCATCGAACTTTGACACCTCCCATGGTCCAAACATCCCGCCTTTCAACGGCAGCGACCGACGACGACGCCGTGTCACCACAACTTTTGGACGTCGGTTCTTTCCGCCTGCACCCTCGAAAAAAATGGGGGAAAAAAAAAAGTGAGAAAGGAAGAAAAAAAAAAAAAATATAAAATAAAAATGACACAAAGCACGAGGGCAACAATCATAAAACAAGCACAGGCACCCACCACGCAGGACCTTCTGCGCTTGTTGCAGCATACGATCCAAGCTTTGTGACCGACGCAGCGTTGCTGGGCCGTCTTTCTTTTCCTTTTCCAACTGCAGCGCTCGATCCTCTTGTTCCTCTCGTTCCTGATGAAGCGACTCGTGCTTCCTGACGCTCCTGACGAAGTGACTGTACTCGGGACGACAAAAACAGTCTTTGCAAAGGTAGACGGAAGGATACATTTTTGAGCTAGCGATGGTATGTGGGCCATAGGCAATGCGCCACCTGAAGAGGCAAAGAAGAAAAAAGAGAAGAGAAGAGAAAGAGAAGAGAAGAGAAGAGAAAAGAAGAACAGGACTCGAGCATGAGCGGCAGTGACAATGACACGAAAAGAAAAGTCCGATTGAAAACTCACGTGTTTGAGGCGCAACGACTGCAGGGGTAAATCCACCCGTGTCGCCGAGGAACCCGCTCGTAGCTGCCCAAAGAAAAACATAACAAAAGTGGCAAAAGAAATGAAGCATGCGCGGGTGAGAAAAATTTACGACGGTGAAGCCGATCGAGCTACCAACAAATAACTACTAACTACTAACTACTAAAAATAAAAAAAAATAAAAAAAAGTAATAAAAATCGACGCACGCTCGTTTGACTTTTTCCGTCATCCACGGCGCAGTAAAGCTCGCCTCCACCTCATCATAGTAGCGAGACACCGACGCGACGTCTAGAGTTCGACGTAGTGATTTCAGTCGAGACACGTGGCGGCACCAGCATCGAGCTATGGTCGCCGAGGCGTTGTTCCGCTGCTGGTGGAGCGTCGCGAGCTTGGAGGTGAACTGTGACGCGACCAAGAGGATTTGCCACTGCCGTACACGACGACGCTGCTTGCCGCGCATCAGGATGTCACCAATAGTCGTGTCAGGCAGCGGCATGGGCGTGATGGGCGTGATGGGCAGGTCCTCCCACGCAGGCAGAACGTTAATGAGAAGACTGCTGCCGTGGCGGTGTCGGCGTGACTTGCGCTGCGACAAAGACGGCAGCAGCGACGACCCTGCCGTGGAGCAGGCACAGGATGATGAAGTGGTGGCTGTTAGTAGGGGACGGAGAAGATTGTGTCGATGAGGCGTCATGCGCTCGCTGACAGTCACTGGTTGTGCGGCACAGTCTTGCGGCGCGGTATTCGACGACAGTGTGCGGCTGCGCAGGTCGGCCGAGAAGAAGGCTCCACTGCTGCCGCCGCTGCTGCTGCTGCCGCTGCTGCCGCTGCTGCCGCTGCTGCTGCCGCGAGCAATGCTGCTGCCGAGAGAGGAGAAGTACTTCCGCGTCTTGCGTGGAGACTGATGCGGGTCAGCTGCCGATCGCATCGGGGTAAGAATGGCTGTGCCGTGCTGCAGAAGTTTGCACACACGAAGTGGGCCGAGAGATGAGTCCAGTCCATTCATCATGTTTGACCCTTACTATAGTAAAATTATCATCTGCTTTAAAAGGAAAATAAAGCAGATGATATTTTTTCGCCACACAATTGAAGGTGAGTGTCAAATCACATTAAAAACATGAAGCGGCAGTCCACACCGGAGGACCCATCAAACGACCAACCGAAACGACAC
>Ga0307994_1002397_pt1 | contig 10551 bp, 7 predicted proteins | sample EllFjometagen261_FD_203171 | JGI IMG/M metagenome (GOLD analysis project Ga0307994, IMG submission 203171) | Marine microbial communities from Ellis Fjord, Antarctic Ocean - #261 | ecosystem: Environmental > Aquatic > Marine > Unclassified | place: Southern Ocean | collected 2014-11-02
ACGAAGACAAGCAGTACCTACGTTAATATCTATGGGTTTCGAAATAGGAAGAATAACTTATAAATCCTACATTGCTCTGGATGAAGTTTTAGAAATAAGGCATAAAGGAAAAAAACTAAATCCTGGTGAAAAACTTCAAAAAACTTCGGTGATAGATTTAGTTTTAGGTGATGGTGAAGGAGGACTTAAAAGACAATTATAAAATTCAGAAAAAGAAACACAAAACAAAGATGGAGGAAAATAAAATTGAAGGCCCAGAAAATGATGATTTATATGAACATTTTCGGTTTGTAGCACAAAAAGGGCAACAGCCTCTTAGGATTGATAAGTATTTAATGAACTATATAGAAAATGCTACGCGTAGCAAAATACAACAAGCTGCAAAAGATGGAAATATCTATGCAAATGATGTTGCAGTTAAATCTAATTATAAAGTAAAGCCAGCTGATGTTATTACGGTATTATTTAAACATCCACCGTATGAACTTTTATTGGTTCCAGAAGACATTCCATTGGACATTGTTTATGAAGATGAAGATTTATTGGTCGTAAACAAACCTGCTGGGATGGTAGTTCACCCTGGTCATGGAAATTATAGTGGCACTTTAATAAATGCATTAATATTTCATTTTGACAACCTTCCAAACAATAGTAGTAATCGTCCAGGACTGGTTCATCGAATTGATAAAGACACAAGCGGACTCTTAGTAGTTGCAAAAACGGAAGAAGCAATGACGCATCTTGCCAAACAGTTTTTTAATAAGACATCAGAAAGAGAGTACATAGCTTTGGTTTGGGGAGATGTTAAAGATGAAGAAGGAACTATTGAAGGGAATATAGGACGCCATCCAAAAAACAGATTACAAAACACCGTATTTGAAGATGATGATGAGAACAAAGGAAAGCCAGCTGTTACTCATTACAAAGTCATAGAACGCTTAGGCTATGTAAGCCTATTATCTTGCAAATTAGAAACTGGAAGAACCCATCAAATAAGAGTTCATTTAAAATACATAGGCCATACTTTGTTTAATGACGAACGTTATGGAGGTGACAAGATATTAAAGGGAACCACTTTTAGTAAATACAAACAATTTGTAGATAATTGCTTTAAAGTTTTACCCCGACAAGCACTGCATGCAAAAACCCTTGGTTTTAAACATCCAACTACAGAAAAAATGATGCGTTTTGATTCTCCAATTCCAGAAGACATTAAAAAATGTATTGAAAAATGGCAAAAATATTCTATAAACTCAACAAATCAATAACACCTATTTTTAATGAAAATTGTTATTTCTCCTGCAAAAAGCCTTGATTTTAAAAGTAAAATCCCTACTAATGATTTTACAATTCCTGTTTTTATAGATCAAACAGAAATACTGAATGCAAAAATGGCAACTAAATCTAAAGACGTTATTAAGGAATTAATGAGCATCAGCGATAATTTAGCTGAATTAAATCATCAGCGTTACCAAGATTTTTTAGTGCCATTTACCAATAAAAATGCTCGTCAAGCTGTTTATTCTTTTTCTGGAGATGTATATATTGGTTTAGACGCTTATTCCTTAACAGAAGAAAAAATAGCATTGATGCAAAAACAGCTTAGAATTTTATCGGGGCTATATGGGCTATTAAAACCTTTAGATTTAATGCAAGCTTACCGTTTAGAAATGGGCACACCATTAAAAATAAATAGGAATAAAAATCTTTATGAATTTTGGGGTCAAACTATTACTGATCATTTAAATGAAGAGCTAGAAGATGATGAATTATTTGTGAATTTAGCAAGTCAAGAATATTTTAAAGCAGTTCAACCTAAAAAAATAAAAGCAACTGTTATTTCTCCTATTTTTAAAGATTTTAAAAATGGGAAATTAAAAATCATTTCCTTTTTCGCTAAAAAAGCAAGAGGATCTATGGTGCGTTTTATTTTAGATCATCAAGTAACTTCTTTAGAACAATTAAAAAAATTTAATACTGATGGTTATAGCTTCAGTAATGAGCACACATTAAATGAAAACGAACCTGTTTTTATTAGGTAGTTTTTAACTATTATTTTCCTGTTTTCTTAATAATTTTGATGCTTTTAGCAAACGCTATTAAATTATCATTGGAAGATTTTTTTTATTCAACAATGAATTCATCCCTTCAATTCCTTGTAGACCTCCTGTATGGATCGCTAGTATAGTACTATTCTCTTTAAAATATCCTTTATTTATTAAATCAAAAATTCCAAAAATCATTTTTCCAGTATATATAGGATCTAATGAAACAGTCGTTTTATTTTTAAAATCATTCATAAATTCGATCAGTTCAGCAGTTACTTTTGCATAGCCACCCAAACAATAATTGTCAAGGATTCTATAATTTGTTTTTTTAGTGAATTTCTTGATATCTGAAGCTTGAAAAACTCCCTTAAGAGCTGAAAAACCTAAAACAGTTTGCAAAGGATTAGAAGACTTAATTAAGCCTGCAATAGTGCCTCCAGTACCTACTGGTGAACATATATAATCAAAAGAAGTGTCTTTTTTAGTTAGTATCTCAGCACATCCTTTTACAGCCAAGTCGTTAGTTCCTCCTTCTGGCAATACATAAAAATCTCCATAAATTGATTTTAAATTTTCAAAAAAAATAGATTCATCTTTTTTACGATATTCTTCTCTTGAAATAAAACAAAAACGCATCCCACAACTTTTGGCAAATGACAAAGTCGCATTACCAGCTACTTTATCAATTAACTCCTCTCCTCTTATAATACCAATAGTTTTAAATCCATATTCTTTTCCCGTTGCAGCAACAGCCGCAATATGATTGGAATAAGCACCTCCAAAAGTCAATAAGGTAGATTTTTTTAACCTTTTTGCTTCCAAAATATTATATTTTAATTTTCTGAATTTATTACCAGATATATCTGGATGAAGTTGATCTTCTCTTTTAATGACCAAATTAAAATTTGAAATAGAAAATGCTTCTAATGGAATTATTTGATTTTTAACTTGATTAGGTGCTATAAACAAACTTATTTTTTTACAATTTAAACAACAAAATTATAAATAAATAAATAAACATACAAGGTGGATTAATAAACCATTATGTTAGTGAGGGTCAAAATATTGAATTTAATAGCTATGAAACAACTAATGATGATCTTGATGTTTTTTCAATAAATAGTAGTGATAACTCAGTAATAATAAGCCAAAACCAAAATAATTATGCAAACAAGATAAGAAAATGTTATTTTTGTATTGTGTCCAATTTTAAAAAATACATTCCTTTAGAAGAAGGTGATTACTACCTAAGTCCAGAAGGTTATAAGTGCTTTACAGCGCAATACCATTTAAAACGTGGCTATTGTTGTGAAAGTGGTTGTGTGCATTGCCCTTATGGATTTGATAAGAAAACGAATTAATAGTTTTCTCTCGGCAGTTAAAAAAATACTGAATACTAAACTATGACATTTAAAGAAGAAATACAACAAGGAATACCTAACAAACTTCCTGCAGCTAACGATTATGATCCTTCTATAAATCATGCCCCTAAACGGAAAGACATCCTTTCTGTAGCTGAAAAAAAATTAGCCCTTCAAAATGCACTTCGTTATTTTGATGCCAAACATCATGCTACACTGCTACCAGAGTTTAAAAATGAATTGGAAACTTATGGTCGTATTTATATGTATCGTTTTCGCCCAGAATACAACATGTATGCGCGTCCGATAAATGAATATCCGGGAAAAAGCGAACAAGCAAAGGCGATTATGTTAATGATCCAAAATAATTTGGATCATGCTGTTGCTCAACATCCTCATGAATTAATTACCTATGGTGGTAATGGTGCCGTTTTTCAAAACTGGGCTCAGTATCTATTAACTATGCAGTATCTATCTGAAATGACAGAGGAACAAACTTTAGTGATGTATTCTGGTCATCCTCAAGGTTTATTTCCCTCCCATAATGATGCACCAAGAGTGGTAGTCACTAACGGTATGGTGATTCCAAATTACTCTAAACAGGACGATTTGGAAAAATTTAATGCTTTAGGAGTTTCTCAATATGGGCAAATGACTGCAGGAAGCTATATGTATATTGGCCCTCAAGGGATCGTTCACGGAACGACCATCACAGTATTAAATGGGTTCCGAAAAATCAATAAAAGCCCTTTTGGAGGGTTATTTGTTACTTCAGGATTGGGAGGGATGAGTGGTGCGCAACCCAAAGCAGGTAATATTGCAGGTTGTGTTACCGTATGTGCTGAAATTAATAAAAAAGCAACCGAAACAAGACATTCACAAGGTTGGGTAGATGAAGTATATTCAGATATCCTTGAGTTAACTAATCGTGTAAAAACAGCAGTAAAAAATAAAGAAACCGTCTCCATTGCTTATGATGGAAATATCGTTGACGTTTGGGAAACTTTTGATAAAGAAGGTTTACATATCGACTTAGGAAGCGATCAAACCTCCTTGCACAATCCTTGGGCAGGAGGTTATTATCCGGTTGGATTATCCTATGAGGAATCCAATGAAATGATGGTAAATAAACCAGAAGCTTTTAAGGAAGAAGTTCAGAAAACGTTGCGTCGTCATGCAGATGCTATTAACAAGCATACGGCAAAAGGAACTTACTTTTTTGATTATGGCAATGCATTTTTACTGGAAGCATCACGTGCTGGAGCCGATGTATTAGACACTGTAAACCCTTTAAGAAAATTTAGATACTCTAGTTATGTTCAGGATATTATGGGACCTATGTGTTTTGATTATGGGTTTGGTCCTTTCCGTTGGGTATGTGCTTCAGGAAAACCCGAAGATTTATTAAAAACCGATCAAATTGCTTGTGAAATTTTAGAAGAAATGATAAAAACATCTCCTCCTGAAATTCAACAACAAATGCAAGATAATATTCAATGGATAAAAGGAGCCCAAGAGCATAATTTAGTTGTTGGATCGCAAGCAAGAATTTTATATGCTGATGCGGAAGGAAGAATGAAAATAGCTGCTGCATTTAACAAAACCATTGCTGATGGAAAAATCGGCTACATCGTTTTAGGAAGAGATCATCATGATGTATCCGGAACCGACTCTCCCTATCGTGAAACCTCCAACATCTATGATGGAAGCCAGTTTACAGCAGATATGGCCATACAAAATGTGATCGGTGATAGTTTTAGAGGAGCTACTTGGGTAAGTATCCATAACGGTGGTGGTGTTGGCTGGGGTGAAGTGATAAACGGAGGCTTTGGTATGGTTCTTGATGGTAGTAGTAATGCACAAAGACGACTAGAATCAATGCTCTATTGGGATGTAAACAATGGAATTTCTAGAAGAAGTTGGGCTAGAAATAACGAAGCCATTTTTGCTATAAAAAGAGCGATGGATAAAAATCCAAATCTAAAAGTTACGCTTCCAAATTTCGTTGACGATTCTTTATTTAACAACTAATAAACACATGAAACGAGCTTGCTAAAAGTTTATCGCTTAACAAAATGACTAATAGCGAACAGCAGGTGACCGATTTAATAAAATAATAGAAACACATGAAACGAGCCTGCTAAAAGTTTATCGCTTAACAAAATGACTAATAGCGAACAGCAGGTGACCGATTTAATAAAATAATATAAACACATGAAAAATTTAAAATTTATTCCCCTATTGTTGATCTTTGTTCTTAGTTCTTGTTCTTCTGTTCGAGTTGTTTCAGATTATGATTCTATAACAGATTTTAGCAAGTACCAAACATTTGCTTTTTACAAACCGGGTATTGATAAAGCTAAAATTTCTGATTTGGATAAAAAAAGAATTATGCGCCAAATTGAAGCTAATTTAAAAGCTAAAGGCATGATAATTTCTAAGAACCCTGATTTATTAGTAAGTTTATTTACCAAAGAAAGAGAGCGCATTGATGTGTATAACAACAATTATTATGGATACGGTTATGGCACATGGTATGGTAGAGGAACCTCCGTTACTTCTACTCCAGAAGGAACCTTATATATTGATTTAATTGATCGCAGTAAAAATGAATTAGTATGGCAAGGAATTGGAAAAGGTGATTTAATAATGAGCAATGTAGAAAAGAAAGAGGCAAGAATTAAAGAAATTGTTACTAAAATACTTGCTCAATATCCACCTGTTGTTAAGACTAATTAATAGGTACACTTAAAATAAAACCCCTATAAAATGAAATTATTTTATACATTAATTGCATTCAGCATATTTATTTTTAATAATGCTGTTGCTCAAAATTATCATTCAGGAACCATCACCACTAATAACCAACAAACTTTAGAAGGAAGAGTTTCTATAGACAACGATTCAAAAAAAGTAGTATACAAAAAGAGTGGAGGTTCAGAAATTTATAATTTTACAGCTATTAAAAATATAACTATTGGAGCTGCTAATTATTCTAAAATAACTTTTGATAATCAAGAATATTTAGCCACTACGTTGGTTTCCGGAAAAGCTTCTTTATACGAACTTAGAGATGATAATTTTTTGATAGTTAATGAAAATAAAGTTCAGAAATTTAATTTAGAAATTGACAAACAACAAATTCCAGGAATCCTATCATTGCTTTTTAATGATTGTAATCCTGTTAGAGATGACATAAATAAAACGGACGAATTTTCAGCAAATACATTAATAAGTTTAACTAATTCATATAACAATTGTGAATACGGAACTTATGTTCCTACTGAAACTGAAATAAACAAAGCAAACACTTATAATACAGATACATTTAGGCTTTATGCTGCTTTACTAGGAAGCTTCAACAACACAAAAGCAAATGATAATGGTGCTAATAGCTCAAACGGTTTTGGTTTAGGTTTAGGTCTTGCGGCTTCACCAAGTTTTATGGGGAAGCTACAAGGAAATATTTATATAGATTTTGATCTTTCTATGATTTTTTCAGGAGATACTAATTTTAAAAATGGAGGAGTACCATTAAATTATAAAGTAAATAGCTACCGATTCTCATTAGGATTAGAGTATGTATTTAACAAAGAAGGTATGCTATCTCCATTTTTAGGGATAGGATATAGTTATACTTCAGATTATTATAATGGTGCTATAGAAACAATTTATTTTAAAGATCAAGATCAAAATGCTTTCTTTTCTCCAAAAACCGGTGTTCTTTATAAGTTAAAAAATGAAAATAATCTTGGATTAACGGTAAGTTATATTTCAGAATATGAAAATAATCTAAGTTTCACTTATAATGAAGTTTACAATCCTCTTGTAATTAAAAACAGTTTTGTAACGATAGGCTTAAATTATTATTTTTAAAAGAATAAAAAAGGGTGTTTTCAATAAATTGAAAACACCCTTTTTGTATTAAAATATATTGGAGCTTAGTTTTTAATTAGACTTTTATTAACCACTCCATTTTCTGTTTCAACTTTTAAGATATAAACACCAGATTTCCAATAATAGGTATTAATGGATATCGCTTTTGAAGACACGTCATTAATGGTTAAGATATTTTGTCCTAAGGCGTTATAAATTATAATCGATGTAATTACAGTATTGCATTTTACTTCCAAATTGATTGTAACTGGATTTACAAAAGATAGATTACTTTCAAATTCATGATCATTGACTGCTAAAATTTCCTCAGTAAAATTTTGAGCATAAATTTTAGAACCAGCTCCTTTATCTTCAATAAAAACAGTAACACTTTGATTATTTACTGGTTTTGTAAATTGTATTCTTCCTTTATTTGCTGAATAAGTAGCCAATGGTCTTGTTTCTTCTGGCCAAGCAAAATCACCATTCTCATCTAACATTAAAGCATGTAATGACGTGGGGGAAGCGCCATTATCTAAACCGTCTTTAATTAATAATAATGGAGAATCATTTATTAAATACATAGATCCAGCATGTACTTTTTCACTACCAATTGGGAAAATTACTTTTGCATTATCAGTAAACATTCTTGCTCCAGTTTCTTTATCAAACTTTTGGATATACTCCCCTTTCTCACTTTGGCTGGTATTGGTATAATTACAACTTGCCCATATATACGCTGACCCCTCTTCGAATGCAATTTTTGTATTCATCTCATAATCGGTTTGGTTGGCATCAAAATCTGATCCATTTATACCCCAAGGTAATGTACCGTCTGAATCAATACGTTGTAAAAAAGAATCAAATCTGTTTCCTGGAGAAGCTTTATACCCCATATAAATAACATCACCATCTTGCAAACCATCATAAGTAGTAATAAAAACAGTTCCGTAATTTGATAATTGTGTAGGATTAGACCATTGTAAAACCCCAAATGAATCAAATCGTTGTGCAAATAAATTAGAGTTCACCCCATAAGTTATGCTATGGAAAACCATTATATAATCTCCGTTAGATAACTCAAACATGTTTGCAGGCACTGTATTGTTTCCTCCTTCAACTATAGTTTGTGTTACTTCCCATAAAGCATTTCCAGAAGTATCATATTTCTGCATTACACTTTCTCCTTCTGGAAACCAAGAAACAATAGTTTCACCAGTTGATAATGGCAAAACGGTTACAGAATATCCAGAACCGACATTAATACCATTGGAGCCCCATAAATGATTTCCTTCTGTATCCAATTTAAAAACAAAAGCAGGCTCGCCATTCCCTGTACCTGTAATACCTATATAGAGGTTATCTTCATTATCTGTAACAACACTCCAAGTAACAGTATAAGTACTCATTGGAATTGCATCACTAACCAACATACCATCACTTCCTAATAATTGTAACCCATCTACATCTAAAATTTGCAATCTCAATTCATAATTTATAGGATCACCAACAGATTTCCAAAATACCACATAGGTTTTTCCTTCAGTAGTACCAATAGCTTGCATGTCTCCTACTTCAGAATCTGCTACTAATGTATTTAAATCGGTATCTGTTGTCCATTGGGCATTCATAGTTATAAATGCAAAAAACATAAATAATTTTAGTAAGTTTTTCATAATTAGATATTTAATAATTTAACAATTCTTGAATTTTTGATTTCACTTTTTCGGTACTTGGAATCATTGTTTGCTCTAAAGTCGAATTTAATGGAATTGCAGGCATATTCTCACTACCAATAAGCATCACTGGTGCGTCTAAATATTTAAAGCATTCTTCTTGAATTCTACCTTGTAAAGCTCTTGAAAAACTATTTTCCGAAGGTTCTTCTGTAACGACTAAACATTTTCCGCATTTTTTTGCCGAATTAAAAACGGTTTTATAATCTAATGGATGCAGTGTTCTTAAATCCACTACCTCTATTCTGTCTTGCATTCCTAATTCCTCTGATGCATTCATCGCCCAATGTACTCCCATACCATAAGTTATAATCGATACCGTTTCCTCTTCTTCCTGTTTCCAAATTTCTTGAAGCACCCATGCTTTTCCAAAAGGCAAAATATAATCCTCCGCTGGCTCTACAGAGGTAGCTCCTTTTGTTCCTGGAACTTTACTCCAGTATAAGCCTTTATGTTCTAAAATAACAACTGGGTTTGGGTCATAATAAGCAGCTTTCATTAATCCTTTTAAATCGGCTCCATTACTAGGATAGGCTATTTTAATACCTCTGATATTTGTTACCACACTTTCTACTGAAGATGAATGATAGGGTCCGCCACTTCCATAAGCGCCAATAGGAACTCTTAAAACCATAGATACCGGCCATTTACCATTAGATAAATAACAACTTCTACTTACCTCCGTAAACAATTGATTTAATCCTGGCCAAATATAATCTGCAAATTGCACCTCAACAATAGGTTTTAATCCAACTGCACTCATACCTACGGTACTTCCCACAATAAAAGCTTCTTGAATAGCAGTATTAAAAACACGATGATCTCCAAATTTTTCGGCCAAGGTTGCGGCTTCTCTAAACACACCACCCAATCTACCTCCAACATCTTGTCCATATAGCAAGCATTCTTTATGCTTTCCCATTAACTCTTCAATAGCAAACAAAGCACAGTCAACCATAAGTACTTTGTCAGCATTTTCAGGAGTTCTCTCACCTACTTCTTCTGTAATTAGTGTGGGAGCAAAATCGTGAGTAAATAAATCTTCAGGTTTTGGATCTTCTGATTTTAGCGCCTTTATTAAATCTTTTTTTACTGTTTCAATTGCGGAAACTTCAATGTCATTTATTTCTTGTTTTGAAAAACCATTTTCCAATAATAATTGCTTCATTTTTGGGTATGGATCTCTACTTCTTGCCTCCTCCAAATCATCACGATACCATTCCATTCTTACACCAGAAGTATGATGGTTTAACAAAGGAACTTTGGCATGAATTAAAAAGGGTCTTCTTTCTTTTCTGATAGTTTCTATTACAGACTGTATCGCATTAAAACATTCTTTAAAATCAGTTCCATCAATAGATATAGCTTCTAACCCCTTAAAACCTCGCGCATACTCAAAGGCATCTTGCGCTCTGGTTTCTTCAGAAGTTGCAGAAATATCCCAGCCATTATCTTGTACTAAATATAAGATTGGAAGCTGCTTTAATGCTGCCATTTGAAAAGCTTCCGCTATTTCACCTTCCGTTACAG
>Ga0307994_1002398_pt1 | contig 10547 bp, 10 predicted proteins | sample EllFjometagen261_FD_203171 | JGI IMG/M metagenome (GOLD analysis project Ga0307994, IMG submission 203171) | Marine microbial communities from Ellis Fjord, Antarctic Ocean - #261 | ecosystem: Environmental > Aquatic > Marine > Unclassified | place: Southern Ocean | collected 2014-11-02
GAATACATGATATAACAAGGGCGCAATAAATACAAAAATGATTTCGCTACTCAATGAATCTCTTCTCCTCTCCCTTCCCGAATCCCTTCTCAAATCTCTTCCCTATATCATTGCATGTCAAAAGAATAGCATGCTCCAGCAGTTGAGCAGTAAAGTTGTTGCGTGTGAAGAGATTGCTGCATGGTCGCCACCTCCTTCCGCTAATCAAGAAGAGAAAGTTTCGTCAAAGAAAAAAAAATCAAAGAAAAAAAAGAAAAACACCACAGCAGCAACGTCATCACCCACTGGAAAATTTGGTCTTCTTTTATCTGACACCGTGTTGTTTCCAACTGGTGGTGGACAGCCGAACGACGTCGGCACGATTTCGTACACAAATCAGGATGGTTCCACCATGACACAGCAAGTTCTTGACGTCGTCCGTCTTAAATACGATCAACGTCTTGTCATTCACTATGTAGAGAAGCCAGTAGCACCAGACACGAGCGTGACGATTGATGTGGACTGGACGAGACGCTTTGATCACATGCAGCAGCACAGTGCACAGCATCTGATCACGGCAGTGGCGCTGGAGTCTACTGGTTGGCCCACGACAAGTTGGAATTTGAGTGCAAGAGATGGTGGAACACCATGCTATCTTGATTTTGGTGCGCCACCGAAAGAAGTGACGAAAGATCTTCTTCATGAGTTAGAGACAAAGGTGAATGAGAAAGTTCGAAGCACACTGTCTATGACACCCACAGTGTACAGTCCCGAAGAGTTTGCTGCGCTGGACTCCGGTGTGCGTTCTGGGTCAAAGGGCATTAAGTCTGGTGCTGGTCCAGTTCGAACTGTCACTATTAAAGGAATTGAATCGAACACATGCTGCGGAACACACGTCGTGCACACGGGACATTTGCAGCTGATTAAGCTGCTGGGTGCGGAGAAGGGTCCAGATAAGTCCAGCACGCGCGTTTGGTTTGTTGCGGGTGACCGAGTGGCTGACAGCCTGGGCCAGCTGCACAATATGTCCAAGCAGCTGACGTCGCTGTTAACTTGTCCATCCACCGAGCATTTTCAAAAGGCAACGGATATCGTGAACGCGCAAAGAGAGACGCTCCGACAAACAAAAAATTTATTACGGACAATGGCAACCGTCATGACGCAGATCGCGTTGTATCCGACGTACGCTGCAGATCGTACCATTGTCCAACACGTAGAAGAGGGTACCCCTGACTTTATGAAACAATTTTTACGATCAGCAGACGAACACACGGCGAAAATTGTGAAGGAGGAAAAGGAGGAGAACGCACTGACGACGACGGTGCTCGTATCGACTGGTGGTGGTGATGGTGAGAGGAGTGGTGCCTGCATGATGACGGGAGATCCTCGTGTGATTGATGCGTTGGGACCAGCATTGTCCGCACTGCTGGATGGTGCGCGCGGAGGTGGCAAAAATGGCAAGTACCAAATGAAAATTGCTCCTGGTGTGTTGAGTGATAGTAAAATTGTAGCGATGCAAGAGTTAGCGAGAGAGACGACGAAGCGTGTGTTGGAACTGTGAACAGGTATGCATAAAATTTGTGTACATTTCATGTATAAGAATACAGCTGTAACTATTATGAGACGGTAGCGCTATTCAATATATTTTTATATATTATATTTTATATCTTTTTAGTTCACATTCACATCGATTATTCCAATTTCAATTTTTAAAGGTGTGATGGGATATTATTTTTTGTTTTATATTTTATTTATTCCATTCCACAATAATATATAATAAACGCTACTGTATATCACCATATTAAATAAAATCAAGTCTATAAATAGGGCAACCCGAGACGATTTTCACAACCACAAACAAAAAAAATAAGTAAAAACTTTTTGATCAACATATTTCAACTCATACCAAAAAATAAAAAAAAAAAGATATTAAAAAAATGTCTCGTTTCGTTCGTGCCTCCAAAGTCCGCCACTTGTTCTGCCAGCCAGACAAGAAAGAAGAAACTTTCTTCGGCCTCAGTCTTGCGACCACCACTGGTGATCACAACTACATCAAGGCCAACAACAAATTCTTTGCCACCGCCACCCGTGCGGGTGGAGGTGGCGCTTTGGCTGTCGTCCCACTGTCCAAGTTTGGTAAATTTGATAACAGTATCAAGAAGATCACTGGCCACACTGGTGCCATTTTTGACTGTGATTTTAACCCATTCCACGACCAGATCATTGCCACAGGCTCTGATGACTGCAGTGCCAAAGTTTGGGGAATTCCTTCTGCGGAGGGACTTACCGAAGATATGAAAGAACCACTTGTCGACTTGAACACTCACGGCAAGAAAGTTATCTTCACTCAATTTCACCCATGCGCAAACAATGGTACGTGATTTTTTTTTTTCTTTTGGCATAGCCAAGTCTCTCGCCACCACTTCCTTCCGCCTCTCTTCTCCTTTCTCTCTGCATATTATTATTATTATTTTTTTTTTTTGTCCCAATTCTCCCCCCGCCCCCCTTTTTCCCGCTTTTACTTTACCAACTCTAATATTAATATTTTCTATTTCACTGGGTTACTTTGTTTCCGTATCATCGCATTGTGTCTCACTCTTTTGCCTCTCTGTTCATTCTGTTCTTCCCTGTGCCTGCTTCCTCTGCTGTTCTCTCTTCTACTACCACATTCCAAAAAAAAAACAATTCTGCAGTCCTTGCCACCGGTTCTGCTGATCACACCGTCAAACTTTGGGACATTTCCACTGGTGATGAGAAACAGACCATCACGGGCAACACTGAGACCCTGCAGGATATGCAGTGGAGTTACGATGGATCCATGATGGCCACATCGTGCAAAGACAAATCCATGCGTATCTTTGATCCGCGTACTGACACCGTCGTCCAAGAGTGCAAACCTCACGAGGGATCAAAATGTTTCAAGACTTGCTGGTTGGGCAAGTCTAACAACATTGTTTCCGTTGGTTTCACTCGTCAATCCAAGCGTCAGTTCCACATTTGGGACTCGCGTGATTTGACTAAGTCAATCCACACAGAGTCTCTCGACCAGTCTGCTGGTGTCATCATGCCATTTTATGATGAGGACTCGAACGTCCTCTACTTGTGCGGTAAAGGTGACGGTAACATTCGTTTCTTTGAAATCGTAGACTCAAAACCATTCACTTTCAGTCTGTCCGAGTACCGTGGCGCAAAATCACAAAAGGGCATTGCCTTCATCCCAAAGCGCCACTGTGACACGACCAAATGCGAGGTCATGCGCGCCATGAAACTGACTGCGGACTCTGTTGAGCCCATGTCGTTTATCATTCCACGCAAGTCTGATCGTTTCCAAGCTGACATTTTCCCTGACACCAAGTCCGGTGTTCCATCGATGGAAGCCGACGCATTCTTCGGTGGTGCAAACGAGGCACCAAAGTTGACATCAATGGATCCAGCCAATGCAAGTGCCGGTGGTGAGTCCAAGGCAGCAGATTTCAAGGCTGTAGAAACCAAAGCTGATCTCAAGAAGCAGTTGGTTGCTGCAAACGCACGCATTGCAGAGCTCGAGGCTGAGGTTGCCAAGCTCAAGGCCTAATTCTTTTGAATGGCGAAAAAGAACATTTCCAAAATACAAAATACCATCTCTGGTATTTACTTGTGTGGCCACACACAACAATGCCTTCAATTGCCTGGATAAATTAAATAAAAATATATATACAAACATATCAGAACAAATCACATGCCGAATAGCGGAATTTAAACACCAAAAGAAATACCACCCTCCTCATATTTTAAATCTTTTCTACGTTCTGAAAGCTGAAAGTCGCCAATTTTTTATTTTAGATTTGTTTTTATTTATATTTATTATATAAATATAATATTTAGTATTATCTCATCAGAGCACTCTCAGGATTCAAAGCAGATTTCGGACCACTTTTAGGAACCAGTGATTCCCCCGCGCGCAATGCGTCGCGAAATACGAAGATGTTTGACCTTCTTAAAGTGGGGGTAACATGTCATGTTTTTGGATTTAAAAATGCTAAAAATACAAAGAAATTTTCAGATTTCAGTATGCATACAGTATGCATATGCCACATATGTAACAACGCTAGACTAGTCACTAGCATTTAATATGTACTGGTGGTTTGGTATGAATGTTGTTAGATGCATAATATTTTATATGCATATGCATGATACATGTACACCCATGGATATGCATACCTTCTGGAACTACATTCATGTACAGTACCTTTATTATTACTTACCAATACAAAATTCAAAAAAGATCGCATCTAAAATTTCCTCTGGATCAATTTTGCCACCAATACGACCGAGAGAAGATGCTGCCAATCTTAAATCTTCTGCAGCAAGTTCCACGGCAGCATGATGCGAATCTCCCATGTGAAACATTGCACTTGCTAACATTTTCTCACATTCTGCTAAATGAACTCGATGTCTTTCTCTCGTTACAAAAGCTGGCTCTCCTCCATCTCTACCTCCACCTTCCTCCATGCTCCCTTGATCAAAATAATTAATTAAATTCTTTTCCAATGACTCTATGAGACTGTTAATCCCAATATTCTCATGACATGAAATATAGTGGAAGTCATCCACATCGACTGACGAACGAAGGTACAATGGCAAATGGCAATGTGTGGGCAAATGTCCACCACCCAAACCCGTTATGTCCATTTTGTTTGCCGCCACAATTACGGGTGGTCTTCTTCTACTCTCTGATCCATTGAATGGATCGCGTCTCTCGAGCATGGCATCAATGTCCAGCACATCCTCTTCCAATGTTTCGATATCAAACATGCACAACACCATGTCAGCCTCATGTGCAGTCATCTCTGCTCTCTCCATCCCTGCTCTCTCCAGCACATCGTCCGTCTCTTTCCTCACCCCGGCGGTATCACTCAACAAAACGTTGTAACCACCAACGTTCACTCTCACTTCGATGACGTCTCGTGTTGTCCCGGGTACGTCTGACACGATTGCAACGTCGCGTGAGGCCAACAAATTAAGTAGCGTGCTTTTTCCTGCGTTTGGTGGGCCGACGATGGCAACGCGCACACCATCACGAATCGAGACACCACGACGATCTTCCAGTGTCTCCTTCAGTTGATTTCGAAGTGTCGCAATGTTAAGTTGTAACTCGTGCAAGATCTTCAAATCATTGACGTCATCCTCGTCATCACCAAAGTCAATGGATGCCTCAACGTGTGCCAGCATGCGAACAATTTGCGCGCGCCAGCTTTCATATTTTTGACTCACGGCACCACCCGCTTGGTGGAGCGCCTGCTGCAGCTGGACATTGGTGTCAGCGGCAACAACGTCGGCTACTGCTTCGACTTGGAGCAAATCTAACTTGCCACGCTCAAAAGCACGACGGGTAAACTCTCCACGCTCTGCCAATGCGAAGTGCGGAAGATCACGAAGTACACTCATGACACCCTGTACTACCGCTCGCCCACCGTGAACGTGAAATTCTGCGATCTCCTCACCTGTAAAAGAGCGTGGCGAGGGAAACCAAGCGACCATACCACGATCTAAAATTTTTGCAGTCTTAGGATCTGACAAAGTACGGAGAGATAACGTGCGCGGAGCCGGCAGCTGCGACTGTGCAGTAAGAGCTTTAACAGCGTGCGACGCTCGTGGCCCAGAGACGCGAATGATCGCAACACCACTAGGAACAGGACCAGATGCAAGAGCATATATTGTCGACATTTGAGATCTCAAGATTTTATCGAGAGTTTCTAATCGCTAGGTAAGTGAAGACTGCAAGGATGACAACAGGAACTCGTTGTTCTGGGTTGTTGAAAAAAGTGAAAAACAGAATAATGACAAAAGCTCGCTGGCCTGTGATTCTATCAAGATGGAGTGGAAGGCCAAAGATAGTCCACGCAGAATTATTTGTCATTAAAAATTTTTGACTCTCCCTCTGGACCTCTTTTTTCGATCTTTTGCGCCGATTCAGATTCGAGACGATGCGATGCGATGGCGATGGCGACGGTTGTTATCGAGGTTAGTCCTCTTTTATATCGTCCATGTTTGCAGATCAACTGGCGGCTCTGCGGTCGCTTGTCGATGAGACCAGCTCCGAGCTCTCGCAGTCGCGGCTGCTGCCTGCACGCCAAACAAATGCTGCGAATTCCTCCTCCTTCCCGTCCTCCTCGTCCACTACCTCCTCCACAAACGCCACCACCACTTTGACCTTGCGCAATTCAATCATTAACGAAGAAACTTTGACCGAACTTCGTCGTGATGTAGAGGCAAGAAGCCAGCGCACTCGCGAGCTGATCAAATATCTCGAGAGCGATCTGAAGGCTGGGAAAATATTAAGCGAGAACACGGCTGATACATTGACGCGCATGTCCTCTGGTATGGAACGACTGAGTGATAGGATAAGAACGGTAGAAGCTAAGCAGCAGGAAATATGGAGTGCTCTCCAAGAGCGTCCAATGAGGAATGAAATACACTCAACGATTCAAGCAACTATACTCCCAAGCAACTCGTACGCTAAAACAAGGTTGAACTCGCTGGCGGAGAGCGTGTCTGCTCTCGAAGCCTTCGTTGACTCGCACAAAGGAGCAGGAAGTGAGGGAGGTTTGTCAAGTGAAGGTGAAGGTGGTGGTGGTGGTGGTGGGGTTAAAGGAGAACAAAATGGTGGCGCCTCTAGTCAGTACTTGGAGGAGCGTTTAGAGCGTCGACTGGAAGACTTTTTGGAAAGAAAAATGAGACTTCGATCCCGTCAAATTGAGACGGATGTGGTGGACGCCGTTAAAAAGAGCCTGGATAAAAAGTCGGAGCGTGATGCCACTTCGACGATGGTCTCTGAAGAAAGAGGAGAGGGCGGAGCGAGTATGCATAACTGCGGTGGCAGATGTGGTGACAGTGGCAGGGACACGGTGCAGAACGGTGAAAACGGAGGAAACGGAACGCGCAACACATTTCCTGGCAACAGTGCAGCGTATGTTTCTGCAAAAGATTTGGAAGTTGTCCAAGAGAAATTCAGCAAAGAAGTTCGATTAGTTCAAAACTCGTTGGTCAGTCTTCGTACTCAACTCAGAATGTTGGGAAGAGATGTAAAAGCCATCAAAATCAAATAGCAAAAAATAAAAATATTTATTATGATACATGTACGAAGGACCATTCCTTTTCACCAGAAATTAGCTTCAGAACAACACGATGAACACAATACATAACGAACAACGACGCTCGCCATGTCATCTTGTCATCGGAATAAGAATACTGTGTACAGTACAGGAGTGTACCTTTACAGTACAGGAGCAAAGGAACACAAGAAGTGATCGTTGGCGATGCGGAGCAACAACAAAAAACTGATCACTTCTTTGCTTGTAGTTATTTTAGTATTATTAAATTTAGTGGCAATGGTACAAAGGTAAAGGCAACAATGATGTTGGATGAGTATCATCCTAACTCTTCGTCTTGAGCTTGACTTTGCTCAATGTTAAGATTTGCCAACTCCCACTTGAGGGCCTCCGTTTTTAGTTTTTCACGCTCCAAGTCTTCGACATTTTTTTTAGCATCTAATTGTGACACTGCGACCATTTCCAGCAGCAGTTGATTTTTAAACTCTAGCAAGTATTTTTCCTCGAGGACGGCCAACTTTTCATCTTCCAATTGTTTCATGTCCTTGTGCATACGTTGGAGCTCTCGTTGGAGTGTTGTGATACGCTCCTCATCCTGTCTTGTCGAGTCAGTTTCTGTTTTCCACTTTCCACCTGGTGTCAAATCAGTTCGAAAACTCAATGTATTGCCATTGAGAGTAAGACTGACGGGGAGAGGATCCTGTTTGCTGTACTCGGGTTTCTTCTTTGATTTAAACACGTTCATTTGTCACAGTTGCTATGCTATTGTGTTGTGATTGTTTTTGTTTGAATTAGATGTCAATTTATGAAAAAATATAACTGCACAGGGGGGGAAACAAGCAAAACCAGGCCAGGCAGGCTTTCCTCAGCCTCAGGGTGGCAGTTCGGCGGCAGGGTTATGGTTTCCTCTTTTTTTTTAAATTACCAAAAAATAACTGAAATTCAAACATCGCTTGTACTATGGCAGACTCACGCACAACAGAAGGACGGATAGATGCGTTCAACAAGCAGTTTGATTTAATCAAGTCTGGACTGACAAACACGGTCGGCCAACACGAAAAAATGGGTAAAAAAGCAACGAAACTGAAGGACAACATCGAAGGCAGCATCAAGTTGGAACCTTTCGGTGAACTGGAAACGGCACTAGCAGCAGTTCGTGATGCACTAGCAGAAATAGAACGAGAACGGGAGAAGGCCATTACGACACGAATGCAGGGATCTGTTCTTGGTAAGCTGAACGCAATGGATACTGATCTCAAGAAGCCTATGAATTTTGCTGCAAAAGAGTTGGCGAGCAAAAAGAAGAAACTTGAGAAAGAAACGAAAAAAACAACTATTAACGAAACAGCTGTCCAAGACGCAAGGAAAGGACTTGCAGATAGCGAAGTAGCTTTCTACCAAACACTGCCCAAATTTGAAGAGGGGCGTGTTGAGGATACCAAGGCTTTGTTGATGGAGTACTGCAACAGTATGTTGTACTTTCACTGCAAAAGTATTGAACAACTTTCAAACGCCATGAGGGCTCTAGGCAAAGTTGACAGCAGCAAAGCAAAGAAAGCAATGGAGAAGGTGATTAAGAAGGAGGGCATCAAGACGAAGCGATAAACATTGGAATAAAACATATATTACATATACAAATATATATTTATATATACATAAAACAAAAAAACAAATATAAATTTTATAAGTAGATAAAGGTATTATGATCGGGATGTCAGTCCACTTCATGGAGGTAGGAAAAATTTTATAAAAAGCTGTTTTTGTTTTTGATCCTATGTCCTGGGCTAGGGAGATCGATCCCTATCGATAGTCTTGGGCCGCAAGCTACAAGGTTAAAGAATTCTCTTATGAAATATTGTGTATGTATGCATGTAAAGTATGCATACTACAGTATTATATATTTGTAAAAATTACTCTCTTATGGACGTCAAAGAAAAAATATATATGTGGCCACATATGTTACAGAACAAAATTGACCCTATAATTTTGCTCTGGTTTGGAAATCCGAGCATTCCCGGTACAAGAACACTGGCTGCGTCAATACCTCCCCGCCGGTAAAATACAAAGGAAGTGGAAGGGCAACACTAGGGAGATCGACTCCCTAGCTAGGGCAACACCCAATACAAAACAATACAAAAGTATACAAGCCAAGTAGACTAGACTAGCTATTAAGTGAAGTGTAGCTAGGCAAGCATTTTGTTGATTTTTCGTACTTGGACTCAAAAATCAAAAAATTAAAAAATTGGCCGCGTGTTCACCTTCCAACAAAACACAACCTGCCCTGCCTGCTCTGCTCTCGCTCTGCTCTCGCTCTGCTCTCGCTCTGCTCTCGCTCTGCTCTCGCTCTGCTCTCGCTCTGCAATGCAACACACTCTCACTCTCAAAAACCTTCTTTTCCAGTCCTGACGGAACAAAAACAAAGAAGTGAGATGACAGCGCCAACACTAACGACACCTCTTCGCAATCTCCTCCTCGTCCTCCTCTTTACCACTGGTGTACCTCTCCATGATGGAGAAACGCCGCCCTCCACACGCGCCGCCACCACCCACAAAGATTCACCCAACGACGGCGAGTTTTGCTCTTCTAACGGGATTTATTTCCGTCAACTGCTCGCTGGGGTCGATGTTGCCAAACAAAGCAAAGCAAAAACAAGCTTTGAGAAGCAGGTATTCCGTTTCGCCAAACAGATGCAAAATTACATCTATTTAATTGGTGATCGACAAACGGGAGAGACTGTCGTTGTCGACGGATGCTGGGATCCCAAAGGGATTAATCGTGTCAGCAGAAAAGATGGCATGAACATCGTTGGCTTTGTTGCTACTCACTATCACTGGGATCACGTGGGCGGCAAAGTCGACTACGAGCCATTCAAAACAATGGGAGTGGATCTCCCTGGTTTAAAAGATTTTGTTTTGGGATCATCAAAAAGACGTAAAAAGAACGGTGGGAAGCCAGTGAGAAAAGCTTGGATCAGCTCCATTGAATGGAAGATGACATCGGAAAGAACAGGTGTTTCGAAAGAAGCATTGACTCCATTGGAGGACGGATCTGTTGTAGATATTGGAGAGAGGTTGCGAATGACGTTTCGTCACACGCCAGGGCACAGCCCAGGAAGCATGGTCGTGCTTGTGAGTGACAGAGAACAGGGCGATGACCCTTTGTTTTTGATATCTGGTGATACTTTATTTCCAGGATCTTGCGGACGAGTAGATTTACCGGAAAGTGATCCTGCAGTCATGTGGGATTCACTCCAAGTAGTTGGCTCTTACTCGAACCACTTGATGGTATTCCCAGGACACGCTTACTCGGGTGCGAACACGACGATTGGGAGAGAAAAGAAGAGTGGTTTGTTGGGAATGAGTAGAGGTGATTGGATGCGTGGAAAGTAAGAAAAGTAAAATAGTTTTTAAAATAGTTTAATTTTTATAAATAGTTTTGTTGAAATATGCATATGCATAATATATTTAATATTTTTTA
>Ga0307994_1002400_pt1 | contig 10544 bp, 10 predicted proteins | sample EllFjometagen261_FD_203171 | JGI IMG/M metagenome (GOLD analysis project Ga0307994, IMG submission 203171) | Marine microbial communities from Ellis Fjord, Antarctic Ocean - #261 | ecosystem: Environmental > Aquatic > Marine > Unclassified | place: Southern Ocean | collected 2014-11-02
ATTTGATCGCGTTTTCAACCAGATTAGTGAAGACCTGTATCAGTTGGTCGTTGTCAGCGATGACGTAGAGCGCTTCGTCGTCCAATTCAGCCTGTAGTGTCACGTTGTTTTTCAGCGCCAATGGTCCTAGATTACGCACGGTGGAATGCACCACAGTGCTTAGATCAACCTGCGCGGTCGGGCGCACGCGTTCACCTGCTTGGACCCGACTTAACGACAAGAGGTTCCCGATGAGGCGGTTCATTCGGCCAGCCTCACCAGCCATGATAGTCAAAAACCGGTCCCGCGCGTCTGTGTCATTACGGGCAGGCCCACGCAGAGTTTCGATAAAACCCATTACGGCGGTGAGGGGGGTACGCAATTCATGGCTCACGTTGGCAATAAAATCTCGGCGTATATCGTCAGCTTGCGCCAAACCTGAAATATTTTCAAAGCTGAGCATCTGAAGATCGGAGTTCCCGATCGCCCGCAAATGAACATTATAGTTCACGTCGTTGCCGTTTTCGACAGTCTGATAAGTTACTTTTTGTTGAACCCGGCTTATCAATCCCTGCTCGACGGCAGTCACAAGGCTGGGATGGCGCAAAGCAGTTGTAAAATGACGCCCCAAAAGTGCCTTTCCAAACAATTTTTTGGCTGGATCGTTCAAAGCATCCACGAGCAGCTCGTCCCCGATAATCAGCGTCGGCAAAGGAAAAGCGTCAATCAAGTCTTGGGCAGTTGAAAGAGCGCCCAGATCATTTTTAGCCATGTTTTTCTCTGACTTGGTAAATATGACACTTCTAACCGCATTTAAGTTGCAGTAAAAGGCTCAACGACAATAGCAATGATCCGGTCTCACCATCAGTCATAGCCCAACTATTCATTCACTTTTTCGCGGTAGCTCATTTTCAACATATAATAACCGGTTATTGATCGAGGTTGCAGCATTTGACACCTCGGGCTCACTGCCGCTGTTCGCTGCTCCCGCCCTTAGTGCCAGGATGTACATGCCGCAGCTCAGTCAGTTTTGGTTTATTGCTGTTGTTTCGATTCCATCAGTACATTCGTAATAAAATTCTAATTTCTCATATCTCATAATTGGATGTTGTTCACGCAAGTAATCTAGGCTGCCAATATTTGCAGCAGTTCCTAAACTGGCAAAACCGATCGAGAATAAGAACCCAGCTATCACTACTGGAATGTTTTTTATTTGGAGCATCCTCAATACCCACACTTCTGATAGTTGCTCTGAACACACTCGCCAGCCATAACTCGGGCGTTAGAGATTTCTTCTGGCGTCATTAGAAGTGCAACTTCATTTTGCCACTTGGACGATCCCTTGCTCCCGTTAGATGCTGCTAATTTATACCACATGTAAGCCATGACGTAATTTTGGATCACACCTTCGCCATATTCGTAACCCACGGCCAAATTATTTTGAGACGCACCATGTCCCTGCTCAGCAGCCAAGCGATGCCATTTGCAGGCTTCGGCATAATCTTGAGGTATGCCTGTTCGATCCTCGTACATGAGGGCTAGATTATATTGCGCATGAGTGTGCCCTTGGTCAGCTGCTAACTTATACCATCTAATTGCTTCAGTATAATCTTGACCTATACCCCAACCATTATCGTACATAATGGCTAGATTATATTGACCACTAGAAACCCCTTGGTCAGCGAATGGCTTCCACTCTTTTAGTGCAGTCACATAATCGCCAGCTTCAAAAGCAATTACGCTCTTATCAAAGTCCTTTGCTGCTACAGGTAGTGAGAGGAAAAAAAACAAGCTTATTTTTAATGTGCTACTTAGAATACCAATGCCCTTCATTTTCTTTTTCCCTCGGAAAAGGTAGAGATGTAACTCCTTGGCATACAAAAATGAGGTGGTGTGAGGTTGCTGGGAGGCTTAGTATTACGTTCTTTTAATCTGAAGCATCGTGCCTTTAGGTGTAGCCTACATTTCAAAAAGTGTAGTTCAGACATTTGTGCCTTACTTAAAGGCTCATCAGGTTTTTTAACTTCAACAAAACGTGAATAAGCTATTATCTCTGTGCTCTTTGCTACTGCCCATAAAAACAAATCAGGGGTCCCATAGTGCTCAACCCGAGAAGGATCATTGTGCCGCTTCATTAATATTTCGAAGCGTTTCAGACCCAATCCTTCCATCAGTCTAACGATCTTCATCCCGACCAAAGTAGGATAGTGCATAGACTTGAGTACTTCTCTAGCCAATGCATATTTTTCATCAATCTGATCAGCACTCATTTCAAATGCTTCAGAATAATTTGGCCCAAGTGCTGTATCTATCGAACGCCAGATGTTCGGACTAAGGCGCATTCCTCCAAATCGATATTTGAGGTGACCCTTCTGTTTCCACCTTTCAAGAACCACTTTTTCTGGAATTGCGAAACCTAGTTTCTCATCACCCTCAGTATCCAGGAGGTACTCAACCCTAGTGTTTGAATTGGTGCGCCTTCCATACACAATATTGCTAACGCCCAGACGGGGAGAATTGAAAAATTTTTCATCTATAATCATCGCTTCAGCTCCTAATCGCTTTGTTGTCCTTACGTACGCACGATTCTCCCAAAGCGATTCGGGATATGTCAAACCCCTAAGTTTATCTGATCATTTCGATTACTTTTCTAACATGATCCAACTCATACCCCTGACCATACCTAGCCCCGATACCACCTACTGATCTCCATCCACCTATCTGATCTATCATATCCATAGGGCACTCTACGGCCCTCAGCCGGTCCCTCATGGTGTGCCTTAAGCTGTGTGCTGTGAGACCTCCAAAGTCTCGCTTAAGCCACTTATTGAGCGCATTAGAGGCATGTGTGGCATAGCAGTGACCTGCCTTGATATACCGTGGGAATAGCCACTGATCATCAGCCTGTATCATGGCCTGTACCATTGCAGTTCTTGCGTAACCTACCAATGGCAGTACTCGCTCACTGGTCCTGTTCTTCAGCCTTCTGGCATGGTTAGGCCTTATATGAATGAGGTTATTCTCAAGATCTATATCTTCCAGTCTCAGCCCCACGATCTCAGCCAGTCTACAGCCTGTTTCTCCTAAGAGAGGCATGAGAAGTTTGACCGTACTCTTTAAGGTCAGTGCCTTGTCGTAGCCTTGCTTAAGCTGCTCCTTCGTGAACACCCCACGTTTAAGCTGATCATCACCTTCACCTTTAATAATAATACGACTGAAGGGATTACGTTTATCTAGATCTAGCTCAGCATAGGCGTAACTGAATACGGCAGTCAGGCTATTTAACCTCCGCCTTATAGTTCCAGTTTTATTACTTCTGTTTCCCAAATGACGAACAAAGACTTTGGCGTCACCACGATTGTAATCTTTTACGTCCTTATCACCCACCAAATTAATCAGTGTTCTTATAGCAATCTCTAAAGGTTTGGTTTGTATATTTTTCAGGTCCACGTATTCAGTTGCGACCTTGGATAGAATTAAACACTTTGGTTGGAAGCTTTTCAGAATAGCCGAAATGTTTATGATGCCTACTGAGTTTTTCAACTTCCATGATGTGTCCAAAACCTCAGTGAGATGATGTGCATAGGTAATAGCTGCCTTAGTGTCAGACGACAGAGGGTGTCTGATAAATTCACCATATAAATTTATGGCATGTTTTGGCACACGCCTATTGTAATAGTAGGTACCATGACGACAAATTGTGTACGGAATGTGTGACATAATATGATCTCCAAATGTTAAAACATGAGGAAAAACAATTAGTTATCTCAGGATTGTGGTGCCCAGAAGAGGACGTCGAACTTTCTATAATTCTGTTTAATTACAATTACTTACTTTCAATCTGAAATTAAAAAGCGGTCCCGAAAGCGGTCCTGATTTGTGCTTCACATCAGGGTGACTTTGTGGCTTGCACCCAAAACTGAACATTGACCGTGCCAATGCCTGAGGTCTGCTATGCGGACAAAGCTGCCGTTCCCTATGCGCGCTCCAATGGCTGTTTTGCATAGTTTGTTTCCAAGAATCGTAAAGGAACGCGGGGCGATCACAGATCTGATCCAACCCGTAAAGTAGTTTGAGCGTCGTGTTGGCTTAGGAAGACTTCGCCGCTCAATACGTCCAGGAATCCGGTCGCGCTCAGCTGATCCATAACTGGCCCCTTTACTTCGGAAAAGTGGAACGTGACGCCTCCAGCACTAAGCCGTTCGTTAATCGCTTCAAGCGATTCCAGTGCCGACATGTCGATTGTATTTACGGCCGAGCACATCAACACGACATGTTGGAGCTCTGGTTGTTTGGCAACTTCGTAATAGATGCGATCCTCCAAGAAGCGCGTGTTTGCAAAATAGAGGCTTTCATCGATGCGTATCGTTAGAATTGTTGGGTCCGTCAAAACATGATGACGCAGAACGTTGCGATAGTGCTCGGTTTTGGGAACTTGGCCGACAATAGCCATGTGAGGACGTGACGTTTTGTACAGGTGAATGAGGATCGAAATCGACACGCCTGCTGTGACGCCCAATTCAATACCCATCAAAAGTGTAATACTCATCGTTGCTGCGACAGCTGCAAAGTCAGCCTTTGAATGGCGCCATGTCTTTTTGAGGATCGAAAAATCGACCAAAGAAAGGACGGCCACAATGATCGTTGCCGCAAGAGTTGCTTTGGGAAGGTGAAATATGAGGGGCGTCAAAAACAGCGACGCGCCAGCAAGACCGATCGCAGTATATGCGCCCGCCGCAGGTGTGTCCGCGCCCGCGTCATAGTTCACGACAGATCGCGAAAATCCCCCCGTCACAGGGAATCCTCCGGTGAGTGATGCGCCCAAATTGGCGGCACCCAATCCAATCAACTCTTGATCCGGATCGATACGTTGGCGTTTTTTCGCAGCAAGAGTTTGTGCAACGGAAACGGATTCAACAAACCCGATGACCGAAATCAGGATCGCAGCGCCTATCAGATTGGACCACATGTCCATCGAGAAGGATGACATGGTGAGAGGCGGCAAGCCTTTGGGCACATCGCCGACAACCTGCACACCCTTTGCGGCAAGGTCGAAAAACCAAACGACCAAAGTTGTGGCCACAATCGCGACGACAGGTCCGGCTTTAGCAATGATACCGGCAATGCGCGGGGCAACCCCAAGACTGACAAGCAATGGCAGTAAACCTCTGCGTACCCAAAACAGGAAACCAGTGGCGACGACGCCAATGACTGCGGTGATCCGATTCAATCCTGATACGTTATGCGCAAGCGATCTGATGAGATCAGGCAACGTATGCCCATGGGCGTCGATGCCAAGGATATTCTTCAGCTGGCTCGCGGCGATTATGATGCCGGTTGCGGTTATAAAACCGGCTATCACGGGGTGGGATAGGAAGTTCGCCAAAAAGCCCAACCGAAACAAACCAAGGGCAAGTAAAACCAGGCCCGACAGGAATGCCAAAGTGATAGCTGCCGCAATATATTCAGATGTCCCTGGCACAGCGATTTTACTGACCGCCGCCACCGTTAGAAGCGAAACGACCGCAACGGGTCCGACAGCTAAAGCGCGGCTGGTCCCAAAAATCGAATAAAGAATGATTGGCAACATCGACGCATAAAGCCCCATTTCTGGCGGTAACCCAGCAAGCAATGCGTATGCCAGCGATTGTGGGATCAACATGATCGTTACGATCAACGCAGCCACCAAATCATTGGTCAACGTGCTGCGGTCATAACAACGACCCCAATCAAGGATCGGCAAATATTTCGCCAGTTGCGTCGTGTTCATGAGCTGTGACCTTATTGTCTTTGCATTATGCCGCGTTTGTGGCGAGCCGTGCAGCCACTGCCGTGAGATCAAAACCTGCTGCATGCGCCATGCGTAAAATTTTGTCAGGCGACTGCCCTTGCTCTACGGCGCTTAGCGCCCAAAGCGATGTCGCGCGCATCCCGCTGCGGCAGTAGGCAAAAACTGGATGACCCGCTTCAGATGTGATTGCACGGAATGCGAATACATCGGCATCGGAAATATTGCCGGGAACGACGGGGATTTGGTGGACCGTAATTCCCAAAGCTTCCGCAGCGTCGCGCAGCTCGGATATGGCGGGCTGATCAGCGGTCTCTCCCTCGGGGCGCGCCACGATAACTGTCTTAACGTTCATCCGCTTCAGATCGTTCAAGTTGGCGACAGAGATTTGTTTCCCGACATAAGTCAGGGCATCGAGTTGTGTGAATTGCATCATCGTTTTCCTAAAGAAACGGTTTCAGAGTTGGTTGAGCGGGACCTTCAATACAGGTCGGCCATCTGCGTCTTCGGGCACTTCGCCAGCACGCATATTGACCTGCAAGGACGGGATGATCAGCTTTGGCATCGCCAAAGTCGCATCACGCTCAGAGCGCAGTTTGACGAATGCCGCGCGGGTCACGCCACCACCGATATGGATATTATGCGCCTTCTCGTCAGCGACTGTTGTTTCCCATGCAATGTCGCGGCCGTTCGGACCGTAATCATGACACATGAACAAGCGCATATCGGCTGGCAGGGTTAGGACTTTCTCGATTGAGTCGTATAGTTCGCCGGCGTCCCCACCTGGAAAATCAGCGCGCGCAGACCCACCGTCTGGCATAAACATCGTGTCACCTGCAAAGGTCGCGTTCCCCATGACATGCACCATGCAAGCAGGGGTATGTCCCGGCGTCGCCATTACAAAGGCGTCGAGCTCACCAATCTTGTAGCGATCGCCATCTTGGAAAAGCGCATCAAATTGCGACCCGTCCCTTTGGAATTCAGTGCCTTCGTTGAAGATTTTTCCGAACGTCTCTTGGACTTCCACGATGCGCGCACTGATGCCGATTTTACCACCCAGCTTGTCTTGCAAATATGGAGCGCCAGACAGATGGTCCGCATGGACATGGGTCTCGATGATCCATTCCAAAGTCAGTTTGTTTGATGTGATGTGATCTACAATGCGATCGGCATGATCATGGGTGATGCGGCCAGACGCGTAATCAATGTCCATCACGGAATCCACGACCGCGCAGGCCTTGGTTTTTGGATCAGAAACAACATAGCTGATCGTGTTGGTTGCCGCGTCAAAAAAGGCTTCGACGTCTGGCTTCATTGCCATAGCAACGGGATAATTTTGCATAACTTTCCCTTTCAAACCTCAAGATTTTTCTGTGATGGCGCTGCCGTGTATTTTGCGATCACCATGCCAACCAACATGGCGGGGAGGAAGAAAAGCGTGCCGCTGGCGGCCAATGGCAATGACGTCAATGCCGGACCGGGGCAGAAACCGCCCAAGCCCCAACCGATGCCAAAGGTGGCAGCGCCAACGACAAGCCTTGCATCGAAAACAGTGCGCGTTGGCAGATGAAACACGTCATGGAACAGTGGAGTTGTGCGTTTCTGAACCAGCCAGAACCCGGGCATCGTCACCATGATCGCCCCCCCCATCACGAAGGCAAGGCTGGGATCCCATGTGCCAAACAGATCAAGGAAATTCTGAACTTTCGTGGGGTTCGCCATGCCAGACAGAATAAGTCCCATCCCAAACAAAAGACCTGCGAAGAGTGTGCTGAATACATGCATGATTTTATCCCCCCACGACATGGCGCAGGACAAAGACAGTCACAAAGGCGGTGGCCATAAATGTCATCGTTGCAGCAATGGACCGGGCTGATCCGCGCGAGATACCGCATACGCCATGGCCGCTTGTGCATCCATTCCCGATGACCGAACCAAACCCAACCAGCAGGCCAGCGATTACTAACAGCAACCCGTTGCTTGAAACCACTTGAATAGGCGCAGCTCCAGTTAAGATAAACCAAAGCGGTGCCGCGAGCAGAAGACCAATCAGGAATATGATCCCTTGTGGCAGTCCGGCTTTATCAACTGAGGGCGGTAATATGCGTGAAACAATGCCACTGATACCGGCGATCCGTCCGTGAGCGGCCAATAGCACAACGGCCGATAGGCCAATGAGCCCGCCACCGAGGAATGACGCGAAGGGGGTAAATTCAGTTTCCACCTAGTAACTCCTTATCGTGTTGTCGTAAGTTTTGGCGCACGCTCACATCGACACGCTTGCCTTTATGTTTGCAATCGTTTATATAAATGATCTTAAATATACAAGAGGTAATTTGCCCAATGTTGGATATCAGCGCGCTTGAACCAAAAATCGCAGAAGCCGCAAAGCTCATGGAAATGCTGTCGCAACCGGTGCGCCTGCGCCTGATGTGTATTTTGCTAGATGGCGAACAAAGCGTTCAGAGCCTTGCTGAAAGTGCCGGTCTGTCGCAACCCGCAATGTCGCATCATCTAAAGAAATTACGCGCCGCAGAACTGGTCAAAACACGGCGTGATGGTCAGACGATCTACTATTCCCTGAAGGGCACCGAAGTTGCTCAGGTTTTAGAAGTATTGCATCGACTTTATTGTGCTTGAACGGTCTTTGAAACCCTCGTTTAGATAGGAACAAACGATGACATTACACCTGAATAAACGTCGGATCGCGATTGGACTGTTGATCCTCATCGTCTTGGTTGCTGCTAGTGTTTTCTTCCTTAAAGGAAACGCGTTTTATATGTTGTCCCATCATATGTCTGGCGGCGATCACATGCACGGCGCGGACGGAACTGGACATGACGAAATCAACATGCCCGGCTTGCGGGGCGCAAATGCGACACCTGAAGAGAGCGCCGAGCTAGCAGTCATGTTCCGCAATTTTGAGACGATCACACGCGATGTAACCAACCTTCCAAATGGTATCCATACTGTTACGCGGTCATTGGATGAGGATGTGATGGACCAGTTGGTCAGCCATGTCTTCGGAATGATTGGACGCGTTGAAGACAACGACGATCCAGAGATCATCATTCAAAGCCGGACGTTAGATATCTTCTTTGAACGGGGTGATGAAATTGAAACCGAAATTGAACTGACTGACGAAGGGATTGTCGTTATCCAAACGTCTGAAGACCCCGAACTTATCGCGGCGCTCCAAGAGCATGCCGCGGAGGTAACAGAGTTAGCCGATCGTGGTATGGCTGCAGTTCATGAAAAGATGATGCAATGAAACAGTGCTGTCAAACTAACGAAAACAAGCATCAAATTGCCTGCACAGCCTAAATCTATGCGCTCAATAATTGACGCCACTCCGCGAGAGCAGTGGCACGGTTCATAAAAGAACGGTTGATTACTTACCAGCATCAGACGGGCCATAAATGCATTAATACCGTCAGTACGGAAGGCTATATGACTGTGGCCCATTATTGCTGTGCGTTTTACATCCTTGAATTAATTGCTGACGGCCTGAAATTCACCTGTGGATTTGGCAAAAATGCCTTTTCTAAAATTAATTATCAGATTACCACTTAAAGGCAGTAGCTTCCTTAGCATAAGAGAACTTAAAAATGTCGTCAGTTAGCCCTCGCCGCTCGGGCGGTCCTTCTGCTCGCCAAGCGCTTCGTGCCGCACCGCTTGCAGAAGATATGCGCCCTATACGGGCTGGCATGGAAGGTGGGACTTACAAACCGCTTTCAGATATTGACGTCCAGAAAATCCACAATGCGGCACTTGTTGCGCTTGAGCGCATTGGGCTTGCCGATGCGCCGCCGTCAGGTGTCGAAATACTGACAAAAGCGGGCGCAATTCAGGGTGAGGATGGACGAATCCGTTTCCCGCGGGCATTGGTCGAAGACGTGTTGGCCAAAGCCCGCAGCGAAGTAACGCTATATAGCCGCGATGGCAAAAACGATCTCTTGCTTTCGGGTCACCGCGTTCACTACGGGACTGCCGGCGCGGCCGTGCATATTGTAGATGTACATGGCAATGACTACCGTGAGTGTACAGTTCAGGATTTGCACGACGCTGCGCGTATCGTCGACAAACTCGACAACGTGCATTTTTTACAACGCCCGATGATTTGTCGCGACATTCCTGACAATTACGAAATGGATCTGAATTCGATTTACGCATGTACGTCAGGCACGACCAAGCATGTGGGTGTTTCATTCACAGAACCAGCATTCGTCGCAGGCGCGTTCGAAATGCTCTATGAAATCGCAGGTGGCGAGGCAAATTATCGCGAACGCCCCTTTGTATCAAATTCCAACTGCTTCGTCGTGCCACCAATGAAATTCGCGACCGAAAGCTGTGAGGTCATGGAGGCCTGCATTCACGGCGGCATGCCTGTGCTGCTTCTGTCTGCAGGCATGGCAGGAGCGACAGCCCCGTCAACCATTGCCGGTGCAATCACGCAGGCGACAGCTGAATGTCTTGCTGGCCTCGTCTATGTTAATGCCATCGCGCCGGGGCATCCTACTATCTTTGGCACTTGGCCTTTTGGCCTTGACCTGCGCACGGGTGCAATGTCAGTCGGATCCGGAGAGCAAGCTTTGTTAACCGCAGGATGCGCTCAGATGCACAAATTCTATGGGCTGCCCGGTGGCGCCCCTGCTGGTGCATCAGATTCCAAAATGCCCGACATGCAGGCGGGTTGGGAACAGATGTGTTCCAATGTGATGGCAGGCCTTTCTGGCTTGAACATGGTCTATGAAGCTGCCGGTATGCATGCGTCGCT
>Ga0307994_1002401_pt1 | contig 10542 bp, 12 predicted proteins | sample EllFjometagen261_FD_203171 | JGI IMG/M metagenome (GOLD analysis project Ga0307994, IMG submission 203171) | Marine microbial communities from Ellis Fjord, Antarctic Ocean - #261 | ecosystem: Environmental > Aquatic > Marine > Unclassified | place: Southern Ocean | collected 2014-11-02
GCCTGGCGCTTATCTTGGGGGGTATGCATTACCCTTATTTCCTGCTTATTGGTTAGAAATAGCCATAGGTATCTTAATTTTAGCCTCAGGTCTGGATGCGCTTTTTCGTAATAGCCGTCAGCAACCGACCCATCCCCCTTCTAGTAATATTGAATTAATATCCATTGGATTTGTCACTGGTATTGGATCGGCCTTGACTGGAACAGGGGGGCCGTTATTGCTGATACCTATTCTATTATGGCGAAAAACCCCGATTCTGATGGCCATCGGCTTATCCCAGGCGGTACAGGTTCCCATCTCATTGACAGCAACAATTAGTAATATGGCTTATTCAGAAGTCGACTTCAGCCTCGGTTTATCATTGGCACTATTGCTCGGTACGGGTGCCATTTTGGGTGCCAAGTTTGTCCATATCCTGCCCATTGCTTTTCTCAAGAAGATGGTGGCTATAATCCTCGTAATGGTAGGTTTAATGATCTTGCTTAGAGTGCTCTTATAAAATATTTATGACGGTAGATGATTTTCAGCTATCAAAAATTGCCTTGTAAATTGCGTGGATTAAATTCTTGAATGCCCCAGAAACATTGTTAAATAACCATTTTAAGTCAATATTAGTCAAATTTTCATCGCTATTCCGCCATAGGGAAATACTGTGAATTCTTCATCTAGTTAGGCAGGGCCTATCAAGTGATAAGAAGCATCACTTGGACAGGTTTTATCTACGCTGGCTATTATTGGATTTATTAGAGACATAACATTAACTATAAAACCAAAGTGGAAACAAAAATGACAGAGCAAGCCCCTAAGAGAAAGAAAGTCACGATCAGAGAACTTCAACGTAAGATGCGTGAAGATGATCAGATAGTACAAATGGCCATTTATGATTATAGAAGTGCTGTAATCGCAGATCGTCTGGGGATTGATATTTTGTGTGTGTCTGACACGGGCGGTATGATTTTATTTGGTCATCAGTCCACTGTAACCGTTAGCTTTGAAGAAGTAATGATGATGTCAAAGGCTATCGATCGAGGCAGCAAATACGGATTACGAATGGTTGACATGCCTTACTGGAGCTTTCATGTATCTCCTGAGCAAGCAGTCGAAAATGCGGGTAAGTTTGTTCATCAAGCGAATGCAGAAGTAATGAAGTGTGAAGGTAACCAACATCACGCTAGAAACATTGAAGCTATCGTCAAGGCGGGTATTCCTGTTCAAGGACATATCGGTATTACACCGATGCGTATGCCGCAGCTGGGTGGTTTCTTCGCTCAAGGAAAAACATCTGATGTAGCTAAAAGACTGGTAGATGATGCATGGGCCTTCGTTGATGCTGGCTGTTTCTCAATTATGTGTGAAGTCACCAGTGAAGACGTTTGTGAGTATTTGGCTGAAACTTTACCTGTGCCAGTCATTAGTCTTGGTGCAGGAAATAAAGGCCACGGAGTGCACATTATTACATCTGACTTGCTACACCTTTACGAAGAGCATGTGCCTCGTCATTCGAAAATTTACACAGATTTAATTCCAATAATGGAAGATGTATTTACTCGTTATGCGGATGATGTAAGAAACCGCGTTTATCCAGGTCCTGAGCATACTGTTTATATGACCCCAGAAGAGCGTCAGAAATTTGCGAAAGAGGTAGACTGGAAGTCTCAGCTATAACCTGTAAATTTGAAAGGTATTCAATATACATTTTGAAAATGTTAACTATATAGAGGTTTTAATTGTGTCAGCAAGAAATCACGAGCAGTGGACTGCGAAGCCAAATTTACAATCTGGTGAATGGGTCGATAGCAAAATTTACTCCGATGAAGAGATATTTGAAGAAGAGTTAGAGAAGATTTGGAAGCAAACGTGGATTCCCGTTTGTCATGAATCTGAGCTCAAGAACGCTTATGACTTTCGTACGACGACCATTGCTCGTGAGCCAGTAATTGTGGTTCGTGGCAAAGACATGAAGGTAAGAGCTTTTCTAAATGTTTGTCCTCACCGCGGTAATATGATTGAACGTAGACCTTCAGGCAGCTTTGCTAAAAGCACGCCTTCTGGGACACCAAAAACAATGACCTGCATGTTCCATGCTTGGCAGTTCGACATGAAAGGCAAGTGTGTCAACATTACACGCAAAGAAGAAGGTTACCAAGATCGCTTATGTGAATCTGATGTCGGTCTGCGCGAACTTAAAAGCGAAGTCTATTTTGGTGGGTTTATCTGGGTTAGCTTGAATGACAATATCAATCAAACGGTTGAAGAGTTTGCTGCTGGTGCACTAGATTGCTTAGCGCCTTCAGTTAATGAAGAGCCACTCGAGGTATTTCATTATCATAAAGCGATTATCGACTGTAACTACAAGCTATGGCACGACACTAATTGTGAGTTCTACCATGACTACCTACATTATCACAATCGGATCACTGGTTTTAACGATGAGTATTTTGCTCGTAAAAATACTGGTTTTAAAGGCGGTCATATAAACGTCGGTAGTTTTGAAGTTCAATATGAAAACTATGAAGGATTTCATTCGCGTGAAGAGCTTTCATTCCCTCACTTACCTGCTAATCAGTGGTACATGATCGATATGTTTCCTGGTGTAAATTTTAATCTACGAGGATCAGCTTTACGTTCAGATATCATGACACCGCTAGGCCCTAATAAAGTAATGATTGAATTTCGTGGTTTAGGACTAGCAAGTGATAGTCCTAAAGATCGTAAAATCCGTATTGATCACCATAATTCTATATGGGGTCCTTTTGGTCGTAACCTGTGTGAAGATTTAATCGCGGTAACTGGTCAGGGAGCAACAATGCATTCAGGATCAGAAAGTCGGCAAATACTGCATGGAAGACATGAAAATCAAACCATCCATGATGAGAATGGTATGCGCCACTACTACGAGGAATGGGGTCGTTGGGTCGGTCGTTCGCCAAGTTACCCAGACCAGCCTTTCGTAGAGCCAACAGAAACTGCGTAACCGGCTTGGTCAACTGTAATCCTTCGGTGATTGATGCTATTAGTCAATTGCCGAAGGATTATAAAAAACTAACCAGATTGAATTAATGGAGGCAGCAATGGCTGTGAATGACACTGAGACTTCAGAAAAAATAAAAAGTCTCATATACAAAACATGTTTATATCAAGACGACTGTGAATGGAATAACTGGCTGGATCTTTGTTCTGAGGATTTTCACTACTATATAAGAGCGTATAGCCCTGAAATTCAAAAAGATATGGAATACATGGGTGGACCAAAGGAATATATGGAGTCAATTACGGGTCAGTTACGCAAGCATAATATAGACGATTCACCATTGAAACGTCACGCTGTGGTTTATAGAGTAGATGTGGCTGACGATAATAAGTCGGCGACTGCTGTAACATCGCTCACTGTTTTTCAAACGCTGTTAGGTGGTAACAGTTCCCACGTTGATTCAGGAACAACTGGAATTTTTCTAGTGGGCCGCTACAACGACAAATTTGTAATTGATGGAGGCGATGTTAAATTCATTGAACGCGAAGTTCGACTCGATACTCGAAGACTAGATAAAGGGACCCATTGGCCAATTTAGCCAATTACACGTAGGTTAGGAAAAATAATATGAGTTGGAAAGATGTATGTGCTACTTCTGAAGTAGTTGAAAATTCTCTGAAAGGATTCAATGTGGATGGCATTAGTTTTTTAGTCGCTAATGTTGGAGATGGCTTCCGGGCTTATCCTCCAGTTTGCCCCCACATGGAGGAGTATCTAGAAGACTCTGGTCTTTGTGCTGGAGGAGTTCTTACCTGTGACAGGCACTTATGGCAGTGGGATATGAAGACTGGTGAGCCTAAAGGCCCGGCCGAAAAGCCATTGCTAATGTACCCAGTTAAAGAAGAAGATGGTCGAGTTATAGTAAATTTAGAGCAGGAGTTGGAGTATGACTTCGACGATGACGACGATGATTAATCTTCTGAAAATAAGAAATTGAGATAGAGTTTTCTTGATGAGAATATTTAAGAATCTTTTTATTATCCTCAGGCAAACTAATATAATCCTGTAGGTCGAGAGTTAACGTAATCGGAATTTAATGCAACAATGCTGATCGAAATCGAAAAAAAGGGGCAGACCTATAGCTTCGAAGCAGCGCCGGAAGAGAAATTGCTCTTTGCTGGTTTGCGTGCTGGTATTTCGTTGCCGTATGAGTGTTCTACTGGCACCTGCGGTTCATGTCGAGCCCGGTTAAAAGATGGTGATTTAGATTTTGGTTGGCCAGATGCACCAGGTCATAAAAATTTGAAAGCAGAAAAAAACGAATTCCTAATGTGTCAGGCAACCGCCAAAACGCCTTGTAAGCTGGGTGTGCCTTCAAAAATAGAACAATTTAGAGGTGATGATTTGACGCCCCTCCATCTTCAAGCAATAATCTCGAATCTGTCAATGTTATCGTCTGATATTCTGCGTTTTGAAGTTAAACTTGAGTCTCCAGTCTCCTTTCATGCAGGTCAATTCTTTGTTCTCAAAGCACCGGGTATCGATGGATATCGCGCCTACTCAATGGTTAATTATGAGTCTAGTACCAATACGCTCGAATTTATTATTAAGCAGAAACAGTACGGTAGTTTTACAGACTGGATCTCTAGCTCTGATCGGGTTAGTAACGAAATAGAAATATTTGGACCGTTGGGGAAAGCTACATTTCACCCTGATGAAAATCATGACCTTGTTATGATTGCGGGTGGGTCTGGTATTGCAGGCCTTATGTCTATACTTGAGCATGGTTGCAAAGTCGATTACTTCGATTCCCACAAAGCAAATTTATATTTTGGTATAAGGACTTGGGATGATATGATTTTTGTTGATAGACTTAATTCGATGGTTGATCGTTTCCCGAGTAATCTTTTTGTGCAGATGGTTGCTTCTCAGGAGTCCTCAGATTCAAGGCCTCCAGATAGCATCGGCAAACTTTCACATGGTTATGGGTGGGTTCACGAAGCGGCTTTGAACGCTATGACACCTGGTCAAGAAAATACTATGGCTTATATTGCAGGACCCCAACCTTTAATCGATGCAACAATAAGGCCATTGATTACTGAAATTCAATTAGCGTCTGGCATGATTCGTTATGATAGCTTTAGTTAATGAGTCAAAGACGTAAGTGTCCGCAGTTACAAAAAGTAACCAGGATTTAATGTTAAAAATCAGAGGTAAATTAAAAGTAGAAGTAGAAGTAGAAGTAGAAGTAGAAGTAGAAGTAGAAGTAGAAGTAGAAGTAGAAGTAGAAGTAGAAGTAGAAAAATATAGTTAACTTAAATGCAGTTTATTAGAATATTAATCATTGAGGAGTAGAGGTTTTAATTATGATAAAAAATATGAAACATGCACAACGTCGAGTAACTTTTGGTCTGACTGCTGTTGTTGCTGCAATTGGTATTGCAGCAACCAGCTTCGTATCTACCGTTTCCGCAGGAACACTTGATCATGGAAAAGTGGGCGAACCCGTTCATTTGGTCATAGGTTACCAGCCTTATTATACTGAAGCTTGGTCTGGTGTAGTAATGCGTGATCAAAAGCTATATGAGAAATACTTACCAAAAGGATCTACTGTTGAGTTCCAAATCGGACTTGCGGGCGGCGTTATCGTAAACGCTATGCTAGCTGGTAAGCAGCACATCGGTTACATGGGTGACATGCCAGCCATCGTTTCTACGACTAAAGAAAGAGTCGCACCTATCAGTATAGTTGCAACTGCTGGTCTTGGTTACGATCAATGTAATATCATGCTTGCACGAATGGATGCACCTGACTTTGCTGACTCTCAAGAAGCACTTCAGTGGATGAACGGCAAAAATGTTGCAGTGCCAAAAGGCGCTTGTACTGACCGTTTTGCATTAGCTGTTTTTGAAAAAGCAAACATTAAGCCAGCCAGTTACTTGAATCAGAACATCGAAGTTATAACCAGCGGATTTCGCGCTGGTAAGCTTGATGCGGCAGCCATTTGGGAGCCAACTGCTTCACGTCTTGTTGAAGAAGGCCTTGCAAAGCGAATCGCATCAGGTGCTTCAGTTGACGAAAATGACGGTGGTTTTATTGCGATGCGTGGTGACCTCATTGAGCAACGTCCAGACGTTGTTAAGGCTTGGTTAAATGCAGAGCTTGATGCTCAGTTGTTCATGGCTGAGTCGGCTAATACTATGGCGGTAGTTAAAGCGGCTGCATCACAGACCACTGGTTTTAGTGAGAAAGTACTGTGGAAGTCAATGGCAGGCACTTATTCAGCTAAGGAAGGTGGAACGCCAGTAAGGATCGAGCTCGCATTTGGCATTACTCCAAAGGCTCAAGCTCTTATTACGAAAGCAACTACGTTCTTACATAGTATCAAAACTATCAATGTTGCAACTCTTAGAGATGGTGCTGTAATGACAAAATGGACAGAGGAAATCTTGAAAGAGCGTGGGCTAACTGCACCTATCGGTGAAGTGCGTGCGCAGCCAGATTCAGCTTTCCCTGGTTAGTTAATAGTTAGTATTCACTAGAAATCCTATCCCTCGTCCTATTATTTTGACGGCGGGGGGTAGGCTATAGTGACAAAGTACTCAATATACGTAGTTAGCAACAAAACATAATAAAAATAATTAGTCACGAAACACAATAAAAATAATTTAGCCACCAAACACAAATAGCGGACTAGTACCACTTAAGTCATTTTTTAAGGCTGGGTGTGCAGTTTACTATGACATCAGTACTTATATGTACATTTCGAGGATATTATGAACACAGAAAGCTTACAGGCTTCAGAAATGACCGGTATGGCTTTAACCATGTACCGAATCTCAACTTGGATTAAAAGTCCAAAACCCTATCTGATGTTTATGGGTTTTGGTTTAATGTTGGGGTTATGGTATTTCACGGTTGAAGTCTGGAAATTACCTCGATTTGAGGACATGCCAGGATTAACGGAAGTAGTGACTGAATATTTTAGTGCTGATCCTATGTACGGAACATCAATTTATACTCCAGAATATTATATGCACATCGGCATCAGTCTTCGTCGTATTGCCTATGCATTCTTTCTTGCGACAGCGCTCGGCGTACCACTCGGTCTTTTTTTGGGTTGGTCAAAAAAGTTTCGTGAATTCATTTTCCCTCTGTTTGAATTGTTGCGCCCTATTCCCGTTCTCGCATGGGTACCGTTGGCTATTATTATGTTCAGTGGTTCTGAAACCCCGGTTATATTCCTGACTTTTTTGGCTTCGTTTTTTGCCACAACGTTAAATACAATGTTGGGTGTAGAGTCTATCGATGAGTCTTATAGCCGAGCAGCGCGCTGTTTGGGTGCTAACGGCTGGCAAACATTCAGGCATGTAATTGTGCCTGGTGCTATGCCCTATGTCTTTACTGGCCTTCAAATTTCAATCGGAGTCGCCTGGTTTTCGTTAGTTGCTGGAGAAATGGTATCTGGTCAGTATGGACTGGGCTATTTGATTAATACCGGCTACATCATGATTACTTACCCCACTATCGTCATCGGGATGATTACGCTAGGTGTGACTGGTTACGTGACTAGCGCATTGGTTCGTATGGCTGGTGATTTCATGATGCAATGGCGGGTTCGTGAACTTGCTTTGGGAGACAACTAATGAGTACCGTAATGAACACAGATACTAGCTCTCAGAAAAGTGCAATCAAAGGTGCGATTCGTATCGAAGATGTTGTAAAGGTTTATGATCCAGATGGCGCTGCTGTAATGGCTGTCGACCACTGCTCTATTGACATTCCAGGAGGGGAAATATGCATGATCGTTGGGCCGTCTGGTTGCGGAAAGACAACCTTGCTCAATGCCATTGCTGGATTTCACGGGATTACCTCAGGTGAAATTTATTTAGATGATGAGCTGCTTTGTGGGCCAGGAAAAATGCAAGCTGAACCTGGTTCAGATCGAATTGTAGTATTCCAAAATGGGGCCTTGTTTCCTTGGAAATCTAATCTTGAGAATGTGGTCTTTGGACCCATGATGGAAGGCAAGCTTAGTAAAAAAGAAATATATGACAAAGCCCTCAGCATGATGGCAGACGCAGGACTCAGTGGAACAGAAAATAGTTTTCCTGGGGAAGTATCTTCTGGCCTTAGACGACGTGTAGAGATCGTGCGTGCATTAATGAACGATCCCAAGGTATTGCTTTTTGATGAGCCTTACAGAGCGCTTGATTCTCTTACCAAATCCGTGATGCATGAAGCCTTACTCGATATTTATTATAAAAACAAGGTCACCATTTTCTTTATAACACATGATTTGGAAGAAGCGATATTTCTAGGGCACAGACTAATAATTATGTCGTCCAGACCGTGTAAACCGAAGAAAGTGGTTGAAGTTGATATCCCTCATCCGCGCGATTACAGTGTTCTCACTAGCCCAAGGTTTCGTGAATTGATGGAAGAAGCAAAAGGTGTCGTGCATGAAGAGGCTAAAAAAGCCTTTGAAGCCGGCGAGAAGGAGGGGTAGATAAGATGAGTAAAACTAATTTAAAAGACAAGATCTTCAGTAGGTCATTTCTTCGAGGCATCATTACCATAGTTATATTTCTGTTAATCTGGGAAGTCGGCGCGCGTTTTGAGGGCTGGTTTGGATATCGTTTACCCTGGGTTGGTCTAATACCACCGCCAACGGCCGTATTTGTAACCTGGGGTGGTCTCATTGGTGATCCTGGTTACTGGCAAAGTTGGTACCTTAGTTTCGGGCGAGTGTTGGGTGGATTTATTGCTGCAATGATTATCGGTATACCGTTTGGTTTGTTTATGGCCGTTAATCGAACTTTCCACAATCTTTCATTCCCAACATTTGAAATTCTACGACCTATTCCACCTCTTGCGTGGGTGCCAGCCTCTATTATTTTCTGGCCAACCCAGGAGCTATCTATTGCATTTGTTACCTTCCTAGGTGCATTTTATACCATTGTTATCAATGTGTTAGGTGGTGCTAAATCGATCAATAAGCAATACCTGCAAGCAGCACAATCAATGGGTGCTTCACAATGGGATGTTTTTCGACGCGTTGTATTTCCTGCTACCTTGCCTTCAATTGTGGTTGGATCTGCAGTAGGGATGGGCATCACTTGGGAAGTCGTGGTTGCGGCTGAAATGATTTCAGGTGGTGGTGGTTCAGGTGGTGCCGGTGGCGGCCTTGGTTTCTTTATCTGGAACTCCTATGTCGGTGGGTCGTATGAACAAATTATCGTCGGTATGATTAGTATCGGTATCGCCGGTTATTTTAGTAGTGAAATGTTGCGTAACCTCGGTGGCTTATTGACACCTTGGTTGAAAACAAGGTAATTGAATATGAATACAATGAATCAGGAAGCTGCTAAGCCAAAAGTAGAATTAAGGTCTCAAAATAGCAGTGAAATAGTCGTTAAAAATGTAAGTAAAGTATATGGCGGCGGCCCTTTTGCTAAAGAAGTCATTAAGGATTGCTCTTTTACTATAGAAAGCAATAAACTCACGGTGATGATAGGCCCATCAGGTTGTGGGAAAAGCACATTAATCCAATTAATTGCTGGTTTTGAAACACCCACCAGTGGTGAGATAACGATGAATGGGAGCCCAATAACGGGCCCTGGAAAAGACCGGCTGGTTTTGTTTCAGGAGTCTGCATTGTTTCCATGGATGACGACCTATGACAATATTATGTATGGCCCCAGAGCGCGTGGTGAAGCGGGTAAAGAGGCAACTGAACAGGCCGATTTCTTACTGGCTAAAGTCGGCTTGGAAGCGTTTAGAGATAAATACCCCCCTCAGCTTTCTGGTGGTATGCAAAGACGGGCTGAACTTGCACGCGCTATGATCAATAAGCCAGAAATCATGATATTGGATGAACCCTTCAGGGGGCTTGATAACATGTCCAAAGAATTGATGTGGAAATACTATGCCAGCCTCTATGAAGAAGATCGGAATACAAATTTCTTTATTACAACTGATATTGACGAGGCTATCTTTCTGGCTGATCGTCTGATCATAATGACCAATTTACCTACTCAAGCTCGGCATGTAATCGAAATTGATATACCCAGACCGAGATTAATTGGGGATATTTCTGCCAACCAACGGGCCAATGACATCAAGAAGGAAGTTATGACTCTATTGCACGAAGAAGCCATGAAGTCATTCTCTGGTGGCAGTAAAGCGGCCGCTGATTTTCTTGATGCTTATTCGAAACGGGCCGAATAAAAAAGGGTTGCAGTAATTGTTATGATGGATTTTTTATTCAGTAGAGAAACTGTAATTACACTTGCAATTATTGGCGGTATTTTTTCTTTAATAGCAAGCAGGTGTCAGTCAAAGGGAAAGGCATCAGAGCAAGCTGTTAAGTGGATGAATAAGGTATCCTATGTTTTCATGGGTGTTAGTATTTTTTTATTTATTGGTGCAGGTCTATTTGGAGCGGGCTGACAATTCGAAAGATGAAGCCTTAATTTGAATGGAATAAGGTCTCGTAAAAGGAACTCTCGAGGCCACATACACGGGACAAATGCTTTTTTTAACGGGTGGCGTTAAAAGCGCAGAATGTT